>Ga0326728_10001055_pt1 | contig 100453 bp, 102 predicted proteins | sample MB3enrmetagenome_FD_207602 | JGI IMG/M metagenome (GOLD analysis project Ga0326728, IMG submission 207602) | Lab enriched peat soil microbial communities from McLean, Ithaca, NY, United States - MB31MN | ecosystem: Environmental > Terrestrial > Soil > Wetlands > Peat | place: USA: New York...
AATCTTCTAGTTTATCGATACTATTCAATCACTATATTTACTACTTTGATAGTGTGAATACCCCCCTCCTAATTTACACTTCGTCCGCAGTTACCGCCACTGCGAACGGAACGCCCAAAGCTTCAAAATGTTTCTGACCGCAGCGCACCTTGTCAGCTTCGCTGGTACGGAGCTTGAGAAAGTCCTTTGTTCCTTTGGTCTCACGGACCAGATAAAGAGCCTGGTCGTCATGTTTGAGAATTGCCCAGTCTGGGTTATAGGTTCCGACAGGCGTATCTACCTTGAACCAACCCGGCAATTTAACGAATAGCTTGATATCATCCCTTTCGTCGAGGCGTTTCGCAAACTCCCGCTCAACTTCGGAATCGTAGACCACATATTCGTACACCGATTTTTTAACCGGCAAGGCTGTCAGGTAATTTATCAGCTCCTCGTTCTTGAAGAGCAACATTTCCCACTCTGCTTCGCCGCCTGCACCGGCAATACGCTCATACTTGATGCCGTCCACCAGCAGCCGGTGAAGCTCATATTTGAGAATACTAGCCACGGCATCAAGGAACCGCTGCGGGTTATTGAAAAACTCCTCCAGACGGCCTGATTCCTTCAGGATGCGCACCAGTGTTGAGCGGGTCAGTTCCGTCTCGTTCTGAAGATATGCCAGCAGGTCTGGAATCGGCCGATTGCCGAATTCAACCTGCTCCTCTGCCACACTGACAGCTCTGGTACTGATGCCACCTTTTTCAACCCCTAACTGTCCGGCACTTACGTTGATATGGGGTTTTTCTATCTGGTCCATTCGCTTCAGACTGGACAGTGCTCGCATAACTAGCTCGTCGGTACCAAATTCGACCCTGTATGTGGTCTTCGGCTTGATTCGGCCCCAGAGCGCTGAAAATTCCGGTGTCAGATATACTTCCTTTTTCAGCTTATTCGGGCCGTCGTCGCGCTCACGACGAATATGGCGCTCAATCTGGTAGCTTGCCAGCAGGTCAATGACAGATGCAGTCAGGTCCCGATGCACTTCCGGCAGTTCAATTTTAAAATCCTTCCCTTTGGGATTAAAGGCTGGCTGAATGCGCCCTTCAGCATCGAGCATTTTTTGGGAGACAAGCGCAGCCTTTATGACTTCAGCCGCCTCGCGGCCAATATGTTTCTCCTCGCCGTGCACAACCTGCACAAGCTTGGCAATCGCGGTAATCGGTACCTTGCCAAAGGTGACGCCGCATTCTTCTTCATACTCAGTCTGGAGCGCCCGCGCAAAGTCCTCATAGCTCTCATTCGCCATGACGTAGAGCTTGTTCACCGACTCATCGAAAACACGCTTGCCGTCCTGGTCAACCGGCAGACGCAAACCACGTCCAATCTCCTGACGCTTTTTCACGGCGCTTCTGGTCTCGTTCAAAGTGCATATCTGAAAGACGTTCGGATTATCCCACCCCTCACGCAACGCGGAATGAGAGAAAATGAAGCGCAACGGCTCGTCGATGGAAAGTAACTGTTCCTTGTCCTTCATGATGAGGTTGTAGACCTCGTCGTCAGCCTGGGTGTCACCTCGGGTACAGCGTCAAGCTGGAACTGCTGGTTGGCGTCAAACTGTATCTTCATTTTATCCTCATACCGTCTTGAAGCTGGTGACGCCCTTGGTCTTGAAAATCTGCACTGCATTTGCCTTGAGCTGGTCGTTGCCAGCAAACCCTTCGTCAAGGCAGACAACCCGCTCTGGTTGTGCTTCGGCCATCGCACGAATCAACTCAAGAGTGAGAGTTCGCTCAAGGCAGATGAAGAGTGCTCCACTGGCAACGCTGAAGGCGGTCTTGTCGGCAAAAGTAACTTTTTCAACTGGCGTAGTGAGCGGGAATCCGCTCTTCAGCAAGACTTCATAGAGAAGGTCATCAGCAGTCCGGTCAGGACGAATATGGTCGATATGCAATTCAAGTTGATGTTCAAGGGTTTGAGAGTCGTGAGGGACGTTTGCATTCCATGGCTTGAAATTTGATTCTGACAGTTTGAATACACGGAATCCGCGGTCTTGCTTGGCAGTTCCATCAAGGTCAAGCTTGCCAGCTTCTTCATCGTTAATCTTGTTGATAACACGCCGGACGCGCTCCTTGGTTATTTCTGCAATGGTTCTAAGGCCCGTGTTTAAAGCCGCTTTACCTGATTTCTCCTTGGGATTACATGGTTCGGGTAATTGTACAAGCACGAATTTGTGATTAACATTTCGCTCTTTATTTAGTTGTAGGACAGCCTCAGCCATTGTTCCTGAGCCAGCAAAAAAGTCGAGACATATTTCATTTGTGCTGGCAGCAAGAACATATTTCAACATTCTGCAAATTTCTTCATGGTCCTTTGGGTTGTCAAAAAGCTTCGCACCCATCAATTTCCTCAGATACTTCACAGCAACCTGAGATTGCTTGTAAAAATAACTGCCGCGAACTTGAGTGGCTACACTTGGTGTACGCAGATATATGAAAGCCTGGGATGCTAAGAAATGGAGGCATCAATTGAAGCCGTCACGGCTACATTATGCTCAAAAGACCAATCGTTTAGATGCAAATACACTGCCGTAGGATTCTTAACGAAAATAATGAGCTTGTGGAATAACGACTGTTTCCAGGAAAAATAAATGGCTAATTCCACCCGTTATATCGTACTTAAATATGCCTATTAAAGTACTATATGAGCGGGTATGTTAAGTCATCAAATTTATACCATATCAAATTAGCCACCGAGTTTGCCTATATTAAATACGTTTCTTTAACTGATTTGAGCACGGTTATTTTTAAAGTTATACGGTTTTTACCTGATATTATAACCTGTTACATCGGCCCCTGATTGTGCGATATCAGGCTTTTGATTAATTCAACCTTTTTCTGCAGCTTTAACACCCTTTCTCATCTTATCAGGGCGCTCTTTACGTAGTTTGGCAAATTCATCAAAAGTATATTTGTGTAGTGTCCAGAATTGATTTACCCACTCTTGCAGAACGGTGTATTTCTGCACTCCGGCAACGTTCGCATGCTTCATCACGTAAGGTCGGCATCCAAGTCCTTTGAGAAATAAAATCCTTTCCAAGTCCTCTTCCCACGATGTTTCGAACCCACAAAGAGCATAAACAAGCGGGTCCTTCCGCAGCTTATACCGGCGCAGAAGTTGCAGCTTTTTCCGGAACATTTGAATTAACGCCGGGGAATCTAGAGCGAACCTGATATCTTCAAGCCGAGTTTTCTCCAAAATTTTCAAGACATCATCATTCAATAGTCGGATATCAAGCCCTTGATTGAAGTCCAGAATCAGCTTTTGTTTCTGTGCCTGTTCACATACCAGCCTGAAATGTTCCTGGAGTTGAAGCAGATTATTGTCAAGCAAAATTACTTTATTGGCTTTACCGTCCCAAAGGTCATAAAGGTCTGCTTCAGGTGCGGCTTTGCCTTCTTTGACCGGCACGACGCAGAAGGAACAACTGCGATTGCATCCCCTCGATGTATACCCCAGGTTGATTCGCGGTTTAACGACCTCAATATCGTCTGGAAGCCGACTCTTAACGTCCCACCCGGTACCGCCTATTATGATATTCGGCTGTCCCTCGTACTGTTGCACCTTGTGGCGACTACTTTCGAAAATGATTGAAACAAAGGTCGGCATTTTGCCAGCCAATTCAGGCTCATAATTGATGGTAAATCCCCTATTTTTATAGAACTTCTCAACCTTGGCGAGGGCGAAGTTGGCAATGGAGGAGTCAACGTTGATAATGTTGACCTGCCTGGCGTATGGGAAGTGCCCCCATAAAAAACAAGAAGATTTTTCGGGGGCAATCGTTTTGTTAACTTCGTTTTTACCGGCCATTTGGCTTTGACGCAGACCCTCGTCACAATCATCTACATCATCCAATGTTGAACCGGCGGCAGATTTATGGCCAGAAGAGACCTTATGCCAGCCGTTGCGGTGTAGAAGGTTGTAAACTGTTGCAAGTGATGTCACGCGCCCAAGCCGTTCATCAAGAGCTTGCTTGATATGCTTTACAACAAGGTCTCCGCCGTTACGTGCTTGCTCGAAAAAAGGCGCTAGAAAAATGCTCTCTTCATCCTGACTCAGTTTTTCCTTTCGGCGGCCACCACGTTTAGGCTTGCTGGTGGTCAACTTACCACCGGCTTTGATGAATTGAGTTCGAAGCTTGTTCACCCAACTCGGGGTTATTCCCAATATCGTAGCAGTCTGCATTAAAGAGAAGCCGTGTTCCACGGGGAGAATTACGGCCTGGAGTTGTCTCAGTTCTTCAGCAGTCTCGACTTTTTTGAGCAATGAGACAGCTTTTTTGAGAACGCTCCTGCCAATTGGTTGTCGTGCCATTGTCGCTCCAGGGGTCATTTTAGCAGCAAGAATTATGGCATTATTGAATTTTAAATGGAATATTAATTTTTGGTTGAATTGGAAGGATAGATTATTTGTGGGAGCAGTGATATTCGCAAATTCATCGTAATAAACGGCATGCCCTGACAGGTACAAAGCTCACAAGTAACATTATGTGATGGTAAACTAGTATCAGTTGACAGTATTAAATATATGTGCTATACTTTATTCGAACTCAATTAGTAATCTCTTGAAGCCCTATTTATCTATTAAGGATAATTAGGGCTTTTTTGCGTTCGGTAATACACATAGATTGGAAAGGAGAACTGAATGAGCAATAGTAGTGACATTGTAACTGAAGAAGATATGGACAATATAGCTTTGCAACTTAGTGTTGATGAAATCATGATGTTTGATATTTCTGAAATACATCAGGATATTTGCGCGATGTGGTACAAAAGGAAAGTTTTTTTGTCGGAGTTAGTATACCGAATGCTATCACGTGCAATTGCAGACGGGATGACATATGCGCGGATACGTGCAACAAAATATGAACCATTTAAGCGCATGGGAGCATTGTATCATGTACTGCAATGCAGTCGAAAACGTGTGATTTATGAGCTTGGAAATAACCGGGCAACATTTAGGTGCATGCTCAGGATGAACGGAAGGCATCATTTGCTCATTTTAGCAACTATCAGAAATAAACAACAGGTTATGATTATAACAACAGATGAACTTAAACATATAAGTAAATAGTACCCTTGATTTACCACTAGTAATAATCATTTAAGAAGGTTGTTTTATAAGTAATATTGTAGCATGTTAAATGCAATTATTTATTTACTAAACAGAAGATGTATGAGATAATAAATAAGTGAATGGCACTTTCCCTTACCAGAGGGGTGGTGCCATTTTTTTGTGGAGGAATCGTGAAATACTTATTACTTATTGCAGCTGTAATAATGACTTTGCTTTCAATTACAAAAACTATTTTTGCTGCCGGTGACGAAAGCAACTTCCTAGGCATATGGATGGAGGGGAACTATAATCCACGTTATCGCATAAATGGTGCTGGTACAGGTACCGGCGGTGCTTTTGGAATTAGAAGTAAATATGTCGGATGTAGGCTAGGTTACATCGATAATCAACAATTTAATCAATCCAACATCAGCTTCCTACCTGCAGCATTCGCACAAAACGCAACGGTTAACACTGGTTACAAGCGAGTTGGGGGAGAATATGGCGGTGATGTTGATTTTTATCTAAATCTTTTCAGAAGCTTATCACTTCATGCTGGGCCAGGATTATACTATCGTGGGCTTACGGAGGTTATACGTGAGAAGTACCCTGATGGCACGTTGTCAAATGGTGCGTATGGTGGGAACCGGAAAATGCAATATATTCCGACTGGCTCAGCCGGGCTGCAGGTTAAGCTCTGGCATCTACAGCTTGGCGTTGGGTATCATAGCGAGCGTGGATATATTGCATCAATTGGTGGTCAATGGTAATGTAACTATCCGTAATTATAAAAGATAAAAGGAAGGCTTTTGGGCCTTCCTCTTTTTTTATTGGCACTTTCCAGGCATCTATTTGACAATTATCATAACATTCCCGATAAGCATCCCCCCTTTCAATGGTCTGTTTCATGCATCTGCGGGGTCTTGTTTGCAGTGTTTACAATTGACAGGAAATTATATATTTCAATTTGTGTCTGTAGTTTATTCATTTATCTACATTAGATATATTATATTTTACACTATTACTGTATATATGTCAAGTATATACGTATTATAATGTTCTACTATTTTAACAATGTATACATATTATATTGTTTAAATTGTATGTTTTATGATACTATTAGCCGTGCTGTAGTTTTTGTTAATGTATATTTTATCTAATATATATTTTGATAATCATATCAACCAAGTTATCTACTGAGAATTAACTATAATAACGAACGTTTTTTTAGGCAAATATTGACTAAGATAACAGGGCATAAGACTTAGCAGTTTTTGCATAATTTACCCCCAAAAAGACCTTTTGGTATGCAGGAGAAAAACAAGGAGGGCGGTATGTCAATTTTAGGTTACATTAGGGTCTCAACTGCCCAACAGGACGTGAAGAACCAGAGGCTCGAAATCCTTGAGTTTGCGCGGAAAGAAAATAAGAAGGTGGATGATTTTATCGAAATCGAAATCTCGTCACGGCAGAGCCTGAAAGCAAGGAGAATTGATGAGCTTCTGGGTCGTCTTTCCAAAGGAGATAGCCTTATCGTCACAGAGCTTTCGCGTCTTGGGCGTTCAACCGCCGAGGTCATTGAGCTGGTAAATGAATTGATACTCCGTGGAATCCATTTATTTGCCATCAAGCAGGGAATCAGAATCGGCGGAAAGATGGACATGCAGACAAAAATTATCGTCACCATGTTCTCATTATTTGGCGATTTGGAGCGGGATATCGTAAGTGAACGTACAAGGCAAGCCCTGGTAGCAAAACGGGCACAGGGAGTGCGATTAGGAAAACCGAAAGGAACAATTCAAAAGAGTAGGCTTGATGACCGTAAAGATGCAATATCAGAACTACTCAAGCACAAGGTATCCAAATCTGCTGTAGCGCGGATGATGGGGGTGAGCCGGACTGCACTTACAAGTTATATCGAATCAAGAGGTATAAGTTAAGTGTTATGAACTTTAATTGCCTTGAGATGCTTCAGAAAGAGTAGCCCTGTAAAATACTCATTAATTTAAAACAATTTCAATATTTTGAAAGTTTTTTCTGTAGTTGTATAACTAATTTGTAATTATGTTATTATTACCTTTTTTAGATATATTAAGTTTTGCTTTTGTTATTTCTAATTCTTTCTTTGCTTCATCAGCAATATTTCGTTCTTTTTGTGTTGTTTCTATTTCTCTTGTCAATTGCTTTTCAAGTTCTGATAACCTGCCGTTAAGCTGTCCAATTTCTCTACTTTTATAATCATTTTCAAGATATTGGTCACCAAGTTTTTCTTTCACAACATCTAACTCTATTTTAATCAAATTCAGTTCCTTTTCAAACGATTCTTCACGTGCAACCGCTTCGGATTCTAAAATATCAATTACCTCATCACGCTCTTTAATCGTTGCTACAAGCTGCTCATTTTCCACTTTACACAAGGCCCTTATTGCATCTAATTCTTTAAATGATTCTGTCTTTAAATCCGCAAGGGCTTTTGACCAAGCATCAGATAGTGCCTTCAAGACAACATCAGGTACCGGAACCTTTTCAATGACAGATTCTTCTGCGGCCTGCAGTTCCGCTAGTTCTCTATCTTTAATTTCTCTCCACGGCCGATAATAGCGGTTTAGCGTTGCTGGCGACCCGCCTCCAAGCGCTTCCCTCAATTCCTTCCAAGTCGGTGTTCTGCCATTATCAGCAACAAATTTATTCGCTGTATCATATATTTGATTTTCAGTAATATTTTTCATTTTTCCCTCTTACATTCTTTAATGTAGTGTAGTATAGTGTACTATATTTAATATACTATACTATAGCGTTCAGCATTCGTCAATTTGTAAGTAATCATTCCGGATTCCGCGCTTACGAGGTCCATGCTCCCAAATGCCTGTATATCGTTCATTGACACCGGGAATTGCTATAACCACAGAGATTGATTGGAACGAGATTCCCGCCTGACGCTGAGGGCATTGTGCATTGCCACGTTTTGATTACAAATAAGGCCACACCTTACGATGTGGCCTTTTAAATTGTATTTTGTAGCTAACCGAATCCAAAAATTAATGATGGCTTGGATTGCTATTAAGATTAGTTCAAGCTTGTTTGGTTGACGAAATCAAAGCTAGATAACCGACTGATATGCAAAAACATTTCGTTATTATCCCAATTTCCTTTGAGAACAAATTCGTAATTCGTCGTTGACTCTTTGATATTTTGACTGAAATTTATATTTATGATGTGCATGCGCCTATCCATAAAATAGTCTTTGAGCACCGGGAGCGTATTTTCTCCCAAACCAGCGCACACTACATGCACAACTTTGTAACTATCGCGGGTGATTTTATATTCCAGGCTCTTTAACGCAGTCAGTGAAGCCAAGCCAATTATTGTGCAGAAAACCGGTAGTAGTAACATTCCTGCACCACAGGCCATACCGACGCCTGCGTTATACCAAAGTGTTGCAGCAGTGGTCAGTCCCCGAATACCGCCTCGCTCCTTGATGATAACCCCTGCTCCAAGAAAACCGATGCCTGTAACAATCTGTGCGGCAATCCGTGCAGGGTCAACTGCGGTGGTAATATTCCCGGTAAATTCACCGGGTAGAAAGTAGAAATACTTTGACACGACCATCATCAGTGCAGCGCCAACACAGACCAGTATATTAGTTCGCAGTCCGGCGCTTCTTCCATGTCGTTCCCGCTCGTAACCTAATATAGCTCCACAGAGCATTGCCAACAACAATCGAAGTAAGAGGTGTGATTCGTAGGGATAATAGTTCATGTATAACTACCGCCTCAATACTATGATTCTGTATATTAAAACAACAGCATTACCGCTATAAATACTATGTTACAAGAGGTTTTATAACTGCGTTCTATCCTATTAGCAAAATAACGTCAAGTTGATTATAATCGCAACGCTCCTTCCAATGCCACCGCCACCGCCACCGATGCCCCTACCATCGGGTTGTTACCCATACCGATGAACCCCATCATCTCGACATGGGCAGGTACTGAAGAGGAACCTGCAAACTGGGCGTCTGAGTGCATTCGGCCCATAGTATCGGTCATGCCGTAGGAGGCTGGCCCGGCTCCCATGTTGTCCGGGTGCAATGTTCTACCGGTGCCACCTCCGGAAGCGACTGAGAAGTAACGCTTGCCCTGTTCCAAGCATTCCTTCTTGTAGGTACCGGCTACAGGATGCTGGAAACGAGTCGGGTTGGTGGAGTTACCGGTAATGGATACATCCACTCCTTCGCGATGGTTGATTGCAACCCCTTCGCGCACATCATCGGCACCATAGCAGCGCACCTTTGATTTCTCACCATTGGAGTAAGCCACCTCTTTCACGATAGCCAGTTTCCCAGTTGCATAATCGAATTGCGTCTGGACATAGGTGAAGCCGTTGATGCGGGAGATTATCTGAGCGGCGTCTTTGCCAAGACCATTCAGTATTACCCGCAGCGGTTCCGTTCGGGCTTTGTTGGCCGAACGGGCCAAACCTATGGCACCTTCTGCTGCCGCAAACGATTCATGCCCGGCCAGGAAGGCAAAACATCTGGTCTCCTCGGAGAGAAGCATTGAAGCAAGGTTGCCATGTCCGATACCTACCTTGCGGTCTTCAGCCACTGAACCTGGTATGCAGAAGGCTTGTAAGCCTTCGCCCAAGGTACGGGCAATATCCACAGCCTTGGTTTCTCCCTTCTTCAGGGCGATAGCCCCACCAAGAATGTAGGCCCAGCAAGCATTCTCGAAACATATAGGCTGGATACCCTTTACAATGGTATAGACATCCACTCCGTTGTCCTCACACATCTTACGGGCCTCCTCCAGAGAGGTGATGCCGTATTGGGCCATAACGGGAGTGATTTTCGCTATTCTGCGTTCATATCCTTCAAAGAGTGCCATATAGAATTCCTCCTCGTTATTCGTGTCGTGGGTTGATGGTGCGGGTGGCTTCTCCGAAACGACCGTAATTCGCCGTAGCTTTAGCCAGAGCCTCATTGGCGTCTATTCCCTTGTGAATCATCTCCATCATTTTACCCAAATGAACAAATTCATAGCCGATGACCTCATCATTATCATCCAGGCCCAGTCGAGTAACGTAGCCTTCGGCCATTTCCAGATAGCGCACACCTTTGGCTGTAGTGCCGTACATCGTTCCAATCTGGCTACGCATTCCTTTGCCGAGGTCTTCAAGACCAGCGCCGATGGGAAGACCACCCTCCGAGAAAGCTGTCTGTGAACGGCCATATACGATTTGCAAGAACAGTTCTCGCATGGAAGTGTTGATGGCGTCGCATACCAAGTCAGTGTTTAGCGCCTCAAGTATTGTCTTGCCCGGCAGGATTTCCGCTGCCATTGCCGCCGAATGGGTCATACCCGAACAGCCAATGGTTTCTATCAATGCTTCCTGGATGATGCCATCCTTAACATTGAGGGTTAGTTTGCAGGCTCCCTGCTGAGGGGCACACCACCCAACACCATGCGTCAGGCCGGAGATATCCTTAATCTCTTTGGCCTGTACCCATCTGCCTTCCTGCGGAATCGGCGCGGGGCCATGATTGGCACCTTTGGCAACACAGGTCATATGTTCTACTTCTGGTGAATAGACCATCTGAAATCTCCTTTTCGGCTATAATTTCTTGGGGTCGTGCGTGTAACGAATCACTGTGGCCTTCTCCAACGTTATCATGCCGCCACCCATCATCTCGTCAATGCGTGGCATAATAGCATCTATCTTTTCCTGACTATCCACCACTTCAATAATCAAAGGCAAGTCTGCAGAAATGTCAAGGAGCATCTGGGTATGATACACACTGTGGGCACCGAATCCACTTAGTCCGCGAAGGACAGTGGCTCCGGCAAAATCCTCTTTCCGGAACATCTCCACCAATGCTTCGTACAATGGTCTGTGATGGTAGCGGTCTTGCTCTCCAATGAAAATCCGCATCAATACCTTCTCGCCAATCAGTTTGCTCATGGTGTTCTCCTTTAGGAAATTGTACGAATGGTCGCAATACCGAGCCAGGTAAAAAGCAGACAAACCATGACACTTGCCAGAACATTGGTAAAAGCCACTACAAATTGCCCGTCTTCCATCAGTTTGAACGTCTCGTAACTAAAGGTGGAAAAGGTCGTCAGCCCTCCCATGAAGCCGACAGTCAACCCCAGTCGCAGAGTATCGGAAATCATAGTGCTGCGCAGGGCCAGTTCCATGATTAGCCCGATGAAATAAGCGCCTATGATGTTGACAGCAAAAGTGCCATAGGGAAATGCCCGACCAAGCAGACCGTAAACCCATCCTGAAAGATAGTAGCGAGTAAGTCCCCCGCCTGCACAGAACACGGCAATTGTAGCGGCTATTTTCATCAGAAGCATACTCCTTTGTAATTATAGATGTCACTTAGGACGAGCGTAACGTTGCCACGCACCGTTTTGGGTTGAGCAATAAAGACAATCCTTCCTGTATACTACGCACCAAAATATCCGCGTTCTGCACAGCATCAATAGCGCATCCTTCGCCTTCGATAACTGCGATTCCGAGTCGCGCAACCTTGAGCATGCGTCGGTCATTTGCCCCATTACCTATGGCAATTACCTGGTCTTTACCTAATGCCAGCACGTACTGTTCCTTCTGAACATCCAGATTTTTTCCGCTTAGAACGGTCATCGAGCAAGGAAGTCCCGCCAATTCATCACGCGCTCGTCCAAAGGTATCGGCAGTTACCACATGAATTGTCAGCGGAGCGGCAAGCTCATCAAGAAGGTCGCGCAATCCAGGTAACAGATGGCCATCTACTGAGAGGGTTCCAGTGAAATCGCAGACAAGATGGGTTAGTTCCAGATTGCCAAAACCTGGAATGTTGATTTCAAGCATGAAATCTCCTCGTCAATTTTTTTATCACCAATCAACAAATCTCGCATATACTCACCAGAGACTACATGCTAATTTTGAGATATACACTACATTTCAGTTCTATTTTACAATTGTAACGGTGCAGTGGGCATAGGAGGCAACCCGCTTCGACACCGAACCAAGCAGCCATTGTTCCATCTTGGATTTGCCCCGCTGTCCAATCAAAATCAAGTCACAATTTTTTTCAGCAGCGTAGTGGACAATCTGGTCAGCAGGATGTCCCACCGCAACTTCAGTAGTCAGGATATCCCCCGCAGCAAGGGCCTTTTCAGACAGTCCTCTAAACAGCTCTTCATAATGTTCCGTTGCGGCATCTATGATTGCGTCCATCTCAACAAGGTCAGCCGGTTCCGGAGGCTGAACCACCGCCAGAACATATATTTCATGGGACGCGGCTTTGCAGAGATTAGACATCTCCAGGGCATAATCGAATGCTTTGTATGAACTGGGTGAACCGTCAAATGCAACCAGCAATTTTTTCAGGGTCAACATAAACACCTCCTATTTGGCAATTGTACACGACCTTTATTCGTTATGTTCCGGCGCTGTCTTTGGCAGTAAATATTTTGGCAAAAAGAACGCATTGGCAATTATAGTCGGAACCACGGCGCTGGCGATGACGGTGACAATCAGAATTGAATACTGGGTTTTATCGATGATGTTGTGGGTCAGGCCAAAGAGAGCCGAGATGGAGCCGAAGGTAAGGCCAGTGGACATGAGGAGGGTCGTGTACATCCCCTCCTTTTGCGCGTACTTATACACTTTGGTTGTGGGGTAAACGCCGATAATCTTTGTTAACATCTTACCGGCAAATAGTGCCAGTAGGGGAATTGGCGCTGCAAAAAGCGCCGGAATCGATACATACGACCCGGCCCGGATGAAATAGAATGGGGTGAGGAGTCCAAAGGTAAGTGTTCGCAGGCGTCGGATAAGGCTATGGTCTTTCCCAACTGTGCCAGCCAGAACCATTCCTACTATATAGGCAGGAAGAACCGCTTCGCTGTCTGACCACGTTGCCAGTGAGCCGAGGCCGAAGAGGATGAAAAGGAGATATTTGGCCTCCAGTTCCGATGGCCTGTTGCCATATCGTTTGAAGAACCACGGGGTAAGATAGGGAAGAACGAGAAAGAAGGCCAGCCCGACTCCGGCAAAAATCAGGGTCTTCATGGAAAAAGGAGCGAAGATAAGTCCGAGTGCAACGACCGTCCCAAGGTCAGTAATGAAGCAGGCTGCTAAAACTGCTTTGCCAAAGTCGGTTCGATTCAAGCCCAGTTCCAGCATGACTGCATAGACAACCGCTACAGAGGTGGTTGACATGGCAACGCCTGAGAGCCAGCTTGCCTTTACCGTCCAGTTTAGTAAGTAATGTGATATCGCGGTGCATCCGAGGAAAGGGCCGAGAAAGGATATGAAACCTATAGCAGTAGCCTCTTTCCATTTGGCCCTGAAAACAACCGGGTCAAGCTCAGCCCCCGCAAGAAAGGTTAGGACAATTGCCCCTGTACCGGAAAGAAATTTTATCCAGGATTGGTCAGCTCCCATTGTCGAGCCAATTAATGCTCCGATAACCAATTGAGCAACCGTGCCGACCACTATTTCTGAAAGGGCAGTGGCAATGCGCAACCAGATGGAAAGGAGCGTGGCGACAAGGGCCAATCCCAGCCAAAGCGCAGCAATTCCCCAGACCTCGTACATAATCCCCCCTAAAATGCAAAAACTCCTGCCCTCGATTTTGAAGAGCAGGAGTCATCAGCTTATTAGCAAGCGGTTATGGCGAACTCCATCGCCGTATTTTGTTTATAAGTATCTCAATAAAAGCCTTATGTCAAGAAAGGACCCTCACGACTTCTTGAGCAAATCACTCTCTTCCTTGTTCGACTTCTCCGGATATCCCATCAGCGCCTTGCTGTATCCCATCAACTGCAACCCGCTCTTCTCTAAGGGAATTGCGCAGCAGCTTTCATTGTTTCAGGAGGAGCAGCGGAAGACGGATATGGTGCGGGCGATGGACGAGATTAACGACCGGTTCGGCGATTTCTCTGTGACCTTCGGGAGTCTGTTGACGAACGAGGAGAAAGGGAGCCACGTCATCTCCCCGGCGTGGAGGCCAGACGAAATCCGGAACGTTGACGTGCAATAGCGTCCACGGTTCAAGTCCCAATTACGGACTTAAATGGAAACATCTATGGCCTGCAAGGTACAGCCAGAACAACCCTTGATAAATTACAAAAATTGGTATAGAAAATATCTTATGGTATAATTTTTACACACAATTTTTCACACACAATAAATCAGGTAGTTATGAAAGTGAGGGTTCTGGATGGGCTTTCTAGTGTTGGCGATTTAGCATATAACTACTTGATTTATACCATATAATTCATAATTCTTTAATAATTTTAGGTAGTTAGGGGTTCAAGTCCCTGCACCGCCACCAATTAATGAGAAAGCCCGGTTAGCTGTCAAAGCTGCCGGGCTTTTTCATTGCCTGTCCATGCCTACCCGCAACCCGACATTTCACTTCCGATGAAAACCCACGGCTTATTTCCAAATTCAGAATCCAAAATTGGAGAATATTCCACACGCATGTAGGATTTTATGTACTAAAATCATTCGCTTAAATCCACACATGCACTAACTAGCTGTAATAGATCAAGTTTATAATTGGCAATACACTTGCAGTATTATAAACAAAACGTTCGCACGATTCGACGCATTCCGTTTGGTACTCCTTTGTTGGAGTGCGTGATTTTTCAATTTTATAGGGATATTCATAGCGAAGCCATGCCTTCAGACACACGAGCAAAGAATCCAGAGGGAGGTGATGAACTAAAGGGATTCGCTGCTTGTACAACAAACACAAAACAAAAGGAGATCTACCATGAAAAGAATCATCAGCATTTTTGCATTAATGGCCCTGTTAACAATTATCGCTGTTCCTCTGACCGTCCAAGCTGCTGACGCGAAAGCCAATAGCGAAGTTGTAATGATAATGGGGAACACGGTACATCTTGTTCACAGGGGTGCAGGCAGTGTTAAGGATGCGATTGCCGTAAACGATGTTCTCACCGTCTACAGGGAAATCGGGAAAACGCCCAAACCGCAAGAGGTTGGTAAAGTCAAAGTCCTTTCCTTCATCAACGAGCACACCTTTGAAGCTGAAATAGTCAAAGGGGAAATCAAGGAAGGCGACATTGCCGAGTAGCATAACGCGGTTTTTTTGGACAACCCGCCCATTCGAAGAAAAATATACTATCCCCCGAATATTCACGGGTGGATGTGGTACATGAGCCGTGACACAAAATCCCGTCCCAACGGGTTTCTCAAGAGCAACAATATTTAAAATATCAGCGCGTTGCATTCAGGCGCAGCACGGGAAACAAGTCCCTGCACCGCCTCCAATTAATGAGAAAGCCCGGTTAGCTGTCAAAGCTGCCGGGCTTTTCATTGCCTGACGCAAAAAAACGGGAGCTCACAACAGTGCACTTGTTTTTTGGTTCATCGGGAAACTCCGGGTAAGCTGCTTTGTCAGTAATCCGCGTAGGGGCTCATTGCATGCGCCCTGATTGGGCTTTTGTAGGGGCGCCGCTTGCTGCGCCCTGTTCTTGCATCTGAAAAGCGGGCGCGGCAAGCAGCGCCCCTACGTCCCCTGAAGGCTCGGACCTTGCCCCCTTTTTTTGCGTTTGTCGCTTATCAATCAAAACATTAAACATTCGTATCAGTCGGCCTTCGTAATTACTGTCCCCAAAAAACTAAAAAATGCCCCTCGCAATCCCGCACGGCTGTAGAGTGTCATTATTTAGTCTTTGGCAGTCTCAAAATGAGGTGGTTCTAAGACATTTATCTCAGGAGTTGCCGTCCAGCACCTCCCTCACCTTGGCGGCCATGGCGGGGAACGGGAACGGCTTCTGGATGAAATGCACCCCTTCCTCCAGCACTCCCTGGCTGGCGATTACATCGGCAGTATAGCCGGACATGAACAGGCGCTTTATGCAAGGGTAAAGGGAGAGCAGATTCTTCGCCAGGTCACGGCCGTTCATCTCCGGCATGACCACGTCGGTCATCAGCAGTTGGATCTCGCCAGAGTGCTCGCGGGCCAGCCGGATCGCCTCGCCGGGGGTGGCCGCCTTCAGGATGCTGTAGCCTTGCTTTTCGAGCATCTGAGTGGTGACGTTCAGGATGGCTGGTTCGTCCTCCACCAGCAGGATGGTCTCCTTGCCGCGGGGCACCGGCGCCGCAGCCCCGCCGAACGCCTCCTGAACCTCGGCCTTTATGCTGCTCACATACCGCAGCAAGTAAATCGAGAAGGTCGTGCCCTGCCCTAGCTCACTATAGATGGTGATGAAGCCCTTGTTCTGCTTGACCGAGCCGTAGACCGTGGCCAGGCCCAGACCCGTCCCCTTGCCTAACTCCTTGGTCGTGAAGAACGGCTCGAAGATGTGGGACTGCGTTTCCCGGTCCATGCCACTGCCGGAATCACTCACGGTAAGCCGTACATAGTCGCCCGGTATTGCCTCCGGGTTGGCGGCGCAGTATTCCTCGTCTATGGTGCTATTTGCCGTCTCAATGGCGATGCGGCCGTTGCCGTCGATTGCGTCACGGGCGTTGACGCACAGGTTGGCCAGTATCTGGTCGACTTGGGATGGGTCCATCCTGACCTGCCACAGCCCGGGCGCCGGCCGCCACACGAGCTCAATGTCCTCGCCGATGAGCCGCTGCAGCATCTTAAGCATTTCATGCACGGTATCGTTCAGGTCCAGCGTTTTCGGTGCGACAGTCTGCCTGCGGGCAAAGGCCAGAAGTTGCCGGGTGAGGTCGGCGGAGCGCTCGGCCGATTTCCTGATTTCCGCCAGGTCGGCGCACACGGGATGAGACGGGTCAAGGTGCATCAGCCCCATCTGCGAATGCCCCATGATTACGGTCAGCATGTTGTTGAAGTCGTGGGCGACGCCGCCCGCCAGGCGGCCGATCGACTCCATCTTCTGCGACTGCATCAACTGGTTCTGGAGCTTCGCCTCCTCTATCTCGGCCAACCTGCGTTCGGTGATGTCGTGTATGAAGACGGCAAATTGCCCGCCGCCGTCCAATACCAGGTGACTCATGCTGACCTCGACGTGGAAGGTGCTGCCATCCTTGCGGCGATGCTGGGACTCGAAACGGTCGCCGCCCTGCTCGACGATCTTCCGGGCGCGAGCGGCGGTCTCCGCGTCGCTGTCGGGCACCTCCAGCTGCGTGATGTGCATCCCCTGAAGTTCCTCCCCGCTATAGCCGCTCATCCGGCAATAGGCGTCGTTGGCTTCCAGGATAAACCTCTCTGCGTCCACCAGCCAGAAACCTTCCATGGCTGTCTGCAGGATGGTGCGGTAGCGGGCCTCGCTCTCGGCAAGGTTCTTTTCCGCGAGTTTGCGTTCGGTGATGTCCGAGATGCATCCGACCATCTTTACCGGTTTCCCGTTTTGATCGAAGGTAGTCTGTCCGATCGCATTCTGCCAGCGGTATTCGCCTGATTTGTGCCGGTGCCGATAGACAACGTCATACTTGGCGCCACGTTCCAGGTGATCATTCAATGCGCTTAGCACGTACTCCCGGTCATCGGGATGGATCCTATCGAACCAGGAATCATACGTATGGGGCAATTCCGGGTCGTCATACGCGTAGCCGACGATCTCACAAAAGCGGGGTGAAAAAAATTCCACGTTGGTCTGTATGCCCCATTCCCACAATCCATCATTGGTCGCCTGAATGGCCAGTTTGAATCGCTCTTCGCTTTCCAGCAACTCGGCATTTTTCTGCGCGAGTTCAGCCGTCCGCTCCTCAACCCGTTTTTCCAACTCCCGGGCCTGCTGCTCAATCTGGAAATGGGAAAGGGCATTTTTCAGGGATAGCGCGATCGGCGATACAAGGAGTTTGATGATCTGAACTGTTTCGCTAAATCGCTCGATTCCCGGCAGATCAAACAATAGCAACAAGCCGACCAACTCTCCACCTACACTCAATGAAAAACGTGCCGTTGACTGTATTCCAGCCTGCATCAGTATTGCTTTCAAGGGATGATTTTCGGGAAATACATCTGGGTGGTGTGGAAGGGTCTCAGGTGTCTTTTCGTGGCAAAAAAGATTGAGCTCGGCTGGTGTAAAGAGTTCAGCCCGGCGCGGTGGGCTGACATGAAGCAGTTCATCCAGCTGAGGTTCGGGCCGATGAACGAGAACCATTACTGTCCTGGCGCCGGTCAGTTCGCGCAGGTGGTCGGTAAGAACCTCTCCCAGTTTCTGCGGGGACGTGGAAATCAGCAGCTCCGAAATGACTTCGACGGCCATGAGCTGGGAGGCGGCTGAAACGAGATAGCTGTTGCCTGACGTACTCATGCCGTTACCTCCTGCCGCACCATGCCGGACACTTCAGCTTCAGATTGCGCCGCCAAGAGCGCCGCCAGCATGTTGTCCAGAGACACCGCCTCGACCCGCCAGGAGAGCCCGGTATACGCGGAGAACTCCTGTAAGCACTGTTCCGGCACCGGGATCAGGCCGGTGTCAAGATAGACCAGCGACCCCCGGTGCTCGCCCATCAGGTCATGGGCGACCGACCTGTCCAGCCCCAGTTCGTTCTTCATGATGTGTTCCCAGCGCCGCGCCCATTCCGGAAGGACCAGGAACGCCTCTTCATGCATCAGCTCGCGATAGCGATCGCGGCCCAAAAGCAGCTGAGCACAGTTAATGACGGCAACCCTGCCGGCGTGGAAGCGGCGCACCAGGTCGAGCATCCGGGACGAGCAATCGCCGTAGACCAGCACCAGGCAGCCGGGGAAATCCTTCTTCTGTTCAAGGGCCGCTGTCAATTTGGCCTCGAGCTGAGGCGGGTCCATGTGCAGCATGGAATCGAGGAACAGCTGCTCGCCGTCAATGAGCCCGAGTCGCTGCAATTCCTCCATCTCGGCCCGGACCACGCCGCAGCAGAGCCAGACAGTATTGCCATTCATGGAGTGCTCTTTATTCCGGCCGAATAGTCGGCGGCGGCGGCCTGCATGGCACGCAGGTTTTCAGGGGTCGTGGCCTGCGGCATATCGGCGCCGGCATTGGCAAGGATGTAGCGGCCGTGCGGCGCTGCCGTTCTCAGGCACGACATGCCCATGGCATACACCTCTTCCGCCGACGCGGCAGGCATGGTCAGGTTGTCCAGGTTGCCGATAATCGTCAGGTCGGGACCCAGCAGCCTCCGGGCTTCGGCCAAGTCGTCTTTTGACCCGGCGATCACCCCCACCAGCCCTTCGGTGCCGGGCAGGAGGTCAAGGATGTGGTTCATGCACCCGCCGGTGCTGCTGATGACCTTTGGGCCGTGTATTTGGGCGAAAATGGAACGGAGGTGCGGCAGGAACTGATCGGCGAACATGTCGCGCGGGGCGATCGCCGAGGTGGCCATCCCTTCGGTCATCGCCAGGCAGTCGGCGCCTGCGTCCAGCAGGGCGTTGGCCCATGAGACGTAAAACGGCGCGGTATGGTCGAGCAGTTTCCGGGCGAGTTCCCGGTCGAACAGGACGGCTTCCATCCACTGGTCAATGCCGACCAGCAGTGACGGCAGAATGCAGGGGCCGGGCAGCACGCTGATGATCGGCACCTGTTCCTTGTACCGGTCCGCCAGTTGGCGGTTCATCTCAAGGATCACCGGCAGGCGGCCGGATTTTGTGACATCAGGGAGGGGCAGAGACAGGGCGTCGGCGGCTCTCCGCACGGCAGGGCGCCTCATGTTGGGCACTTGGTCGTCGGACCACGCCACCTCGCCGCCGAACGCCTCGGCAATGGCGCTGTAATCGAAGGCCGTCATCACCAGATCAAAGCCGAATTCCTTCTGCAAGGCTTGCTGCCCTGCCACGTAGGCGGAGGCGTCGCTAAACAGGGTGCGAAGGTCCACGCCGGTCAGCTTCCCGCCGTAGGCGCCAAGGACGGCGAAAACCGGCAGCCGGTCCACCGGCTGGCCCATCAGGGTGGCCATCACCCTCTGGTACGCGTTCATGGTCTCACCTCTCCGCGCACCTCTGCCTGGAGACGGGCGACGAGCTCGTCGGCGCCGACCGCGTTGTGGGCCGTGCCGTCGCCGCCGACCTCCGCCACCAGATCCGGCCGCCAGTTGAACACCGCGCCGCCGACCGCCAGCTTGATCCGGCCGGCCAGGCCGCGATCGTTGAGCAGGCGCCGCACCTTACGGATGTTCAATGCCGTGGTCTGCATCATGGCAGAAACGCCTATCACCGAGGCATTGACTTCAAGGGCCTTGTCCAGCAAATCTTCCGCAGGCACATCGTTGCCGAGGTCGTGCACGTCCCACCCGGCGGCCGAGAGGAACAGCCCCACGGCTTTGCGGCCAAGGCTGTGGAAATCATCCTCGATGTTGCCGATCACCACCGCGCCCTTGGGGTGGGGGATGTCCCCCACGGCCGGGACGCAGCGCAAAAGGGTGTCTTCGGCGATCTTCGAGGCGACGAAATTCTGCGCCAGCGACATGGCTTCCACTTCCCACAGGCGCCCCAGTTCGACGATGGCCGGGTCGAGGATATTGGTAATCACGTCAAGGGGCGCGATGCCTTCGGCAAGCACGCTGTCGATTATGGCCGCCGCTCCGGCACGGTCTGCGTTGACCATGGCGGCCAGCAGCTTTTCACTCAATTCATGAGAGTCCATCAAGAGGCTCCTTTACTCGTGAGGATAACGACCGTTCACTGATATAAGGTGCCGTCCAGCACATCCCGCACCTTGGTCGCAAAAGCAGGGACCGAAAACGGCTTCTGGATAAAGTGCACCCCATCGTCAAGCACCCCGTGGTGGGCGATGACGTTGGCGGTATATCCCGACATGAACAGGCACCTGATCTTAGGGTGACGCGCCTGCAACTGCCGGGCAAGTTCCCGCCCGTTCATCTCGGGCATGATGACATCGGTAATGAGCAGATGTATTTCACCGCCATGCTCCCCGGCGATGCGGAGGGCACCGCCGGGGGTGCCTGCCGCCAACACGGTGTAGCCCTGTCCGGTTAGAATCGTAGCGACCATGTTCAGTATGCCCGGTTCATCTTCCACCAGCAATATGTGTTCTTTTCCTCGTGGTATCGGCGCGGCAACGCCTTCCGCCGGCGCCTTCACACCCGCGTATGCGTGCCGAGGCAGATAGATCGAAAATGTGGTGCCGGTCCCCGGCTCACTGTAAACATTGATGAAGCCGTTGTTCTGCTTAACCGCGCCGTAAACGGTTGACAGTCCAAGCCCGGTCCCTTCACCAACGCCTTTGGTGGTGAAAAACGGCTCGAAGATGTGGGACAGTGTCTCCTTGTCCATGCCGTGGCCGCTGTCGCTGACGGTCAGGTGTACATACTCGCCGGGTCTGAAGCCTGCGTGATGACTGCAGTAGTCATCGTCAATGCAAGAATTACCGGTCTCGATGGTGATCTTGCCGATTTCCTTGATGGAGTCGCGGGCGTTGACGCACAGATTGGCGAGGATCTGGTCGATCTGCGCGGGATCAAGCTTGACCGGCCACAGGTCCGCAGCGGGTTTCCAGACCAGGTCGATGCCCTCGCCGATAAGCCGTTGCAGCATCTTTAACATGCCTGCCACGGTCTCGTTCAGGTCCAGCACCTTGGGCGCGATAATCTGTTTGCGGGCAAAGGCCAAAAGTTGTCGGGTCAGATCGGCCGACCGTTCGGCCGCTTTGCTGATTTCCTCAATATGGGCCTGCAACGCCGGGTTCTGCTTTGACTCCTCAAGTGCAAGGTATGCATTGCCAATGATGACGCTCAGCATGTTGTTGAAGTCATGAGCGACGCCGCCTGCCAGGCGCCCCACCGATTCCATCTTCTGCGCCTGCGCCAGTTGGGCTTCGAGATTGGCTTTCTCCTGCTCGGCGCGCTGGCGTTCCAACTCGGCGGCGGCCCTGATCGCCACGACCCTGAGGATGGCTTCCGCAAGCGTCGAATCCGCAAGGGCACATCGGCCGATGACCGCGATCAGCCCGATCGGCTTGCCATCGGAACTCCAGAGTGTGGCGCCGACATAACTTTCAGCCACCATTTCCTGGAGCACTGCATCATTGGGGAAGAGATGGCGCACCTCCCGCGGGAAGGAGCAGATGGTCTGCCCTACCACGGCGCCGCAGGGGGTATCGTGGAGGGTATAGGTAATGTTGTCCTCGAAGGCGCCGTCGAAGTAGACAGCCACAGTTTCGGCGGTCAGATTGTCCTCAAGCAGGCGGTCAATGCAGACGAAATCCATCTTCAGGGTTTCTGCGAGGTAGCGCGCCAATGACGCGAACAGTCCTTCTTCGTGCCCGGACAGGCCGTATGTCAGGAGAAACTCCTGGGTCTCTTCCAGCCGTTTACGCGCCGTGATGTCACGAACGAAGAAGACAAAGTGCCCGCCATTCGTGGGCCGGTACATGGCGCTCACTTCGATGTCATAGACTGTCCCGTCCTTGCGACGGTGCCTGGTCTCGAAAACGGTCTCTCTCAGCTCCATGATCTTTCGGAAGCGCTCACTTACTGCGTCAGCGGTTTTGACAACCGCCACGTCGGAGATGCTCATGGTCAGCAATTCCAGGGTATTGTAGCCGCTCATCCGGCAATAGGCTTCGTTGACCTCCTTCAGTCGGCCATCCCGGTCCGCCAGGATGACCCCGTCCATGGCGGTGCGAAGGATGTCCCGGTGGTGCTCTTCGCTTTCGCGGATCGTCCTCTCGGCATCCTTCAGCGGTGTAATGTCGGTGCTGACCTCAAGGATGGCGGCTGGTTGGCCTTTTTCATCACGGCGGAGCGCCAGCAGGATTGCCAGGGAGAGTTCCGTGCCGTCCTTTCTTCGCCGGGTGAACTCCCCTTCCCAGTGGTTGTGCGTCATCAAGTAGCGCCGGATCTGCTCCAGCGGCTGCGCGGAGCGCGTCTGCAGCAGATCGTCGACGTCGCGCCCCTGGGCCTCTGTCGCATTGAAACCGTATAAGCGATGGCAGCCGCTGCTCCAGTGCACGATGTGGTGGTCGGGGTCAAGAGACATGAGGTTGCCCATGTTCAGCAGGGCAAGTTCCTGCTCCTGTGCGGTATTGACCGCTTTGATCCATTGCGAGCGGCGAAGGCGCTCCAGGAGTATGCTCAGGACAAGCCCCACACTGATGAAAATGCCGAGAGCAATGGCATCGTTCGTCGAATGGATGGCAAATGAGCCGAATGGCTCAATAAACCAGTACGTGGCTGCAAGGCCGGATAAGAGAGTAGCTATTATTCCCGGGCCGCCACCGGCGATAGCCGCTGCAATAAGGACGGCAGGATAGAAGGTGATGAAAAGGGGCATGGGGCCGAAGCTGCCGACGAGCCATCGTCGCGCCAGCACCGCCAGTATGACTAAAGCCACCGCCAGCGCGTAGCGGATTACGATACCGGGCCAGCCACTTTTGCCAGTCAAGGTCGCGTCATTTTTGCTCATATCATGTTTTCCCCGATGATTCCACAGGTCTCAACCAACTCATTTCCAGTTGGCCCGGGCACTATAGTACCAGTCCGTCAGCAATCGACTCGCCTCGATCTTCTCATGATTAGACTGCTTTCATTTTACCAATACTAAGACAAAATATGCGATTATCAATAAAATTCCAAGCTATTGATTTGAAATTTGATGAATATGACGACTCTTTCATTAGACGTCAACGCTTTTGATTCCGCTCAGCGCCAGGCAGGAGAGATCACACGGGAGTCGCTGTTTGCCTTGCCGGGAATCAGGCTGCCATTTGTCGATCTGGTATATATAAGTCCAGTATATAAAACTCCGGTCAATTGATAGCTTGCATGAGCAAGCGGTTGGACCGGTATTGCTCCCCGGAATTCATTTGAGCGTTTATAATCCTGGTGATCCAATTTGACTATTCATTTGACCTTTTAATGTACATAACGTACTATTTGTACAAATGGAGGTTACTCATCATGACGAAAATATCGACAGCAGAAGCCCGCAATGATTTTGCGGACGTTATCAACCGGGCATCGTTCGGCAAGGAACGGTTTGTTCTTACCCGGCGAGGAAAGAAACTGGTTGCGATTATCCCTGTTGAAGACCTGGAGATGCTCGAAGAGTTTGAAGACCGAATGGACGTACAAGCGGCCGGCGTTGCTCTGACAGAATCCGACGAGCGGGTTTCCTATCAGGATCTGCGGCGGGAACTGGGGCTTGAATGACCTATCGTATCGAGTTGACCAAGGCGGCGGCCAGGGACTTAACCGCTGTTCCCAAACCTATGCTGAAACGTCTGGACGTCTGCATTCTTGGACTGGCAGACGATCCGTTACCGCCGGGCGTGAAGAAACTTAAGAACAGTGATGGCCTGTACCGCTTGAGCTTATGGGTCTGTCTCGATGGGCGGGGCCACTTCATCTTTGAGAGCGGCAAGGTCCTTGATCAGGAGGGTTCGGCGCTTCACTTTCTCGATGATGCCGTTTTTGATGAAGTCGTTGAGTATTTGGGAGATGGTCTGACGCGTGGTGCCGACCAACAGGGCGATGTCCTCGGTACTAACCCCCAGTTCCACGACGGAACCGGCGCTGGTCTGACGGCCACGATCCGCCTCCGCTTCAATGAGGTACTCCACGAGGCGCCGCCGCACATCCTTGAAGGCCAACCCTTCGATCGTCAATATGGAGTTTTTGAGCAGCTCTCCCAGCACCTTCACCATGATGAGAGACACCTCGGGCAGGGCAAATATCTGCTGCTGAAACCTCGTGGTGTTGCAGACCAGAATCTCCGCCCCGTCAAGAGCCTGCACAAAGGCCGGTGTGTGCGTGCTGAAGATATCGCCGGCCTCAAGAAGCGCGAGGGTGAACTCCTTGTCCTCATAGGCAAGGTATACCCGCACCCTGCCGCTTTTCATGATAAAGACAAGGTTCTTCTCTTCGAAGGGGGAATAGATGATGGTCTTTTTGGGAAAGCGCTGTACGCTGAAGTCCTTGAGAAGGTTTCCGTAATCGGTCGAGTTGAAGAGTTTAAGGAGATCCGCCTCTGTCATCTTCATCCTGGTAGACACAATTTTTCCTTTCCATCCCCAACGTATACCTCAGGGCGGAGCCGCACGACGGGTCAGTTTTTTTGGTGTCGTCATTTTTACAGGTCCGGCCCCGGTGAGTCAAGATCGAAACAGCCGGGCAGGCCTATGCCCGCCCGGCGATGATGCGGGCGGCTATCTGATTCTTTATGCACCGCACTTCGGCCAGCGAATGCAGGGCGACCTTGTCGGGCGCGCTGTTTTCCTGGTCTGACCGCTTGATATCCTCGCTGAAGGAGACGTACCCCAGCAGTTGTGTCGGCGAAACGGACCGCTCGATGAGACGCCGGTCGCCATCATCCCGAACCTTGCTGCCGACGACAAAAACATCCTTGATGCCTATGTCTGCGGCAAGGTTCATGATCTGATACGCCGTCTGAATGCTCCGTTGTCCCGGCTCTACCACAACCACGAGAGCATCTACGGATTCGGCCGTCCCCCTGCCGAGGTGCTCGATCCCGGCTTCCATATCCATGATGACCACATCGTCGTGTTCCAGCAGCAGGTGCCCCATCAGGCGTTTGACCAGTGTATTCTCCGGACAGGCGCAGCCCGTGCCGCCGCTTTCAAGCGTCCCCATCCATAAAAAGCTCACCCCGTCGTGGTTCAGGCAGAATCTTTCCGGCAGGTCACTGACCTTGGGGTTGAGCTTGAACAGTGTTCCGTAGCCCCCCGATGCCCCGGTCCGTTCCTCTGCCAGTTCCTTCATCCTGGCAATCGGTTGCACTCCCCGCGACAGTTCCGCCGGTATGCCCAGTGATGAGGCGAGATTGGCGTCAGGGTCCGCATCGATTGCCAACACCCTGCGGCCGTCGTCTGCAAAGACGCGGGCAAGCATGCCGGCAAGGGTGGTCTTGCCGACCCCTCCCTTTCCGGTGATCGCGATCTTGAGTCCTTTCGTAACCGGGTGATCTTCGGCATGGTGGTGGTGATGCCCTGAGTGGTGTCCGTCGTGGTCGTGTTTATCGCACATGGTATATTTTCCTTTCAGGGGCGGGACTTCAGGCGCCCCGCCCCGCTCGTGTGGCTCTTATTCCGGATTCACATCAAAGATGACATCAGGGCGGCGAAGGCGTACGGGTAGTACGTTGAAGAGCCGAAGACGAGCCAACACAGATGCCGCTTTGATTTGGAATTGGAATTATATGCCGAGGGCCTTCCGGCGCTCTTCAATCACGTTCAGGAGCCTATCGGCGGCCCGGTCGGGATCAAGTTCTACGATGAAATAGCCGCCCAGCAGTTCCTTGACCGTTTCCGTCACCAGTTTGGTCACCGCCGGGGAGCCGGTCACCTGGGGCATGATGCCCAGATGGGTCGGGATGCCGAGGGCCACGCTCCAGGTCCCGATGGCAACGGCCTTCTCGGACATGGCTTCGGGGGCCGAGGAGACCAGGGGGAGGCTGTCCAGGTCAACCCCCAGTTTGTTGGCCAGTGCCACGGCCACCTCCACAGCTCGACTGTTATCGACGCAGGAACCCATGTGCAAGACCAGTGGCAAGGGTCCTCCCAGCCCGGCGGCCGTTCCGATCGCCGTCAGTACGGCTTTGAGGGAATCGCCGGCATACTCCTGGGTCGCCTCCTGGGTCATCATGCCGTGCTTGGCAAAAGCCCCTGCGCCGCAACCGGTTGCCAGCAGCAGGACGTTGTTGCGGGCGAGTTTCCTGGCGATGGTCACGAAGCTGCTGTCCTGGTCGACCTGGGGATTGTTGCATCCGGCAAAGAGCGCTATTCCCCTGATATTGCCGTTGGCGATATTATCGACCAAGGGCTTCAGCGGGTCTTCTGCATTGAGGGTCGCCAGCGCCCCCACGATTGCCTCGGTGCCGAAGCCCACCATGGCAGTCTGCTTGACGTCGGGAATGATGACCCGCTGCGGATTGCGCCGTTTGTAAGCTTCTATGGCCAGGGTGACGATCTGCCGTGCGTTCTCAACTGCGGTGGCTTCCCGGAAGCTTACGTGGGTCACGCCGGGGATCTTGGTGTCATCCATGGTAGTGATGATTTCGGTGTGGAAACAGGCGCCAATCTCGCTTATGGACGGCATGATGCACTGTACGTCCACCACCATGGCATCCACCGCCCCGGTTATCAGGGCCAACTCCTGGGAAAGATAGTTGGCGGCCAGCGGGATGCCGTGACGGACCATCACCTCGTTGCCGGTGCAGCAGACGCCGACGATGTTGATGCCGTCCTTCGCCCCGGCCCGGCGGGCCTCGTCTCCCATCAGCAGGGCGACGTCGCAGACCACGTCGCTTAACAGGGGGTTGTGTCCGTGCACTGCTATGTTGACGGCATCCTCCTTCAGCACCCCCAGGTTTGCCGTGGTCACCACCGGACTGGGCGTTCCGAACAGGACATCGGAGATCTCCGTCGCCAGGCACATACCGTTGAAGTCGGCCAAGGCGCCCTTCACCCCCCCCAGGACCAGGTTGACCGGGTCGGCGTCGCACCCCACGTTGGTGCGGGCCATGATCCCGGTAACAACCGCGTCGATGTTGTGGGGCAATACGTGAAGCGCGGCAAGCTTTTCGAGCCGCTTGCCGGTGAGGGTCGAGGCGATCCAGGCGCACGGGGTGTCATGGTCCTGGCTCTGAAAATCACCCAGGGTGGTGAGGGCAACCTCCCGGGCCACTGCGAGGATATCTTCTCTCGTGCTGTCCAGGCCGAGTTTCGCCGCGATGGAGCGGAGCTTCCCCTCGTCCCGGATGGAGTAGTCGGGGAGCTTTCCTTCGGCAACCCCCAGAAGGGCTATGGCCACGTGCCGGCCATGCTCCGAATGGGCCGCGGCACCGCTCGCCATCATGCGGATCAGGTTGCGGGCCACGATGGTGTCGGCATCGGCGCCGCAGATTCCCCGCTGGGGACCGTCGCCGAAAGGGTCGATGCGGCAGGGGCCTTTCCAGCAGATGCGGCAACAGACTCCAAGCTGTCCGAAACCGCATTGAGGCTGCATCGCCTTGTGACGGTCCCAGACGGTGGCAATACCTTCTTTCCTGGCCAGGGGGAGCAGCGTTGCCGCGCATTGATCGTTGCATTGGTTCGTGGTCATGGTTTCACCTTCCTCTGTGTGAGATATCTATGGGACTGGGCGAGCTCCGCCACCCGCGCTTCGACCAGCGACCGGCGCAGTTCGTCCAGGTCAATCAGGCTGATGGCCTTGGTAGGGCAGGCTTCCATGCACGCCGGTAGTTCCCTGCCGGTCGTGGCGCAGAGGTCGCACTTGCGTGCCACTCCACGGTTGGTGCGCCCATCGGTAACCGAGTCCGACTCGGGCTTGACGCTGATGGCGCCAAAGGGGCATACCATGACGCAGACCTTGCAGCCGACGCAGTTTTTTTCCCGGATGACGACCATGCCGTCCTCCTGCCGGATCGATCCGGTGGGGCAAGCGAAGGCGCATGGTGCGTCCTCGCACTGCCGGCACTGTACCGGCATGGTCACCCCTGCCGCGGCCACAACGCTGGTTCGGGGCCTGAGAGTGAGCCCCTGTGCCGCCGCCGTGAACAGGTCGCACCCGCTGTGAGCCACGGCGCACGACAGTTCGCAACTGTGGCACCCGAGGCACTTGTCCGGGTCGGAAAAGACGATGGCATTTTCACGCTGCTTCTTTTTCATTCCGTTCTCCTTTGCATGTGGCTTCCAGATTGTCGATGTAGAGTTCTTTCCCGCTCACCAACTCCACGGTGTCGCCGCGGCAGGCCGGGCACCGGAATTGGTACCGGATGACCCGGAAGAGGGTGGCGCAGGGGGTGCAACGCGCCATGACCGGCAAGGTCTCGATCACCAGTTCGGCCCCCTGGGCGGGGGTGCCCTCCGCAAGCATCTCGAAGCAGGCCGTGAGGGTCAGGGGTTCCACGGCCGCCAGCTCTCCGACCTTCAGGCAGACGCGGGAAATGGACTCTATAGCGTGCTCTTCAACCTTGCGGTCGATGATTTCAAAAAGGCTGCTGACGATGGCTATTTCATGCATGGCGTTTTCCCTCAACGGTCCGTGCAGGAGATGCAGGGATCGATGCTGTTCACGATGAGCGGTATGTCGGCAATACGCTCACCTCTCACCATGACCTTCAGGGCATCCCAATTCATGTAGCTCGGGACCCGCCACTTGAGACGGACCGGCATATCCGTGCCATCGGTGATGAGGTAGTAGATTAGTTCACCACGGGGCGCCTCCGACTTGGCGATCGCCTCCCCGGCGGGTATCTCCGGCAACGTGTCGGCCCACGCCGGTCCGGCCGGCATGTCGGCCAGGCACTGGCCGATAATGGAAACCGCCTCCCGGGCCTCCCGCAGCCGCACCATGATCCTGGCCCGGACATCGCCTGACTGTTCAACCGACGTGGTGAAACTGAGCCGGTCGTAGGCACCGTAAGGGCTTTTCTTCCGCACGTCGTAGTCAATGCCGGAAGCCCGCGCCACCGGTCCGACCACGGCGCAATCGACAGCATTCCGCCGGGAGAGCACCCCGACACCTTCGCTCCGTTCCCTGATGGCGGGGTCGGTGGCGTAGATCCGGAGCAACGCGTCCAGGGGTGTTTTCATCCGCTCCATCTGTTTCGAGAGGAAGCCGGCCGACTCCGGCGTCAGGTCGTAGCGCACCCCTCCGATGCAGTTGGCGGCCAGGTCCATCCGGTTGCCGTAGATCGCCTCCTTGGTGTCCTGCATTATCTCGCGGACCTCCATGGCCTGTTTGAAGATGGGACCCCGGCCGGTGATGTGGGCGATCACCGCGCAGTTGAAAAGATGGGAGGAGATGCGCTTGATCTCGTCGGCAATGGCCCGCAGGTACTCCGCCCGTGCAGGGATGATGATGCCGGCCACCTCCTCCACCGCCGTGCAGAAAGTGCTGGGATGGCTATTGGAGCAGAGTGAGCAGAGGCGCTCCAGCAGGGTAATGTTCTGGTAAAGGTTGCGCTTCATAACCAGGTGTTCCATCCCCCGGTGGACCTGGCCCGCCAGAACGTCGAGACCCACCACGATCTCCCCTTCGGTCTCCACCCTGAAATACATCGGCTCCTCCAGGGCGAGCTGGCTGGGGCCAAAGGTTATGGTCTTTGTGCTCATGGCGCCTCCTTGCGGGCGTTATCGGCAATCACCCTCTCCCAGAGCGCCGTGCTGCTGGCGCCGTTGCTGAACGTCGAATAGGGGATGAGCCGTTCGAAGGCCGCCGGCTCGATGGATTCGTCGAGAAAAAGACGCCGGGGGTCGGGATGGCCGGTCACCTGGATGTCATAGAGTTCCATGAATTCACGTTCGTTCCAGTCGGCGTTACGGAAGATCGTGGTAAGGGACGGGACCTGCGCCCCTTCCGGCGGGAGTTGGATGCTTATCGTCAGGGTTGTGCCGTCCAAGTCGAAGTGGTAGGCGATCTCCCGGGCGCCGGTGCGTTTTGCCACCTCGGGGAGATAGGCGGTCACCATGGAGAGACGCCCCTCCATGCTCGCCACCGCCTGGGCTGCCGGGAGGATGCATGCCGCCTCCCTCAGCCGGCACCAGCCGGTAGCCACCCCTTTGCGGTCGAGCCGCCAGGTAACGGCCACCTCCTGGCCGGTCCAGCGGTTAAGCTCTGCCGCAATGTTCTCCAGTACCTCAATCATCGCCGTAATCCTCCGATACTCTGTTTCTGCCGGCATTCCGTACAGAGGGTTTTCAATCGATCCGTCTCGCGGCTGACACCCCGGTATCCGATCCTCAGCAGTTCAGCGGCTACCGGAAGCATGGGGTCGCCGCACCCGGTGCAGGGGACCAGTGGGATGACCCCTTGTTCGACCAGGCGATATTTTTCCTCCTGGCGATGGGCCATCTGCCATTCACCCGTCGCGGTAAGCGCCTTTGTGGGACAGTAGTGGCTGCACAGGCCGCAAAAGGCGCAGCTGTTGTGCCACAGGGTAAATCTCAGCCCGGCGTCCTCCTCGCAAAAGCGGATAGCCCCTCCGGCGCAAACGTGCTCGCACATGCGGCAACCGACGCAGGCCGCGGCATTGAACCGGATTCTGCCGCGAACCCCGGTCGTCCCGGTCACACCTGGGTCTTGGGGCGCGGAAGTAACGGCTTCCGGAGAGGCGGGCGCCATGCCTCGCCCAGCCCTCCAGAGGGCTGCCGCCTCGGCAATGCCCGCAAGGATGGCCTGGGGGCGCGGCGGGCATCCGGGGACATTGACGTCCACCGGCAGATAGCGATCCACAGGGCCCGACACGGCGTAACTATCACGAAAGACCCCGCCGGATATGGGGCAGATCCCGACGAGGATGGTGATCTTCGGTTCCGGCACCTCCGCGTAACAACGAAGCACCTTTTCCCTGACCCTGGCCGTAAGCGGCCCGGTTATGAGCACTACATGAGCATCCGCCGGATTCTCCGTGTAGCTGCATCCCAGTGACCCGACATCAAAACGGGAAACCGAGGCCGTGACGGCCAGTTCCACGTCGCAGCCGTTACAGGAACCGGCATTTATGCGGTACAGGCGCAGAACCGGGGAAAGCGGATGCTTGTGTGCTGGTTTCATGGAGATTGCATTCCTTGTCTGAGTTGACGAACGCAGAGACGGAGGATCGCTGTCTTCTCTGTGCGTTCTTCGTACATGGTCTCAACTATAGGGGAAGAGATGGGCCTGGTCTGTCGGCTGGCCGACAGTTTTTCAAAAAGATTGCCGGAGATCTCATGGCATGGCATCCTGCCACATTCAAGATCAGGGTGCTTGCCTGTCCGGGCAGTTGCGGCTACCGGTCGGGAGAGCATCGCGGATGAGACTTAAATGCCCCGATAATAGGGGGCTTTTTCTTTTACTGTTGTCCGATACGCTCCTCCTTGGTATGATTTGCCTGCACTGATGAAACAAATTCAGTTTCCTGAAAACATTCACGAATATAACCTCGGGTTAGTATCATTCCACTTCTCAAAGGAGTCCGCCGTGATCAAATTGAAAAACAGGGACGGAATGAACAGAAGGGAATTCCTCAAGCTTGGTCTGATGGGAACCACATCCACTATTCTGGCTGGAAAAATCCTGGCCGACGCCGTACAAGCGTATGCACAGTCGGAGCAAAGTGCCTTTCCCGCCCCCGTGTACCGGACTCTCGGCAGAACCGGACTCAAAGTCTCAATGATAGGTTTCGGCGCAATGTTGACCCCTGAACCTGAGGTCATCAGGGTCGCCTTTGAGCACGGCGTCAACTATGTGAACACCTCGCGAAAATACATGGCAGGCAAGAATGAGGAGATTGTCGGCAAGGCTTTGCAAGGATTCCGCAGCAAAGTATTCGTAGCCACAAAGATACAGACGGAACTGAACACAAAGGAAGCAATCTTCAGGGATGTGGAGGCAAGCCTCAAAGCGCTTGGAACAGACTATATTGACGTCATCCAACTGGACGCAAACGCCGATAAAGACCGGATCTTCAGATCAGAACCGAGGGAAGCCTTTACCAAACTGAAGGAACAGGGAAAGATCCGTTTCTGCGGCGTTGCAGTCCATAAAAATCCGTTGGGTGTCGTAAACTCCCTGGTGGACGATACAAGTCGCTTCTTTGACACAATCATGGTTTCCTACAACTTCAAGAGTGAGAAAGAACTCACCGGCGCCATCTCCCGGGCGGCAAAAAATGGTATGGGAATCATCGCCATGAAAACGCAGATAGGGGGCTACGACACAGCGGCGCTTGGATCGATTTCCCCACATCAGGCTGCTTTGAAGTGGGTGCTGCACAACCCGGACATTGCCACGACGGTCCCCGGAATGAAAAGCCTTGCGGAGCTCACCGAGAATATAGCGGTAATGGGGATGCAATTTAAGGCAAGTGACCAGAGGATCCTGCAAACATACAGTGAGGCGGTGCAGCCGTATTACTGCCATCTGTGCGGTGCATGCGAAGGAAGCTGCCCGCAAGGTGTGGAGATCAGTTCAGTCAATCGCTCTCTCATGTACGCGGAAGGATACCGCCATCGCGATCTGGCCTTGTCCACCTACCGGGAAATACCCCATGCATCCAGCGCCGCAGCCTGCCTTGACTGCGCCGAATGTATCGCCCACTGCAGCAAAGGTTTAAATATCTCTGCCAAGATGGAACGCGCTCGGGAACTGTTTGGTTAATTGTGACGAACTGCGACTATCTGCGGCAGCAATTGAGAACTCCGCCATTTTGATAACTGCTGAAGGGTTGCATCTCCATTTTTCATATTGTGAAGAATGGACGACCCTATCTGATGTTCCCTATTGCCGGATGATTGGAGGAACTCAAGAACAGCAAGTCACGTTTGATCCACGCAGCGGCTCAAGCACAAAAGACCTGTGATTATGTTTTCAGGAAAGGAGACGAAGAGGAGAGTAACGAAGAGATGAAAAATTCCGCCGGCAAACCCCACCAAAAAGACCTTATTTCTGTCACTTATCAGCTCTAACTGGTTGATATCACTTAGCATCACCATTGACCATGTTGCAGCCATGTGTCATCAAGGCAACATGTTTGTATTCACAAAAAAAATAATTGACTCTCAATCCATTACCCAGATAATTAGTCCAAACAGGGTAGTCTGCTGACCTTTACCAAGGGACCAGAGGCCCCAGGCTACTTTTAGATGTATGATTACGTCTATAGTGTCCTGGGGATTTTTTGTTTGCGCACAACATAAATCTTATAAGCCAAACCTACTGAAAAGTAGGGACGGAAAGCTTCGGGTCCTTAAAGGATAGCCGGGTTGCATTTCTCACAAGAGATAGCACCCGGCTTTTGTGTTTCAGAGTTGAGATATAAATCTATGAAAGGAGGTCAAATAGTACCTTCAATGCTGTAATTCACAATCGAATAGACATAGGCGGAAGTTCATTTGAACATCTCCAGCAAACTAAAATTCTGGTAATTGTGAACAAATGATGCGTAAAGACATCTCGCGAAGAACAGGGGAAGTACCATGAAAAGGCATATTGTCTTAATTGTTACAATAGGTTTGTATTTGAGTATAAGCGTTCAGGCGCATGCTGCTTTGGAGTACACTATGACAGCGTATCAGAGTCTTGGCCCTACATATGCTTCTGGTGAAATAACGGGCAACTTGTCTGGGGACATAAATATGACCCCAATGTATTCATTTTGCGTCGATGCTTCAACAGATCTCTACCAAGGAACACAATATTCAGGTTCTTTGAACTCAATAAACGGCAATACAGGTCTTCTTCAGGCAGCATATCTTATGAATAAGTATGTTCCGAACAACAGTGCATTGAGTGATACTAACACGGGAGTGGCCTTGCAGTGGGCGATGTGGCGGTTGATTGGCCAAGGGAGTTATATCACCAGCAACAATCTTGATACCACTTACGCATCTGTCTACACTCAGTCAACCAATTATGTGACAGAAGCTCAAGCTCAACAACTCGGCAACCTGAACCAACTTGCCGGAGAGTATGAAGTGCTCCAATTGAACGGCAGCCAGGATTTGATATTCGTGCCCACCCCAACCCCCATCCCGGCTGCTGTCTGGATGTTTGGTTCAGGCTTGATGGGCCTGTTTGGTCTGAGGAGAAAAGAGAAGAATAACGGTTGAATAGGGGAAGCACCTGACATTGATAAAGAAAGGCATGGTCAATAGCCATGCCTTTTCTATTATTATCTTAGCTTTGTCCCGGAAAAGATTTGAGTAAAATTTTGTTGAATTTTTTAATAAAAAGGTAGAAGATATAATCAATCGTAATTATCTGAATAAGGGGGACGAAAAAAACGTGAGGGGGTGATCAATGTGTCAGTCTCACAAATTACGTCTTACGGAACGAACTCTGTTAGCGCAGCTTATCTGGTTACGACACAGAGGTCGAATCAATTCACGAAGGTAGCTCCGCCGCCGCCGTCAAATACTGATACTGTCCATCTTTCCGGCTCTGCTCTCGCTAGGTCATTGCAACTTCAAGGCTATTCAGTCGAGGGTATTGCTGCTAAATTGGGCGCTAATGTTCGCATAATTGATCAATATCTGGGTGTCGCTGTTTCCGGTGCGAAAAACACCTAAGCAAAGTGCGCATACAATCCCCGGTTAAAGGTAAAAGCATAAGGCCGGGAACCCATGACAGGTTCCCGGTTTTTTCGTACCTGGATGGGAAATAACGGTACCGGGAAATCTGGGCCTTTCTTTTTCAGCAATAGTCACCCGCCTGTAGTTTAACCGTAATATGCGGATGCTATGCTTAAAAAACTGCCGTGTATCCGCACATTTTTCAAGAGATGAAGGGAGTCGGGGTGTTCACGTGCAAACGGATCGATCTTACCGGGTACGGGGATGAACCATCGGCGACTGTCGAGAAGGGCATTTGCCAATCACCAGGCATCAACAACCAAACAAAGGAGTATGACATGTCACGGACCACTGCAGCACAAACTTTTGCAACTTTCCTACTTTTTTCAACGGCTGCAGGCTTTGCCGTTAACGCTTATGCGGAGAGTGACCCGTGCTCCGGCGTTGCCGAAAAATTCGTCGCTGAAGTGACAAAGGTCGGACAGAAGGAATTCAAGGTTGACGCGGTCAGACAGTCCCCGGTGAAGGGCTTGTGCGAAATACAATCCGGCACCAACATCCTGTACTTCGCACCGGCTGATAATCTGATCGTCTCCGGCAACATCTTCGATTTTGCGGGGCGAAACTACACCAGGGAGAAAATCGAAGCTCTTACGAACGAAACGCTGGGCAAGACACTCTCCAAGCTTCCCCTTGACAAGGCGATCACGGTTGGCAAGGGACCTGTGCAAGTAATCGAAATAACTGATCCCGACTGCCCTTTTTGCCGCCGTGCCTCGGTCTGGCTCGACGGCCGTAGCGACGTGACGCGAAAAGTCTTCTTTGCCCCGCTGGCCCACCCGCACGCTATCGAGAAGGTGAAAGTGATCCTTGCAGCCAAAGATCCGGAGGCTGTATATCATGCGTACATGCACGGCGAACATGACAAGGACGCCGCGGTGCCCGCCGTCACCGATGAAAAAGCCAAAGCCATGGCCGATGAACACCTGAAACTTGCCAACAATGCAAAAGTGAGCGGCACGCCCACTTTTCTCGTTAACGGCACGGTTGTTGTCGGGGCCGACACGGAGAGTCTCAGAAGAGCCATTGAGAAAGCGCAAAAATAACCTGCCCAACGCCGGGTTATAGGTCCGTTTTTATTTGGACGTGGCAGGTTTTTCCCTGGCAGGTTTATCGTCCGCCTTCCCATCACCCGATTTGCCTGTTTTAGCTGTATCCGAAGCAGGCGTCGGGGGAGGGATCGGCGTAACCACAATTACTTTGGCAATCTCTTCTGCAAAATTATCCTCGATAATGGCACGGGAAGCCGCGCTGCCGCATTCGCCGCCCCGGCCGGAGGAATTGGCAAACAAACCCCACATGAAATGCGAGTCCTTTATCGGGCAACCCCAGGCAAATGTGTTTTTCATGCTGAACCTGGCAAGCGTGTCATTCTTCGGAGCTGCCGAACTCAACACAAAGTCCCCGTCGAAAAGAATCTGGTCTATCTGAGGAGACAATAACCCTGCCAGTTTGCCGTCTTCGGTAAGCTTGGTTATCTTCATGTCAAGCACTAAGTTTCGCGGGACAAAGATGACGCATGGCGAGAATTTCTTTCTCTTATAAATCGCGTCCGTAACCTCTGATTCCATCTGTGTGAGGAAGGAATTCTCCGGTGCCAGGCCATTTCCCGCCGACACCTTGACGGTCACCCTGTCGACACTGCAGATAAGATCCTCAGGCTTCGGGCGATTTTGGAATTCCACGGTTTTGATATCTTTAACAGAAGCACAGCCGGATAGTGCGGCCAAAGCAGAACCCAATAAGACGAATCCAAACAACCTTGTCAACCTTGTAATCATAGGTATATCCCGCTATTCATGAAATGTATTGTCAGCCATGATACCGAGCTGCGCGCGGTTGTCAAGATCGCAGATACTACGAAGCCCCTTTTCTGAACGATTTTGAGCCCCGATGATGAAAATGCACCCGGCTCACTTCCTCGTTCAGCATCTTGATCTCAAGCGGTTTGGACACATAACCGTCAAATCCTTGAGCCAGGAGCTTGGCCCTGTCCTCCTTGAGTGCGTGGGCCGTCAGGGCTATGATGGGAGTGTGCCCGCCGCCCTTGGCGGCCTCGCGCCCGCGGATGATGCCGGCCGCTTCGACGCCGTCCATGAGCGGCATCTGCACATCCATCAGGACGATGTCGAGTGCGCTGTTTTCCCATTTCTCAACCGCCTCCCGGCCGTTCTGGGCCACATCCAGGGTATGCCCCAGCTTTTGCAGGATCCTGACAGCAAACAGCCGGCTGATCTCCTGGTCCTCCACCAGAAGGATGTGCAGGGGCGGGCCTTCCCATGCGGGTAGCGGATCGCCGTTTGCGCGGTCATACGGTTCCAGGCGAGGCTCATTTACCAGGAACGGGATCGTAACTTGAAACAGGCTGCCGCCCCCCACCGCACTTTCCACCCGGATATCGCCGCCCATGAGTCCAACAAAACGCCTGCTGATGGAAAGACCGAGCCCGGTACCGCCGTACCGGCGGGTGGTGGATGAATCCGCCTGGCTGAAAGGGGCGAAAATCGTGTCCAAGACGGCCGCGTCGATGCCGATGCCGGTATCGAAAACGCTGATCCGGATGAGGGCAGTGTTGCCGTGGGCTTCCAACAGGGCGGCGGAGACATTGACCTCACCCTTTTCCGTAAACTTGACGGCATTGCCGATCAGATTGACCAGGATCTGTTTCAGACGCAGTTGATCCCCGGTCAGGGCGTCGGGCACCTGTGCCGGAATGTCGGTCTTCAACGCCAGCCCTTTGGAATGGATGTCCGCCATATGGCCCCTGACGGCGTCGTCGATGCAATCCCTCAGGCTGAACGGGGCCAGCTCCAGGATGATCTTCCCCGCCTCGACCTTGGAAAGGTCCAGGATGTCGTTGATGAGCGCCAGGAGGTTTTCCGAAGAGAGCTGGATGCAATCCAGATACTCCTGCTGCTCGACGCTCAGCTCCGTCATCTTCAGCAGGCTGGCCATACCCATGATGCCGTTCATGGGGGTCCTGATCTCGTGGCTCATGTTGGCCAGAAACTCGCTCTTGGTGCGGCTGGCGGCCTCGGCCTGCTCCTTGGCCAGCTTCAGCTCTTCCTCCTGTTGCTTGCGCTCGGTGATGTCCGTGGCGATGCCGCATAGGGCAAAGGGCGTGCCGTCGGTATGAAACAGCGGGACCTTGGTAGCCCAATAGTTGCGGGTCTGTCCGCCCAACGAGGTAATTTCCTCATATTCCAGGGAGCGGTGCCGGGAGAGCGCCTCCTGATCAGCAGCCCGGGATGCCTCGGCCTGCTCCCTGGGCAGGATATCGTAATCTGTCTTGCCGTACATCGTGGCGTTGGAGACGTGAAACATCTCTTCGAAGAGGCGGTTGACCATCATATACCGTCCCATGGTATCCTTCATGAATATCTGCGCCGGCACGTGATCCAGCATGGTCTGCATATGCCTGCGGCTTTCCAGGATCTCGTAGTTCAGCGTCTGCCCCATGACGATGATCATCCCCAGAAATGCGATCGGGCCAAGGGGAGGAATGTGTCCAACCCCCAACCGGAACAGGATGCCCACCGCCGCGCCGGCCACGGACAGCCCCACGGCGAGCATCATGAGCAGGGCTGTGCGCCTGCGGTCCCGGCGGAAGCGGACGACCAGTGCATAAAACCCGAAGCCATACGTAAAAAGGACGACCGCCAACGCAACCGGCTTCCAGGTACCCTTGAAACCCTGCGGACGATAGATAATCTCGCCCCACGGCAGCACGACCCGCTCGACCCCGCGGAACTCCGCAAAAACGTGGGTGTAGGACTGGGTAAGGTTGGCCAGGAGCAGCACGGCACATACACCCGTGACCCCGGCCAGCACCCACCTGGGCCGCACCCCGGTATACTCGGCGATAAACCAGGGCCACAGGGCGATGTACACGGTATAGATGCCCAGACTCAGGCGCAGCGCTTGAAAGCTGGGAGACACGGCAGATTGCTGGAAGGTATAAATGTTGGACAGGGCGAACAGCGCCATCAGGAAAGATATGGCGGCGAAGAAAAGATGGACGCGGCGTTGCGGCCGGTGCTGCGCAAGGACGAAATGCTGGATCGCCGTGTAGGCGCTGACGCCTGACAGGAAAATCTGGGCCGGAATGAACAGATTAATCACCATGGGCGTCGTCCTGTCCTGCACGGTACGTGCTGCCGATTTTTCGGGAGTAACACCTTGAAGTATCAATCGGTTATTATTTCCGAGAAGCAGTTCATAGTCAATTTTTATCGACCGGCCCCGCATCGAGGAGCCGATCTTTTTTTCTTTTTTACTTTCGTGTCCCTTCCTGTACAAAGGCATCATACAATTCATGAATTTGATTTTGATTGTCATAATCGTTTACATCGGGCGATGAATTGGCTACCATATACCCAGATGTAACAGATCATGTGAGATGGAGGTTTACCATGACAAGAACAAGCGGAATGGTCTCAGTGCTGGCGGCAGCCATGTTCTTCTCTGCTGTGCCGGTCCTTGGGGATGAATATACGGGAACGAACACGGAGCAGCAATCGCAAACAATGCAGCAGGGGCAGAAGGATGAGTGCCTGCTCGTTGCCATGAATTGTCTCAGCGACAGGGTTGATACGGTGCAGCAGAGGATTGACCGTCTGAAGAAAGAAATCGCCAAGGGGTCGGATGTCTACAGCGACCAGGAACTGAAGGCGCTCAATGAACAACTGAGATGGATTTACAACGACAGCGACAACATCTCTATCTCCGAATGACCCCGGTTCATTGACGCATCAATGTGACAAAAAACGAGGCTGTACGGTTAAATGCCGTACAGCCTCGAAAATTTCCATCTGCGCGACAGCATTTATTTTTTCGTGATAAATGCCTCCAACCCTCCCCTTATCAGAGGAGAGTTACTGAATTCCCACTGACAAGAGAGCTGGAGAGGTGTTAGAGTGAGATGCTATAATACATGAGGGGGACACTACGATGCGTGCAATGGTCTTGGAGCGTCCGGGAACGGCGTTGGAACTGAGGGAGATGCCCCTTCCCCGGCCATCGGCAGGAGAACTGCTGCTGAAAGTCAAGGCGTGCGGCATCTGCCGCACCGATCTGCATGTGGTGGATGGGGAGTTGACTGAACCAAAACTGCCCCTGGTGCCGGGACACCAGATAGTGGGGGTCGTGGAAGAACTTGGTCTTGGAGTTGCCGGATTCCGGCCCGGCGAGCGGGTCGGGGTGCCCTGGCTGGGGGGCACCTGCGGGGAATGCGACTACTGCCTGGCGGGACGGGAAAACCTCTGCGACCGGGCGCTGTTCACCGGCTACCAGACCAACGGCGGCTTTGCCGACTACTGCACCGCCGACAGCCGCTTCTGTTTCCCCCTGCCGGAAGGCTACCCCGACACCCAGGCCGCACCGCTCCTCTGCGCCGGGCTGATCGGTTTTCGTTCGTTGCGCATGGCCGGGGAAGGGAAACGTATCGGCATCTACGGCTTCGGGGCCGCAGCCCACATCGTGACCCAGGTGGCAACCTGGCAGGGGCGGGAGGTCTACGCCTTCACCCGCCCAGGGGACGCAGCGGGACAAAACTTTGCGCGGGAGATGGGGGCCCGTTGGGCGGGCGAATCCTTTGAGCAGCCGCCACAGCCTCTGGACGGGGCCATCATTTTTGCCCCGGCCGGCGAACTGGTGCCGGCGGCGCTCAAGGCGGTCTCCAAGGGAGGGATCGTGGTCTGCGGCGGCATCCACATGAGCGACATACCCTCCTTTCCCTATGACATCCTGTGGGGTGAGCGGAGCATCGTATCCGTGGCCAACCTGACCCGCTGCGACGGGGTGGAATTCCTGAAGCTGGCGCCTCAGGTGCCGGTGCGGACCGAGGTGGAGCTATTCCCCCTGGAACGGGCCAACGAGGCATTGGCGGCCCTGCGGGAAGGGAGGATCAGGGGGGCCGGGGTACTGGTGACTTAGACCTCAGGCATAGAATTAACATCTGCCACAGAGACACGGAGACACAGAGGAAGTCAGAGACGGAACTTTGTTTAGTTCCACACCCAGCGGACCCTCTGGGGGAGGGAACCATTTAGGTTCTGTCTTTGACGTTCTCTGTGTCTCTGTGCGCTCTTTGAGATAGAGCCTTTGTTTTATAAGGATGATCCCTAACGCCCCTTGCGCGGCCCTTTCCTTTCGCCGCCCGGACGGGAGGGCCTGCCGCTACGATCTCCACTTGCCGGCCGCGCCCCTGCGTTGGACCTTACGCCGGCATCAGACCTCGTTCCAGCACCGTGCTTTGGTCCCGTACCAGACCGTGCTTCGGCCCCGGACCTTGATACTGCGCCAATTCTCGATTCCGCGATAGCCCTTGCTCGTGAACCTGTCTTCGTACCCTCACCGGACCTCGATTCCGCACCCGGCCTAGCTTCAGATCCAGACTTTACTCCAGTACCAGGCCTTGCTCCAGTTCCAGACTTTGTTCCAGTACCAGACCTCGATCCAGCTTCGGGCCTTGTTCCCGTACCAGACCTTGCTCCAGCCTCGGACCTTGTCCCCGCGCGCGGCTTTCTTCCAGCGCCGGGCCTTGCTTCCGCACCCGGCTTTGCCTCCGCACCAGGTTTGGGCCTTGCGCCGAACGTTGCTCCGGTCCCGGTTTTTAGCCGCGCACCGGATCCCGGCCTTCCGGTGCCCCCCGGTTTGCCGGACTTGCCCTGTTTATCCTGTTTCTGCGGGCGGGCGATACTGACCGTGATGACCCGTTCCAACAGATATGCGCCGTCCAGGGTCTCGGCCGCCTCTGCGGGGTCCACGTCCGCAGCCATGCGCACATACGCGCACCGCTTGAACTCCCCGGTTTCGGGATCTATGATCAGGTGCACGGAGGTCACAATCCCCATCACCGAGAACAGCTTGCGCAAATCCTCTTCCGTCACCTCTTCCGCCAGGTGCCCTACGTATAATTCCTTCGCCATTCTGTGTCCTTTTCTTTCCTTACGATGACGATCAAGTCCCCCTTTAACAAAGGGGGATTTAGGGGGATTTGCCTTTAATCTTTAAAACCAAATCCCCCCTTGCCCCCCTTTGTTAAAGGGGGGAACCATTCTTTGGGCCACAGGCCCGTGAAGCTACTGTTTCTCCCGGTGAATCGCGAATGGTGCCCAGGCCTGGTCGATGGACATGACCTCCAGGGTGTTTATATTCACATGGGCCGGGCGGCTTACGGCCCAGTACACAGTCTCGGCTATGTCGCCGGCCGTCAGGGCCTCGGTCCCCTCATAGACCTTTGCCGCCATTTCCTCGTTCCCCTTGAAGCGCACCTTGGAAAATTCGGTCTCGGCCATGCCTGGTTGGATGCAGGTCACTCTCACCTTGGTCCCGAGCAGGTCGCAGCGCAGATTGCGGGAGAACTGGGTGACGAATGCCTTGGTGCCGCCGTACACATTGCCGCCCGGATAGGGCCACGAGCTGGCGGTGGAGCTGATGTTGACGACGTGCCCCCGGTTGCGGGCCACCATGCCCGGCAGGATCAGGCGGGTGCAGTACATCAATCCTTTGATGTTGGTGTCAACCATGGTTTCCCAATCGTCCAGGCTGACCTGGTAGGCCGGTTCCAGCCCCAAGGCCAGGCCGGCGTTGTTGATCAGCACGTCGATCTCGCGGAAGGCCGGCGGCAGCGCGTCCACCGCCCCCTGCACCGCCTCCCGGTCGCGCACGTCCAGCGGGATGATATGGATATCGGCCGTGCCTGCCAATTCCTTCTGCAAGGCCAGCAAAGGATCGATGCGGCGGGCGGTCAGGATCAGGCGATTGCCGGGTTGGGCGAAGATACGGGCGCAGGCGGCGCCGAAGCCCGCCGATGCGCCGGTGATGAAGATGGTTTGTCCGCTCATGGTTGCGCCTCCTCATGTTTGTGGTGTCTGCTTTGTACTACATTACGGCCGGCGATAAAACAGAAAAAGCCGCACAGGGACGTGCGGCTTTTCATATACAACGATCAGTGCCGATGCGGCTGATTATTTTTTCATGTCCTGCATGTCTTTCATGGTGTCTTCCTTGAGATCCTTGGCATCCTTGGTCACGGCATCCTTCTTTTTCTTCGTGTCGTCCACCTTGCCCGCAGCCTTTTGCTTCTTGGCTTTGGCGGCATCGCTCTTGGCCTTTGCCTTATCCTTCACATCGGCTTCTTTCTTGGCGGCCTTGGCTTTTGCATCGTCCTTCTTCTTGGCGGCCTTGTCCACGGTTGTGGCGGACTGGTTCATCAGGTCGTCGGTCTTCTGGATCGGGTCGGCGGCCATGACACCGGCTGCAAACAGGAGATTGGCAAGGATTGCGGCACACAGGGCAGTACTTCTTTTCATCGTTATTCCTCCTTTGAAATGGATCAAATGATATTTTTATAATCCAATATGCACCAATGAATCAACCGTAAAATGCCCTCAACCCGGCGCAGAATGTCTTTTTTTACACCAATTAAAGCCCGTTAAGCAGTTTGAAGTACTCAGAAAGGTTTTTGATGGATTCCAGGGTTGCCTGGTACAGGAACCAACTGAGCACAAGGGTTACGATGGTAAGCCCGATCTTCCAGTTGCGCGACGTATTGGGACGAAACCAGATGAGCGGCAAGGCCAGGGGTCCCACGCTCAAGAGGACGAAGACGATGAAGCCTTTGCGAAAATACCACTTGATGCCGGCATCATTGGAACGCGGCCGGGCGGATGGGCCGAGAAACTCGCCGCAGTGTTTGCACTTTATCGCATCATCCTGGATCTCTTCGGCACAAAATGGGCACTTTTTCATTGTTCGCTTCTTTCGGATGGATGGCCCAAGGATCGCGGGACGCGATGCGATCAAATGGTGCCGGTTGTTAAGCGTACCTTATTCAGTTTCACGATGAAAAGATAAATTTTTAGAATTGTAGCATTGAAATAATTATTTAGGTTAAAAACGCGCCAGGATCATAAAAATTATCTTGACAGTACCATATCAATATGTTGTATATACAACAAGGAGTTTATGTATGACTAATGATAGAGCATATGAAATCGCAGAGTTGGTGGCTAAACAATGCCTTGCAGGGCGAGTACGTCGCTTGAACAGGGTTTTAAGCAACCTGTATGACCGTGCATTGCAACCTCACGGCATCAAGATAAATCAATCGACCGTTCTCATTTATTTACTGGTGCATGGCGATTCCAACCCTTGTGAAATTGGTGCTTACTTACAGATGGAGAAGTCAACCGTTAGCCGCACAATTGAACGCATGAAAAAAAGCGGTTGGGTGGAGGTAGATGGAAGTGGTCCAGGGCAGACCGTTCGAGTCACCGACCTGGGCAGGCAATTGATGGTTGACTCTCACGAGCAATGGCAAAGTGCTCAAAGCAAAGCTCTGGAGCTGTTGGGAGAGGATGGCGCCATTTCTCTGATCTCGATGGCCGAGCGCGTGAAACAAGTGAGTTAATTTTTTTTGCTTTATTAGTTGTATATACAACTAATAGTAAAATAAATAAGTTATCATGGAGGTACCATGAAAAACCTGATCAAAGACACCGTTCGGCGTCTGGTGACCGAACACGAGGACAACTGGTCCAATACGCTGTCGGAACGCTATTTCGACGAACCGTTGGTCAATTTCGCTTCGGCAGACGATCCACTGTTCGAGGACTTAAAACAGGTCATCGGCCCTTGGCACTACACGCCACGCAAAGCGTTTGAGTCGAAGTACGGCGAAGAGAAGTGGCGCGGCGGCACGGTGATCAGTTGGGTTATGCCCTGGAGCAAGGGATTGCGCGACAGTAACCGACGCTGTAAGGAGCGGCCGTCACCGGAGTGGAGCCGGGCCTATTACTTGAGCTCAAAGATATTGCAGAAACAGGTGCGGGCCGCGCTATTGGATAAACTGGCCGGGTACGGCCATCGGGGAGTGGCGCCGGCCGACGCCGACTGGTTCAGCATTGTCGATACGCCTGCCGGCAAGTCGTCCACTTGGTCGGAGCGGCATATTGGCTATGTTGCCGGGCTGGGCACTTTCGGCCTGAACGACGCGTTTATCAGTGAAAAAGGGATGGCTGTTGTGCTTAATTCGGTAGTGACGGACGTTATTCTACTACCCGACAGTAGGGTTGCCGGTCATCACCAAGCCAATTGCCTGTTTCACGCCACAGGTGGGTGTGGCGCATGTATAAAACGCTGCCCGGTTGACGCAATCTCAAGCAGCGGTCATGACAAGAACCGATGCATGATACATGGCTATGGCCCGGAATCTATCAGAATCGCGGCAGAACTCGGAGTAGAAGGTCCGGCTGGCTGTGCGCTCTGTCAGGTTGGAGTGCCCTGTGAGTTCAAAAATCCATCCCGATCTTTGTGAATGCATGGAAGAGGCTTTAAAAATCACCATCTGGTGAGCAAAATCCATATTAAGGAGAAAACATCATGGCACGTATCGGTATCATTACTTGCTCCAACATGGTTAACGACTTGGCTTGCAGCTCAATAGCATGTTTGGAGGACAGTCATGCTGGCAAAGGGAAATTCGCTCGTTATGCAGATGCGGGAGGGTCCCAGGTAGTCGGTATCATCAGTTGCTCAGGTTGCCCAACTTTGAGAGCGCCGGAGAAAATTGTGCGCCGTGTGCGAACGTTAGCAGCAAGTGGCGTGGACGCAATTCATTTTTCATATTGTCTTGAAAAAAATTGTCCCTTCAAAAATAAATATCGGAGCATCTTGCAGGCCGAGTTCCCGGATATCGAATTTGTAAGCGGTACCCATGAAGTGTTAGACGAGGGACAAGCGGCGGAAATAGATCAATTTGTCAAGAAAGCGCTTTGTCAGCAGAACTTGTCTATGGCCGATGTTATTGAAAGCAGAAAACACCATGAGTAAAGGGAAAAAGATGTTTTCTCATGGATAATACCCAGGGTCTCAGAAATTGAGAGAAAATAAATATCTGGAAAGAAAGCGTAATTGGGGTTGAGAACGTATCATGACTGACAGAACTATTGACGAGAATACTGAAGAACCGGCTTCGGCAAGCGGTTTGAAACGCTCATGGAAGCACGTGACATGTAAGCGCATGGCGTTGATCATGGCCATTCTGGCTGCCGGGGTTGCCGCACTTTGGTATGGCATCGACTGGTGGACTGTCGGGCGTTTCATCGAAACCACTGATGATGCTTATGTGGGTGGCAATGTAACGGTTATCTCTCCGCACGTATCCGGCTACATAGCGGATATCCTGGTGAAGGACAACCAGTTCGTTCAAGTGGGACAACTGCTTATCCGGCTGGAAGATCGCGACTACAAGGCAGCTTTGGATGCGGCCGCCGCACGTGTAGCGGAGCGAAAGGCTTCATTGAATCGTCTCCATGCGCAACATGACCTTGAACAGGCACTCATGCGTAAAGCCGAGGCCGACCTTGACGAGAAGAAAGCCTCGGCCGAATTCCGGGTTCTGGACGCTACGAGGTATCGGAATCTGGCCCAGACCCAAGCGGGATCCCAACAAAATGCCGAACGTTCGCGTACCATGTCCCAAGAAGCCCAAGCCTCCGTGGCTTCCGCCAAAGCCACTCTTCGGGCAGCCACGCAACAGCTTGCCGTGATCGACATTCAAATCGTCGAGGCCATGGCGGCGCTGACCCAGGCTGAAGCACTACAGCGAACAGCACGGCTGAATGTAGGCTATACGGAAATCTACTCGCCTATTGACGGCTATGTTGGCGACCGCTCGGCTCACCCTGGCACTTACATGACAGCCGGAACCCAATTACTTTCCATTGTGCCTGCCAATGGGCTCTGGGTGGATGCCAATTTCAAGGAGGATCAGCTTCACTACATGAAACCCGGCGAGCCGGTAGAAGTCATCGCTGACGTGACGCGGTCGAAGGTTTTTCATGGCCACGTGGAGAGCCTGTCGCCTGCCACCGGGGCGGTATTCAGCGTAATTCCTCCGCAAAATGCGACAGGCAATTTTACCAAAATAGTCCAGCGCGTTCCCGTCCGCATCAAGCTCGATGACGATGCCGCCACACTCGGCGTCCTTCGTCCGGGGCTTTCGACCACCGTCTCGGTAGATACGCGTACTCACGCGGGGAAATCACCATGAGCGCCGATATCTCATTGACCACTAATGGCAGAAAACCGCTGAAAAAGCACTCATGGCTCCCCTTTGCCGTGATGTGCATGGGTATGTTTATGGCGCTCCTGGACATACAGGTCGTTGCATCATCTCTGCGCGATATCGGCGGTGGTCTCTCAGCCGCGCAGGATGAGATCGGATGGGTGCAAACCGCGTATCTGATTGCTGAGATCATCGTTATTCCTCTGTCAGGCTTGCTAACCCGGGTGTTTTCCACTCGGTGGCTGTTCGTCGCCTCGGCACTCGGCTTCACCATCACCAGCATGTTGTGCGGCATCGCCTGGAGTATAGAGAGCATGATCGTTTTTCGCGCTCTTCAGGGAATGTTGGGCGCCTCGATGATCCCCACGGTGTTCACCTCTTCGTTTCACTATTTCCAAGGAGAAAAACGCGCCTATGCCGCTGCCGTGATTGGTACCATCGCCTCTATCGCTCCAACGCTGGGACCGATCATCGGCGGATGGATCACCGATACCCTGAACTGGCATTGGCTGTTCTATATTAACCTCGTACCCGGCCTTTTGGTTGCTCTCGGCGTGGCATTGTTGGTTGATATCGACCATCCTGATCTGCCTCAGCTGAAAGGGGCCGATTACCTGGGGATGGTATTGATGGCAATTTTTCTGGGCACGCTCGATTACGTGCTCGAGGAGGGCGCTCGTTGGAACTGGTTCGATGATGAGACGATCAGACACTGCGCTGCGATTTCTTTGGTCGCCGGCATATTCTTCGTCATTCGTAGTCTGACGTATAAGAACCCTGTCGTCGATCTGCGGGCATTGGGCAACCGCAACTTTCTACTTGGATGTATTCTGTCCTTCATTACGGGTATCGGCATTTTCGCCACGATCTACCTCACGCCGTTGTTTCTCGGCTATGTGCGCGGCTTCAGCGCTATTCAGACTGGTCTAGCTGTCTTCTCGACCGGTGCCGCTTCATTGGCCGGTGTGCCGATCTATGTTACGCTGGCCCGCAGATTCGACTTGCGATGGTTGATGATGTTCGGCCTCGCCTGCTTCGGCCTCTCGATGTGGAGTTTCATTTCCATCACCCACGACTGGGGTGCGGCCGAACTCATGGTTCCCCTGATTCTTCGCGGTTTTCCGCAGGTATTTGCTGTCGCCCCCAGTGTTACGCTGGGTCTCGGCAGCTTGTCACCGCAGCGGCTCAAGTACGCCAGCGGCCTCTTCAACATGATGCGCAATCTCGGCGGTGCAGTAGGCATCGCAATCTGCGGAGCCATCCTCAACGACCGTACCAACCTCCATTTTAACGACATTGCGTCGAATCTTACTCCGGCAAACCATGCCATGAATAATTTGGTTACGGGCATGACGCAGCGCCTCGGGGCAATCCTCGGTTCACCGGATGCCGGGCACACGGCCGCACTGCACCAGTTGCACGATCTGGCCTATAGTGAGGCAGCGACGATGGCTTATTCCGATGCGTTCAGCACTATTATGGCGGCTTTCGTCATAGCAACGTTTCTGGTGCCATTCATGCGCAAGGCCATCAACCCGCAAATGCCAACGCCGGATGCGCATTAAGGAAAAGGAATCCATCACCATGAATTGCCTTCTTGAAATAACTCAAAAACCAACTCGGGTGGCTGCTTGCGATCAAGCGGTTCTTGTACCTCATATCTGGCTTCATCATGCCTGGATACTGGCCATAATTTTAGCCATTTCGTTGACGGGCTGTGTTGTCGGGCCGGACTTCAAGACACCGAAGATAACACTTCCACAGACGTATAAAAATCAACCGGGTCCGGAGAGCTTGGTCTCCAGCCCGGCTCCGCCATTGGACACCTGGTGGACCGGGTTCCACGATCCGGAACTGGTCAGTATAATAAGCCGCGTTCTGGCACAGAATCTCGACTTGGCGGCAGCAATGGCCAGGGTCCGGCAGGCGCGCGCGGTGGCGAAGGGAGCAGGTGCCCGGGAGATGCCGCAAGGGAGTATGGATGCAAGTGTCGCCCGTGAGCATCAATCTCTCGATAGCCCGTTGGGTAAGATCGCGAGCGCCTTCCCCGGGTATGAGCGCAATCAGACCCTGGAGACCTTCGACGTTGGCGCGAGTTGGGAGATCGATCTTGCCGGCGGCTTGAAACGCAATGCGGAACTCGCGCAGGACGAGGCCCAAGCAGCCGAGGCCATGCAGACCGGCGTACGTATATCAGTCGCGGCGGAAGCGGCCGATGTCTACTTTCAGGTACTTGACGCCAAAACCAGGATCACTTTAATCGAGCAGCAGGTTAAGACGGATGCCAAACTGCTCGATCTGGAGCAAAAGCGTATAGCCTTCGGGGTTGCGACGAAGCGCGAGTTGGCACAGGCCGAAGCCCGGCTGGCAAAGGCCCGTGCCAGCCTTCCGCCGCTGCACACTGAGTTGGAGCTGCAGTTGAACCGCCTGGACGTTTTGATGGGGGCACCACCGGGTACTTATGAGTTAGAACTCCGGGCCGTGCAGGCTGGTTATGAGATACCTGCCATCAATACAGGAGAAGGCCCTAAAGAACTTCTGCGCCGCAGGCCTGACGTGATCGCCGCGGAACGGCGTCTCGCAGCCTCGAATGCTCGTATTGGAGTTGCCCTTGCAGAGTATTATCCAAAGGTATCACTCTCGGCGTTGCTTGGGTTCGAGAGTCTCGGTAGTAAGTCCATGTTCACTTCAGCGTCATTTCAGCCAGCCGCCATAGCCGGATTGCGCTGGCGCCTGTTCGATTTCGGATTGGTCGCTGCGGAAGTTGTTCGGGCCAAGGGCGCCATGGCGGAGGCTTTGGCAAATTATCGACAATCGATGTTACGCGCCACGGAGGACGTTGAGAATGCAGTTACGACGTTCGCCCAGCTTAGCATGCAGAAGAATGAGCTCGAAAACGTAGTCAATGCACATGAACAGGCACTCAATGCGGCGCAAAACGAATTCGAAGCCGGTTCGGTCGGCCTCATGGATGTACTGAATGAAGATCAGCAGCTACTGGCGGCGCGTGAAGAGTTGGTGCACCTACATGCCAATGAGGCCCGTGCGGCGGTAGGCATATTCCGGGCAGTCGGCGGTGGTTGGACACCCCCGAAACGAGTCGGGTAAATCCATCAAGGTAACCCATGAAGGGGTGACGGACGAACAAAAAGCCGCTCTGATCAAAGGGGCTACACAGTTGCTGGTGGATGTACTGGGGAAGGATCCCGCCACTACGGTAGTGGTGATCGATGAAGTCGAGACGGACAACTGGGGTATCGGAGGCAAGACGGTCACTGTGCTACGAAAACAGAAATCTTCACCGGTCCGGTGACCAACAAGCTGTTAAAACGCCAAATAGCGATTATCGGGAGGTATTACTGTGTGCACGACCATCGAATATTTACCGACAATCAACTAACAGGCTTTTACAGGAAGAGTCCAGCGAGTTTCAGCTCAAAGATATACGGAACCAAAACAAAGGCATTGCTTGTCTTCCCCCTTTAAAAAGGGGGGAATTCTGAATCCAAACTTATTGGTCTGGGGTCCCCTTGCAAACCACGGCCAAAGACTCATCCAACCGCACAATGACGTCCTCCGGCTCCTGTCCAAGATAGCGTTGCGCCAACCCCCAGAAACCACCCGGCAGCGGCGCGCAGACCGTCAGCGGTCCCGCTTCCGGCCTGACAACAACCGTGCGGAACGAATGAAGGGCAAACCCGTCATAATCGGGCAGTTCTCCAACGCCGTAGCGCTTGTCCCCCAACACGGCATGGCCGATCATCTCCAGGTGCCGCCTGATCTGGTGCATGCGCCCGCTGATGGGCGTCACGGCCAGCAGGGCATTGCCCGCCCCGTGCAGCAGGACCGTGTAGCGGGTTTCCGACTCCTTGTCGTCCAGCGGCTCCGCAATGACGCCGCTCTCGTCGGGAATCCCCGTTACCAGCGCCAGGTAGAGCTTGTCCAGACCGGTTTCCTTTACTTGGCGGCCGTACATGCCGGCTGCGGAGGAACTCTTTGCCAGGATCACGACCCCCGATGTCCCCCGGTCGAGGCGGTTCACGGGATAGAGCTTGCATGGCGTGCCGCGCCACGCCATGTAGGCCATTCCCACGTCAACCAGGTTTTCTTCCTGTTCCGCGGTGCGGTGCATGGGGAGACCGGCCGGTTTGTTGACGATGGCCACCTGGTCGTCCTCGTAGAGAAGGTCCAGGACGGGGCGGGCCGGGGTGAGCAGGGATGTGGTGGCGGCGCTTTCCTTCAAGGTCACCCGGCCGTTCACAACCAGCATGGAGTCCGGCGTTGCGGCGGCGCCGTTGAGCCGGGCCGCGCCGTTCTTGATCAGCTTGCGGCAATAGCCGGGCGCGGCCAGGGGCATGAGGGTGCGCAGGAAGCTTTCCAGCCTGCGGCAATGGTCGTTGTGGGTTATGTCAAAGGAGAGCATGGTTTGGGGGGTTCCGGTTTAAAAATCCCCTCCTGGTTCAGGAAGGGCCAGGTGTGGTAGCCGGTAACTCACGTGGGCATAAACCACCCCCTGCCCCCTTTAGGCGCCAGAGGGTCCTCCTTATCAAGGGAGGGAACGTTCCGGGCGAGAAGGCGGCCACAGACCGCGTCCCTACAGGGATATCTTGCGATCCCGCATCAGATTGACCAGGGAGCGGTCGTAACTCTTTTCGCCGGCCGGCGTGAACATGCATGCGGTCGCCTGGCCTTTTTCGCGGTGATAGGCCACACACTGGCAGCAGTTGCCGCGCCGCGAACATGCCGGGGTGTAGGTGCAGCGACAGTCGTCGCCGGTTCGTGTACACGTCATGGGTAAGTCTCCTTTAAAAAAACGTAACTGTTCAGCACATTATGGGAGCGTAGGCTTCCAGCCTGCGGTTCAAGCGGATTTATCACTTGAATATGTGCCCAGTCCACTCTTATCAGGCTGATGAAACATCGCCTGAAGACAGGCAGGATGCCTATCCTCCGATGTTGATGCTAAATAGTTACAAAAAAACTTTACCACGGAGGACACTGAGGAAAATCAGGAGGCCGCCAGAGCGGCAAACTATTTCCCTCTCCCCAAGGGAGAGGGTCAGGGTGAGGGAACAGTCTGATTGATACAGATGCCCCTCATCCGGCATTCTGCCACCTTCTCCCTGAGGGAGAAGGGTCATCTTTAAGCCTTCCTCCGAGTCCTCTGTGTCCTCCGTGGTGAGCTTCGTCTTTATCTAAATAATTTTATTCAAAGGATACTCGATTATTCCTTCCGCCCCCTGTTTCAACAACTCCGGCACGATACGGCGCACCTCTTTCTCGGACATGATGCTCTCAACGGAGAGCCAGTCGGAGTTGTACAGGTGCGAAATGGTCGGGTTCTTCAGACTGGGCAGGACCTTGGTGATGGCCTCGATCCGGTCGGCCGGGGCGTTCATCTTGATGCCGACCATTCCCTCGGCGGCCAGGGAAGACTTCAGGAGCGTGGCGATCTGCTCGATCTTCTCCCGCTTCCAGGGATCGGCCCAAGAGGCCTTGTTGACGATCATGACCGGCACGGACTCCATCAGGTCGCAGACAATGCGCAGGCCGTTTGCCTTGATGGTCGATCCGGTCTCGGTCACCTCCACGATGGCGTCGCACAGGCCGTCAACCACCTTGGCCTCGGTGGCGCCCCAGGAGAACTCTACATTCACCGGGATGTTGCGTTCGGCAAAGTAACGCTTGGTGAAACCGACCAGTTCGGTGGAAATAGTGGCGCCGTGCAGGTCTTCCGGCCCCTGGACCTTGGAGTCGCCGGCCACCACCAGCACCCAGCGGGCCGGGCGGCGCGACACCTTGGAATAGACCATCTCGCAGACCTCGACCACATCCGCCTGGTTCTCCCTGACCCAGTCGCGGCCGGCGATCCCGGCATCAATGGTGCCGCGCTCAACATACTTGCCCATCTCCTGGGGACGGATCAGCTTGCAGTTCATCTCGCTATCGTCAACGCCGGGGAAGTAGCTGCGGGATGAGATGCTGATCTGCCAGCCGGCCTTGCTGAACAGCTCGACAGTAGCGTTTTCCAAACTTCCCTTGGGAATACCAAAGTTCAAAACATTATTCATAACAACCTCGCGTGATGTTGATTTTCCTGGTGGATGCGATTTTTTCGCAAGGCCAAGGCGACCGAGGGATGCCGAGGAGGCGTAGCAGCGCTACGCCGCACGACAGCATCCCGAAGGTCAACGCCGGGATTGCGGAAAAGGCGCATTCATCTCTTCTTATATACTTCGTCCGGGTTGAAGAGGGGGTTGCTGTGCTCCACCCATTCACCGTTCTCCCACCGGACGTAGAAACAACTGCGGTTGCCGGTATGGCATGCGGCCGGGCCGTTCTGCTTGACCTTGATCACCACGGTGTCGGCGTCGCAATCGGTCAGCACCTCCATAACCTCCTGGGTGTTGCCCGACTCCTCACCCTTCATCCAGTACTTGTTGCGGGTGCGGCTGAAAAACCAGGTCTTGCCGCTTTCCAGGGTCAGGTCCAGGGTTTTCTTGTCCATAAAGGCCACCATCAGCACCTCGCCAGAGGCGTGGTCCTGGATAATGGCCGGGATCAGACCGCCCATCTTGTCGAAATCAATCTGAATCATCTCTCCCCCCACGAATTATTTAAAGGAAAAACTATACGAAATTACCACGGTAAATGCAATCGGCAAGAGCACGCCTCAGCTTACTTGATCCCATACAACTGCCGGTAGGTGGCGGCCGAGGCATAGACCTTCTTCACGTACTCCCGCGTTTCCTGGTAGGGAATGTTTTCGATGAACTCGTCCTTTTTCAGCCCCTTGAAGCTATTTTTCCACCGCTCCACTGCCGTTGCCCCAGCATTGTAAGCAGCGATGGAATAGACCACATCCCCGCCAAACCCTTTGAGCAGTTCCCGGAGATGTTTGGTTCCCAGTATAAGGTTGCAATCGGGCGAAACGAGACGCTGGGGGTCGAAATGCCCATTCTTCCCTGCCGTCATCCTGGCGGTGGCCGGCATGAGCTGCATCAGGCCGATGGCCCCGGCGCCGGATTTTATCGTCGGAGAAAAACTGCTTTCAGCCCGGACCAGGGCAAAGACCAGCCCCTCCGAGAGACCGTTGGCGGCGGCATGCTGCCGAATCTGTTCCGTATAGGCCATCGGATAACCCGCCGTCCAGAGCGGCAGACTTGCTGTTTCCCATTTGATGGGGCGGTTTTGCAGGAACAGGGCGATGGCGGATCCATAGTCCCCGTTTTCCAGGTAGATGCGGGCCAGTCCCTGGAACGACACCTTTTTATCGCCGATTCTCTTGCGGGCAGCAGCCATCTCTGCCCGCGCCTCCTCAAACATCCCCAGCGACGCCAGCAGGCGCGGCTTCTCGAAGCCGGACAGCAGGGGCAACTCCGCCAGGGCATTGCGCGAGCCCAGGGGCTGGCGCTGATCTGCGATACCCTGCCGGTCCCGGTGCCAGGTTGCGTAGAAACCGGCCGGGTATTCATCCAGAAGCTGGCGGTAATAATAGACGGCGGCATCGGCATTCGCCGTACTTTCCAGCGCCCTGGCCAGCCAGTACAGCGCCTTCTCCCGCACGCCATCGTCTTTGAGCTGCGCCTTGAACGCTTCGGCGGCCACGGCGTAGTCGCCGGCCAGGTAGTGGCACCAGGCGGCTTCCCAGGTGGCGCGGGGACCGAATTTCGACTCGGGAAAGCTCTTGGGAAGCAGTTCGAACAGGCGCGCCGCCTCGGCGAAGCTCCCCATGTTCTTGCGCAGGCCGGCCGCCTCGATCAGGGCGTCGGCTGCAAACTGCTGTTTCTTCCCTTCGCCGACCAGATCCATGTAGATGGCATAGGCCTGCGCATCCCGGTCCTGGCGCTCCAGGGACTTGGCCCGCCAGAAGCGCGCCTCGGAGCTGATGTCCGCCACAGGGCTGGCGGTAGCCCGGAGGAAATACTTCTCAGCCAGCATGAAATTCCGCAGGTGGTAGTGGGTCATTCCGGTCCGGAAATCCACCCGGCTGGCAAAACCCGTGGGCTGGCCTTCGGTCGGGATCGTGGCCAGTGCCTTCAGGGCCGCGGTGAACTCGTTCCGGGTATACAGGCTGGAGGCTCGGCGGAAAAGCTCCTCAGGCGCAAACCCGACGGTTTTGACGCCGCTCTTTTCCAGGTCTGCCAGCCGTTCCCGTGATTGTTTTGCCTGGGCCGAGGTCGGGTTATTCAGCCAGACGCTGCGATAGACCTGGGCCGCACCCTCTTTGTCGCCGAGTTCCTCCCGGCTGCGGGCCGATTGGAACAGGGCGTCCACCGAGTCTCCGCCGGCGGCGTTTTGCTCCACAAAGGCCTGGTACGCCTTGAGCGCCCCCCGGTAATCACCGGCCCCGAACATGCTGTCCGCAGCCAGTTTGCCGGCGCGGCGGACCAGCAGGGAGCCGGGGTAGGTCCTTGCAATGGCCACGGCCTTGGCCACAGCATCGGCATACCGCTTCTGTTTCATCAGCGCCTCGGCCTGGTACAGGGCCGCGTAGTCCGCCACCAACGGCAGCTTCTGCTCGGCTTCGGCCAACAGGGGCAGGGCCTCGTCCCCCTTTCCCAGGCGCAGGGCGGCCACGCCGAGCAGCAAGCTGCGCTGGGGCGATACGGCGCATTTCTTGGCCATGGCATACGCGTCGCTGTAATTCTTTTCGCGGAACTGTGCGGCGGCAAGGGAAACCAGATCGTCGGCACGGGATGAGATAGCTACGGGGAGGCAAAGGGATACACCGGTCAGGGCGACCAGAAACGGCTTATATGGAGCGTGAAACATGAACCTGCCTTTCGTGAAAAAGGGCCGCGGGCACGTGCCCATGGCCCTGCTGTGTAATGATTCGATATAACTGAAAACGTTCTCTCACTCGCTCACTATCGTTCGCTCAAGCTCACAGAGGCGCGGGGAACGCCAGGAGCAAGGCAAATAAAATCAACGACTCTTGGTGATGGCTTTTATCCCAAAATGCTTTTTCATTTCCCTGTGTACCGCTGATTCTTGCAGCGGATGTCAGCCTTCCTGATTTTCTTTGTGCCTTTGTGAGCTCTGTGAGAGATGGCTTTTGACGTTTTGGAGATTACTGCATCTCCTCTGAGGCAGAAGTCGGCCCTTATCGCTGGGCCAATAAGCGCTTTCCCACCCAATGGCTGGCGAACTGGAAGGCGATGCGGCCGCTGCGGTCCCCTTTTTGCTGGGACCAGAGGATGGCCGCCTGCCGGGCATCGTCATCCCAGATCGGCTCGGTGCCCAGCTTGGCGCACAGCTTGCCCACCCACTGCCGGACCACCTCCACGTACTGGTCCTGGCTGAAGGGGTGGAAGCCCACCCAGAGGCCGAAGCGCCCGGACAGGGAAATCTTCTCCTCCACCGCCTCGCCGTGGTGTATCTCATTATTATAGAGCATGGCTCCGCGGTTGTCGCTTTCGTACTCGGGCAGCAGGTGACGGCGATTGGAGGTGACGTAGATCAGGACATTCTCCGGCGGCGCGTAGACCGAACCGTCCAGGGCGCTCTTCAGCATCTTGTAGCTTGACTCGCCGGTTTCGAAGGAGGCGTCGTCGGAGAACACGAGAAAACGGTACGGCTCTGCCTTGATGACATCAACAATATCCGGCAGGTGAACCAGATCGTCCTTGTCCACCTGGATGACCCGCAACCCCCGGTCTGCATAGCTGTCGAGGATAGCCCGCACCAGGGACGACTTGCCGGTCCCCCGGGTCCCCCACAACAGGCAGTTGTTTGCCGGCAGCCCGGCCAGGAACTGGCGGGTATTCTCCTCTACCACCCGCTTCTGTTCGTCGATACCCAGGAGGTCGTCCAGTGTGATGCTCGCCACCACGTCCAGCGGCTCCAGGTAGCCGGCAAAGGAATGGCGGCGCCAGTTGGCTGCGGTGGTGACGGACCAGTCGATACGCGGGATCGGCCGAGGAAGGAGTTGTTCCAGCGAGGTCAGCACCCGCTTGAGCTGTGCTGCCAGTTCGGGGTCGAGCATGTGCCTTTGATCTTTCCGTTTTGTTGTTGCAGGTATTACAAATGCCGCTTGGCCAGTTCTTCCTGGTAGAATTTTTGGTAGAGGATATCCCAATCCCGGCTTCCCGGCGCCCGGTTTCGAAGCTTGTTGCGCACCGCCTCGTCGATCTCCTCAATGGCGCCGAAGAAGGCTCCCAGGGATTGCTTGACCCGGGCCAGGGCCCGGTTCTCGTCGGTTACATCGGCCAGGTCGTTGCGCCAGATGAGATCCACGACTTCGTGGGCCATGTTGGATATGCGATCTTCGGAGAGGCTCATAATACGATCTTCCGTTCCTTTGCCAGCTTTTCCTTGATCATCCTGAGCATCTTGCGCCGGTCGATCTCCGCGGCGCCCCGCCCCATGGCGGCAACGGTTTCGTCCAGCAGCCGTTCTGCGTCGCGCTCCAGCTGTTGTTCGCGGCTGAGATCAAGGCTTATGGCCCTGACGATCCCCGCCACCACTGCGCTACGCTCCCCCTTGGGCAAGATCAGCCCATCGTTGGCAAGGTCATTGTACACCTTTTCGGCCAGGCGGTGTATCTGGTCTTCCCTCAGTCGCATAATCCCCCAAAAAAAGAAGGCCCGCCGTGGGGCAGGCCTTCGGTTCGCGTCGTTGCTATTTCAGAGTCTTCAGATACCCCAGCAGGGCGTCCATATCCGCCTTGGCAAGGGTCTTGAAAGAGGGCATGGAGGTGGAGGGGTTCTTCTTCTTGGGGTTTTCCAACTGGGCCTTGAGGTCGCCCTCCTTCAGCTTGGCAGCGACCTTGGTCAGTTCAGGGCCGATGACGCCCCCCTGCCCTTTGACGGTGTGGCACATTGCGCACTTCTGCTTGAATATCTGCTCACCCTTGCTCTCGGCCTGGGCGGCAACCGTGACGAACGCTACTGCAGCAAAAACAACGATGATGGCAACTGCGCGTCTCATGACAAATCTCCTTGAGGTTATTCGTAATGACGGCACATTGTACCCAATCCGGCCGAAATTGCAACCTGAATCCGTGAAGAATCCATTGCTTATTATAAATGTTGTATTCTTCATCCCGATTTCTTATAACTAGACTGTAACTCATAAGATACATTCAGAAGGGGGCTGTGTGCCGGATAAAAAACTTTTGATCCTCCTGGGGATAGTTGCGGTGGTTCTGATATCGCTTCTCCCAGCTGTTATCAAGCATTTCCGCGAGCAGATAAAAAGCCAGAAGAAAAAATGAAGCCCGCGTCCCCATCGGACACGGCAATCCCCAACGTCCACGTAACATCCTGATGTTCACACGCCTTTACCTCCATATCCCCTTCTGCCGACGCAAATGTCCCTACTGCGCCTTTGTCTCCCAGGAGCCCTCTGCCGGCGACCTGGAAGAGTATGGCGACATCCTGCTGACGGAGATGGACTTGGCAGCCCAAACATTCAGGCCGGAGGGACCGCTGGCGTCGGTCTATTTCGGCGGCGGCACCCCCTCCCTGCTCGATCCGAGGCAGGTTGCCCGGCTCCTGGAACGGGCCGCAAGCCTGTTCGGCCTGGAGCAGGAGGCAGAAATCACCATGGAGGCCAATCCGGGCACCGTGGATCAAGAGCAATTGGCGACCTTCCGCGCCGCCGGCGTCAACCGCCTCTCCCTGGGCGTGCAGTCCTTCCACGACCCCATGCTTATAACCCTGGGGCGCATTCACAGCGCAACAGAGGCCAAAGAGGCCTTTCAGGCCGCCCGGGCAGCCGGCTTCGCCAACATCGGCATTGACCTGATCCATGCCCTGCCGGGCCAGAACCTCATCCAGTGGCGCAACGAGTTGGAACAGGCCGTGCAACTCGCGCCGGAGCACATCTCCGTCTACGGGCTCACCGTGGAGGAGGGCACCCCCTTCGCAACAAGGTACGGCGACGACAGCCCGCTCCTCCCCGACGAGGATATGTCGGCAACCATGTTCGAGGAGGCGGACGATCTTTTGACTGCCGCCGGCTACGAGCATTACGAGATCGCCAACTACGCCCTCCCCGGCCGCCGTTCGGGCCACAACAGCGGCTACTGGCGCCGGGACGGCTACCTGGGGCTGGGGGCCGGGGCCCACTCCTTCCTGCGCAAGGGGTACGGCGTCCGCTTCGGCAACCCGGCCCACCTGGATGCCTATGCAGGGGCAATCGCCCAGGGCAGTCTTCCCCACAAGATCGAACAACCCCTCACCCGGCAGGATGCCATGGCCGAGTTCATGTTCCTGGGGCTGCGCATGGCGGACGGCATAGACGGCAACGGGTTTCGCCACGAATTCGGGGTCGAACTGGAGGAGGCCTTCGGCAGAGAGGTGTCGAAACTGGCAACCATGGAGCTGCTTGAAACGGCCGGTGGCAGAATCCGCCTCACCCGGCGCGGCATGCTCCTCTCCAACCAGGTCTTCGAACACTTTTTGCCGTGATTTCCCCTTGCCACTCCCTGCAAACCATTTATAATCAACTGCCATGATCCCCACACATCTCCAACAGGAACTGGAAGAACGCGTGGCCCAGGCCATCACCCCCCGCGAAGCCGCGGTGGACGTGATGAAGGGGTTGCAGCGCCACTACGGCTGGCTGACCGACGAGGCCGTGGCAGAGGCCGCCCTCCTCTTGGGTCTCTCCACCCTGCAGGTGGAGGAGTTGGCCACCTTCTACGAAATGATCTACCGCCGGCCCGTGGGGCGGGTGGTGGTCCACGTCTGCGACTCCATCTCCTGCTGGGCCATGGGGGGCGAAACGCTTCTGCGCCACCTGGAACAGTGCCTGGGGATAGCGGCCGGCGCAACGACCGACGACAACGCAGTTACCCTGCTCCCCTGCTGCTGCCTGGGCAACTGCGGCAACGGCCCGGCCTTGATGATCGGCGACCGGCTCTTCGGCCCGGTCTCCCCGGAACAGGCCGCTGCCATCATCGCCGACCACCGGGAGGTTCAATGAACATGTCGGACCTCCTGATTAACCGGTTTCACGGCACTGCCGCCAAGGACAACACTGTCCTCTTCAAACATAACCGGCCGGGCCGGGCCGTGACCTTTGACGAATACCTGGCTGACGGCGGTTTCCAGGCCCTGCGGAAGGCGCTGGCCGGGATGTCGCCCAATGACGTGCAGCAGGCGGTGATCGACTCCGGCCTGCGGGGACGGGGCGGGGCAGGCTTTCCCACCGGCAGGAAGTGGTCATTCGTTCCCCGCAACCTGCCGGGGCCGCGCTACCTGATCTGCAACAGCGACGAGATGGAGCCTGGCACTTACAAGGACCGGGTGCTGCTGGAGCACAACCCGCACCTGCTGGTGGAGGGGATGGCTCTGACCAGCTTTGCGCTGGGGGCGGAGCGGGCCTTCATCTTCATCCGCCGTGGCTACGAAATGGCCGCCCTTAACCTGCGCAACGCCATCACCGAGGCCCACAAGGCCGGTTTCCTGGGCAACGACATCTGTGGCAGCGGCTTCAGCCTGGAACTGGACGTGCACCTGTCCGCCGGACGCTACATCTGCGGCGAAGAAACCGCCCTGATGAATGCCCTGGAGGGGATTCGGGCCAATCCACGGGCCAAACCACCCTTTCCGGCCGTCAAGGGGCTGTGGGGCCAGCCCACGGTGGTCAACAACGTTGAGACCCTGGCCAACATACCGGCCATCATCACCCGCGGTCCCGCCTGGTTCAAGGCCCTGGCCGCCACGCCGGAAGGGTCCGGCACCAAGCTCTTCTGCGTCAGCGGCCACGTGCGCGACCCCATCTGTCTTGAGCTTCCCATCGGCACCCCTTTGGGCGAGATCATCGACACCCACTGCGGCGGCATGCGTCCCGGCAGCAGCTTCAAGGCCTGCATCCCCGGAGGCGCGTCCACCCCCTATTTCACCAGGGAACACTGGGGAGTGGCCATGGACTTCGACCCGGTGGCCAAGGCCGGCTCGCGCCTGGGGACCGGCGGGGTCGTGGTCTTCGACCAGTCAACCTGCATGGTGGCTGCCACCCTCAACCTGGTCCGCTTCTTTGCCCGGGAATCCTGCGGCTGGTGCACCCCCTGCCGGGAAGGACTCCCCTTTGTGCAGCACATCCTGGAGCGGATCGAGGCCGGCCATGGCGAGGCGTCCGACATGGACATCCTGAAGGAGCACGTGCACAAGCTGAACTACGCCTTCTGCGCCTTGGCGCCCGGCGCCATGGGACCGGTGGAGGGACTGCTGCGACTGTTCGAGGACGAGGTGCGAGAGCATATCGCTGGGAAAAAGTGTCCTATTAAAAACTAAATTCTGCCACAGAGACATAGTTCCTCCCCCCAGCGGGGGGAGGTTAGGAGAGGGGGCTCCTCAGTTTGCCGCTTTCTTCCCCCTCCCTAACCCTCCCCTTTAGGCCCTGTGGGTCCGCTGGGGGAGAGAACCGTTAATACAGATTGAGACGCCATGCCGAAACTGATCATCGACAACATACCGGTTGAAGTCCCCGACGGGACCACTGTGCTCGAAGCGGCCAAGTCGTTGGATATCCCCATCCCCCATTTCTGTTGGCATCCCGCCCTGGGCAAGGCCGGCGCCTGCCGGGTCTGCGCCGTGAAGATGCTGGACGGCCCGGTCAAGGGGGTGCAGATGTCCTGCATGCTGCCGGCCATGGATGGCATGGTGGTCTCCACCACCGACGACGAGGCGGTTGCCATGCGCAAAAGCGTCATCGAGTGGCTGATGATCAACCACCCCCACGACTGCCCGGTCTGCGACGAAGGGGGCGAGTGCCAGTTGCAGGACTTCACCATCGCGGGGGGCCACGGCATCCGGCGTTACGATGGCAGGAAACGCACCCACCGCAACCAGTATCTGGGGGAGTTCATCGCACACGAGATGAACCGCTGCATCCAGTGTTACCGCTGCGTCCGCTTCTACCAGGAGTACGCCGGCGGCACCGACTTCGGCGTCATGGGACGGGCCGCCATCGTCTACTTCGGCCGCCAGGACGACGGGCCGCTTGAATCCCCCTTTTCCGGCAATCTGGTGGACATCTGCCCCACCGGGGTCTTTACCGACAAGATCGCCCGCTTCCGTGCCCGTTACTGGGATTACGACATGGCCCCTTCGGTCTGCCCTCACTGCTCCCTGGGGTGCAACACTGTCCCCATGGCGCGCTACCGCGAACTGCTTAAGACAACAGCCCGCAGCAACGACAGCGTTAATGGCTGGTTCATCTGCGACCGGGGACGCTTCTCCAACGCCGGCGTCAATGCTCCGGATCGCCCGCGCCAGGCCCTGGTGGACGGAAAGCCGGTCAGCCTGAACGAGGCCCTGGACGCCCTGGCGACGCTCCTGGGAGAATTCCTGGAGCTGCACGGTCCGGACAGCCTGGCAATCGTAGGTTCCCCCCGCATGGACCTTTTGGGGAACATCATGGCTGCTCGCTTGGGGGAGATGCTCGGCGCCGGCACGCTCTGCCTGTTCAACGACACGGACCAGGCCGAACTGACCGGCAAGGCGGTCTCGCTCCTGACAACGGAAAACAGGGCCTCCCAGGAAGACGTGCGCAACGCCGACCTGATCGCCCTCGTGGGGTGCGACCTCCTGGACGAGGCCCCCATGATGGCCCTGGCCGTCCGCCAGGCGTGGCGGAATGGGGCGCGGGTGTACCTGGTGGAGACGCAAAACGAGATACAATCAGCTTTAGCTCCCCCCTTGACAAAAGCGGGAGTGGGGGGGATTTCGCTACAGGATGAAACGGCAAATCCCCCTCAATCCCCCTTTGTCAAAGGGGGACATAATCGAGAGGCAACTTCCCTACCCTTCGAATTCGTGCATGCCGCCTCCCTGGCCGACGTGCCGCTGTCAGAGGCCAGGCGCCCGGTCATCATCTGCGGCACCAGTCGAACGGGGGTTGAAACGATAGAAGAAATCCAATCAGCCTTGGTTCCCCCCTTTACAAAAGGGGGGCCGGGGGGGATTTCACAGCCGGACCAAACGGCAAATCCCCCTCAATCCCCCTTTGATAAAGAGGGACTTCAACCGGAGCCCAAGCTGGCCTTCATCCTGGACGGCCCAAACGCCTTTGGCTGCGCCGAACTGGCCCGCCTGCACCATTGCGTGGCCCTGTCAGCGGCCCTGACCGATGGCCGGATCAAGGGGATCATCTCCTTTGAGGCCGACCTCTCCCACGATCTTCCGCACGGGATCACCGTGCTCGGTGCTGCAGACTGGCGGCCCACCGGGCTCATGGCGCGGGCCGGGGTGGTCCTCCCCACCACCGCCTGGGTGGAGCAGGAGGGGATCTTTGTCAATAACGAGGGACGCGCCCAGCGCTTCAAAAAGGTGATGAACCCCGGCTTGCCGATCAAGGGGCTCACCCCCGAGTTGCACCCGCCGCGGGTGCACGGGAAAGACGCACCCGGAGGCGACGTGGCTCCGTCCGCACGGCTCATTGCCATGCTGATGCGGCGCCTGGGCGAAACCGTGGTGGATGAACCTCTGAGCGGGCCGTGGGAAACACTGAAGGACCTGGAGGCCACGGAAGTCGGCGTCATAATTAACCAGAGAGAATAGGCGTGACCACGGACTTCCCCCCATTCGCTTCATGCGGATTTTGCGGTGAAACCATGCCCCTCTCCGACCGGAGAAGATACGGCGTGCGCTGGATTATAGCCGGCTTTTTGGTCGGCTTGGCAACCGGCTGGTACTTCGGCTGGGTTGTGGGCGTAATGGACTGGCTGCTGCTGTTTGCCTTCGGCCTGTACTCTGTCCTGGGAAAGAATCGGTACTATTATCGCTGCAAAGAGTGTACGAACGTCATCAGCCCCTATGATGGGGACTCGAAGACTTGAAGACCCATCTTCTACCAAATTTATCAAATTGACTAATTTTATCACATTAGATATTATTAGATCGCATGGAAAAACGGACACCCCACCATAGTCTGGCCAACGTACAGGCTGTTGTTGCCGATCATGCAAGCCGCCCTTTCACGGTAACCGCCTTACGTGGCGGCCTTGAGCTTGGGTTGACTGAACCGGAAATGCGCGGGGTGGTTTTTGCCCTTTCCCGACGCGACTTCTACAAGTCAATGACCACCAATGCGGACCACAGGGAGTGGCAAGACGTCTATCACGGCATGACGGAAGATGGTGTCGTCGTTTATATCAAGATTACTGCCTACACGGATGGCCGACCTCCGGTCATTCAGTTCAAGGCGAAGTGAGGCATACATGAAATGCCCGGCGTGCGGCAATCCGGAAATGATGACGAAGATTCAGGACGAAACCCTTGTGTATGGAGGGCAATCCCTGACCCTGCATTCAATGAAGGGAGACTTCTGCACGGCGTGCGGTGAGGGGATGTGGGACGAAGAGAGTTATCGCAGGTACACCGAGGCGCAAGCCGCCATTATTCGGGCCGTAAAAGGCGACGTGAGCGCTGATATCCGACGCATCAGGAAAAGCCTGAAACTGACGCAAACCGAACTCTCGGAGGTCGTCGGCATCGGCAAGGTTGCATTTTCGCGCTACGAGAGAGGCGAAACCAAGCCCCCCGCCCCGCTGGTTAAGCTCCTCAAGCTGGTTGAGCGGCATCCCGACCTCATTGCGGAAATGAATGAATCCTATTCATCGCCGGTTGAAGACCGCCGGACGACGCGCTCAAGCGGACGCGCAAAAAGTTGAATACCGGTTAGAAGTAACCGTGAGATACTATTTTATATTCTAAATTTACGGAACTATAAGCATAACAAAGGTACTGTTTGTCCTCCCCCTTTAAAAAAGGGGGAACGAGGGGGATTTGCACCACATGTGAAGACTACCACCCCCGACCCCTCTTAAATTAGGAGGGGAGAAAAAACGCCCAACTTTTCCCCCGCCTTGATAAGGAGGGGGGCAGGGGGTGGTTGAGGGTTATAGGCTCCAAATTTTGAATTTTGTAGACTTGGCCCTCATTTCCATCCCAATGGCACCGGCTGAAAGGAAGAAATTAATGCCAACCATTTCAATGTTCTACGGGCTCATAATCCGAATGTACTTTGCGCCGGGGGAACATCCGCCCCCACATTTCCATGTATACTATAACGATTATAAGGCTTCCGTTGACATTCGCACATGTGAGATAATTGAAGGTCAGCTTCCAAATCGCCAGGCAAAATTGGCGCTGGCGTGGGCGGAGTTACATCGGGAAGAGTTGATGGCCGACTGGCAGCTAGTAATAAATGGCGAGGAACCTTTCAAAATTCAACCTCTTCAATAAGGAGCGCGAACATGTATCCTTCTGTGAAAGAAGTCATACCCGGTGACAATTATACTCTTTCAGTTGTTTTCGACAATGGTGAGAAGGGACATCTCGACATGAAGCCGGTACTCGATTTCGGCATATTTCAGCGAATCAAGGACCATGATGCTTTCAGACGGGTTCGAGTATCTTTCGACACCATTGAATGGGATTGCGGGGTTGATCTGGACCCGGAATATGTCTATGCGAGATGTATGACAAGTAAGGCAAAATAGCCGTCAACCGCACAAATGGTAGGGCATAAAAGACAATGAAAAACCAATACGTCGGAGATATCAATGATTATCGGAAGTACGGGCTTCTTCGTACCCTCTCTGGTAACGGCAATATCCGAATCGGCGTGTGTTGGATGCTCACCCCGGATGATAACCGCACTGACGGACAATTCACACGTTACTTGAATTTACCGGAACAGTGGAAGCAATATGATCCCCCACTGTTCGAGCACTTGGCTGATTGCATCCGAAACGGTGAGCGACATGTCCGTCGCATCGAGTCAACGGGCGTCCTCCAGAATGCAGCCTGTCACTGCGATTTACTCTCTGACATCCCGGAGAAGCGGACCCGGTACTTTATGGACATGCATGAGCGGTTACAGGGAGTTGACTTGATTTTCTTCGATCCAGATAATGGACTCGAAATCAAATCACGCCCTTACGGGCGCAAGCAATCATCGAAGTTCCTGTATTGGCACGAATTGACCTATGCATTTAGTTCAGGCAAATCGATTCTTTTATATCAACATTTCATAAGAGAGAAGCGGGAACAATTCATAACACGCTTATCATCCGAACTTTGCAAACGGCTTGACGTTTCAGAAGTGCTTTCATTCCGGACCCCTCATGTAGTCTTCTTTCTTGTGTCACAGCCTGAACATGCACAACATTTTGAGGAGAGAACTACCGTGGTTGCAGAGCAGTGGCGCAAACAAATACTCGTATCGGCACATAGGCAAGCCCAAAACACATAGAACTGTTTCGCTACGCTCTCTGGTCATTCAACGACATTACATAAAACCACCCCCATCCCCACTCACACCACAAAGCGAGGTACAATGAAAACCGCAATCCTGCTGATGGCCCACGGCAGCCGCATCCCCCAGGCAAACGACGCCGCCCGCGAGGTGGCAAAGATGGTGCAGGAAATAACCGGCTTCGAGACCGTGGAGGTCGCATTCCGCGAGATGCACGAACCGAACATCCAGCACGGCATCGACGCCTGCGTGGCCCAGGGCGCCGGTCGCATCCTGCTGATGCCCTATTTCCTCTTCATGGGCGCCCATGTTATCCACGACCTGCCCGAGGAGATCGAGGCGGCCCAGAAACGCCACCCCGGCCTGACTTTGGAGATGGGGGCCCACCTGGGGGTGCACCGCAAGCTGGCTGAGGTGGAAAGCGAGCGGATCAACGAGGCGCTGGACCTTTTGGGGTGGCGCTGATGGACTCCCTGACCATGAAACCGGAGGAGATCGAGGCTGAATCGTTCCGCATCATCGACAAGGAGGCCGGGGACCACGGCTGGTCCGAGGCCGAATGGCAGGTGGTGCGCCGGAGCATCCACACCAGCGCCGACTTCGAGTATGCAGGCTCCATGGTGTTTTCCGACGGGGTGGTGGAAAAGGCGGTGGCGGCCATCAAAAGCGGCAGCGCCATCGTCACCGACACCACCATGGCCCTGTCCGGCATCGGCAAGGCCCGCCTGGCTCCCTTCGGCTGCCGGACCGTCTGCCACGTGGCCGACCCGGACGTGGCAGAAGCGGCCCGGCTCGCCGGCGTCACCCGATCCATTGCCGCCATGCGCAAGGCAGTGGCCTCACCGGACAACCGCATCTTTGTCATCGGCAACGCCCCCACGGCCCTGTTCGAACTACTGCGTCTCGTTCGGGAGGGCGCGGTGCAACCGTCCCTGATTATCGGGCTGCCGGTCGGTTTCGTAGGGGCCGAGGAGAGCAAGAACGCCTTGGCGGCCACGGACGGCTCTATCCCCTTCATCACCAACATGGGGCGCAAGGGCGGCTCCAACGTGGCTGCGGCGGTGGTGAACGCCCTGGCAATCATTGCCGCCGGATAATAGATGAAAAAGCCCCTGCGACACGGCTTTACCACCGGCGCCTGCGCCGCTGCGGCGGCAAAGGGCGCGGCCCTGATGCTCGTGCGACAGACGGTGGTCTCCGAGGTCGTCATCGAGCTGCCCGCCGGCATCTCCGCTACGTTCCAACTGCACGGACAGCGCTTCATTGCCAACGAGGCATCCTGCTTCGTGGTAAAGGATGCAGGGGACGACCCGGACGTGACCAACGGGGCCGAACTGCACGCCAGGGTGGAACGAATCCCCCCCCTCCCCTGCTCCTCCAGTGGGGGAAGTACCATCATCATCGAAGGGGGCGCCGGCATCGGCAAGGCCACCAAACCGGGCCTGGCCATAGCGCCGGGCGACTGGGCCATCAACCCGGTGCCGCGCCGCATGATCGAGCAGGCGGTCAGCGAAGCCCTAATAGATTCACCATTCACCATTCACCATTCACCATTCACGATTCACGTGACCATCAGCATCCCGGACGGCGAACTGCGGGCGCAGAGAACCCTCAATGCCCGCCTCGGCATACTGGGGGGCCTTTCGATCCTCGGCACCACCGGCATCGTCCGCCCCCTGTCGGCCAAAGCCTGGACCGACACCATCGACTCGGCCCTGGATGTGGCCCGCGCCTGCGGCTGCGGGAACGTGGTCCTTTCCACCGGCCGCACCAGCGAGCTGGCAGCCCAACGACACCTCAACCATGCAGCCGCCCATCCAATGACCGGGACCGGAGAGCGGGTGCTGCTCCCGGACGAGGCCTTTGTCATGATGGGGGACCACGTGACCCATGCCTTGCGTTCCTGCGCCCAGCGGGGCTTTGTGCAGCCGCTCGTCGCCTGCCAGTTCGCCAAGCTGCTCAAGATCGCATGCGGCCATGAGAACACTCATGCCGCCGCCTCGGAACTCGACCTGTACCGCCTTCTGGAGTGGGCCGGCGAGGCTGGGCTTCCCGATGCCGTCACCGCAACCATCGCTCCGGCAAACACCGCTCGGGAGATCGTCATCGCCTCAAATTTCGACCCCGGCCTGCTGGATCTGGTCTGCAACCGGGCCGCAGCAGCGGCACAACGGCACGATCCGAACCTGAGACCCCGGTTCCTGGTGGCCGACTACAACGGGGCCATCGCCTTCCACGGCCCCAGTGTGTCGTGCGGTTAGTTCGTACTCGTAATTCCGGCTCTTAAGGCCTTTGCCGTCGTTGCGGCTCCTTGATGTAGCCCCTGTTACACCTGCGTCGCCGCGCCTTGGCACCAGCCCAAATAGCAAAGGAATTACCTCCCACGACTAACCGCACGGCACACTCGTCAACGGCCCTGAGTGCACTTTTTTCTCCCTAGTCACAAAAAAATATGATACATTTCGGCTTCTTTACGCCATAAACCCCAGTTGTTGAACATCCCTAGGGGAAATTTTCAACAGCTTCAAAAGGAGATCGCCATGCCGCAATTCTTTGAAGGCAACCTCGACGCCAAAGGCCTGAAGTTCGGTATCGTTGTCGCCCGCTTCAACAGCTTCATCTCCGAACGCCTGCTGGAAGGAGCCCTGGATTCGCTGATCCGCCACGGCGCCGTTGACCAGGACATCCACGTGGCCCGCGTGCCGGGCGCTTTCGAGATCCCCCTGGCCGCCAAGAAGCTGGCCCAAGCCGGGAAATACGACGCCGTTATCTGCCTGGGTGCGGTGATCCGCGGTTCCACCCCCCATTTTGATTTCGTCTCGGCCGAGGTATCCAAGGGGGTGGCCATGGTATCCCTGGAGAGCGGCGTGCCGGTCATCTTCGGCGTCCTGACGACCGACACCATCGAGCAGGCAGTGGAGCGGGCCGGCACCAAGGCCGGCAACAAGGGGTTCGAGGCGGCCGCAGGGGCCATTGAGACCGCCAATCTCCTGAAAGCCCTGAAATAATGGGCCTTCGACGGGAAGCGCGCGAACTGGCGCTACAGATACTCTATGCCCTGGACGCCAACCCGGCCACCGGGCTGCGCGAAACCCTGCAAACCTTTCGCGAGGAGCTAAGCGACATCCCGGCCACGATCAGGGAGTTTGCCGAGGGGCTGGTGGTGGGGGTACAGGAGCACCGAGAGGCCATCGACACGGCCATCAAGGCCCGCTCCAAAAATTGGGCACTGGCCCGCATGCCGCGGGTGGACCTGAATGTCATGCGCCTGGCTTCCTTTGAGCTGATGTTCAGGAACGACATCCCCAAGAAGGTCACCATCAACGAGGCCATCGAGATCGCCCGACGTTTTGGCGACAAGGATTCTCCGGCCTTTGTGAACGGCATCCTGGACGAGATCGAGGCATGCGACAAAACCGAAGAACCGGGGGAAGAGTAATAAAAACAAAGCTTCAATCTTCCACGGAGAAATAATTTAAATCTAAAATCTGCCACAGAGACACAGAGACACGGAGAACGTCAAAGACAGAATCTAATTTAACAAGGATGAATAAGATTAATAGGATAAAACCTGAAACTTGGTTGAAAGTAATAACATAAAGATATTTATCCAGTACATCCCATTCATCCCTGTATATACGATTTTCCTCTGTGTCTTTGTGTCTCTGTGGCAGATTGAAGATGTGAAGTTTTCGTATCTCTGTGGCAGAATTTAAGATGTATCATAAAAGAGGTCAGTCAATGAGCGCTATAAAAGTTGGTCTAATAGGATTCGGCAATATCGGGGCCGGGGTGGTCAAGCTGCTCCAGCAGAACGCAGACGTCATCCGCAGCAAGGTCGGGGCCGGCATCGTGCTGAAAAGGATCGCTGACCTGGATATCACCAGCGACCGGGGCGTCACGGTCGATCCCGCCTGCCTGACCACCGACGTGGGCGCCATCTTCGACGACCCCGAGATCTCGGTGGTGATCGAACTGGTGGGGGGATACGAGCCGGCAAAAACCTTTGTGCTCAAGGCCATCGAGAAGGGGAAGCACATCGTCACCGCCAATAAGGCTCTCCTGGCCCTGCATGGCAACGAGATCTTCTCCGCCGCGGCCCGCAAGGGGGTTGAGGTTCAGTTCGAGGCCTCGGTGGGGGGCGGCATCCCCGTGCTGACCTCCATCAAGGGGAACCTGGCCGCCAACCGCATCGGCTCCGTGTTCGGCATAATGAACGGCACCTGCAACTACATCCTGACCCGCATGACCCAGGAGGGGGCGGATTTCTCCGATGTGCTCGCGGCCGCGCAGCAGCTGGGCTACGCCGAGCCCGACCCGACCTTCGACATCGAGGGGGTGGATACGGCCCACAAGCTGGCGATCCTGGTCTCCCTCTGTTTCGGCACACGCATAGACTTCAACAGCATCTACACCGAGGGAATCTCCCGCATCAGCGGCCTGGACGTCAAGTTCGCCAGCGAGTTCGGCTACCGCATCAAGCTTCTGGCAATCGGCAAGCTGACCGATGGCCAGGTGGAGGCACGGGTCCACCCCACCATGATCCCGCTGCACAACCCGCTGGCCGAGGTGAACGGGGTGTTCAACGCCATCCGCCTGAGCGGGGATTTCGTCGGCCCGGTGATGTTCTACGGCCGGGGCGCCGGCCAGAACCCCACCGCCAGCGCCATCGTGGGTGATCTGATCGGGCTCTCCCGCAGCATGAAGGCCGGCGCCGGGCGCAGAATGGCGCCGCTCGGCTTCATGGACGACCAGGTGGCCACGCTTCCGCTCAAACCCATGTCCGAAATCGTCAGCAAGTACATGCTCCGGTTCAGCGCCCTGGACAAACCAGGCGTACTGGCCGCCATCGCCGGCTCCCTCGGCAATCACGGCATCAGCATCGAATCCATGGTCCAGACCTCGCACCAGGACGACGACGCGGCGCCGGTGCCGATCGTAATCATGACCCACGAGGCACGGGAAGGGGCCGTGCAGAACGCCCTGGGGGAGATCGACCGTTTCGACGTCATCAGCCAGAAGACCGGCTTCATCCGAATTGAGGATAATCTGGAATAACGGCTCAAAAACAAACTGTTAAACTTCAATTCAGGAGCGGCCACATGAATACCAAGATTCTCCTTAGCGAAGACCAGATTCCCCGGCAGTGGTACAACATCATTCCCGACATGCCGGGTCCCCTGGCGCCGGTCATCAACCCCCAGACCCTCAAACCGCTCACCCCGGAAGACATGCTGGCCATCTTCCCCATGGCGCTGATTGAGCAGGAGATGTCCCCCAACCGCTGGATCGACATCCCGGACGAGGTCCGGGAAATTTACAAGCTCTGGAGGCCTTCACCGCTCTTTCGCGCCCATCGCCTGGAAAAGGCGCTCGGCACCCCGGCCAAGATCTACTACAAGTTCGAAGGGGTCTCGCCGGCAGGCTCCCACAAACCCAACTCGGCCATCCCCCAGGCGTGGTACAACAAGCAGGCCGGCATCCGCCGCCTGGCCACCGAGACCGGCGCCGGCCAATGGGGCAGTTCCCTGGCCCTGGCCTGCTCCCTGTTCGGCCTCGAGTGCACGGTCTACATGGTCAAGATCTCCTGCACCCAAAAACCCTACCGCAAGAGCATGATGCAGTTGTGGGGCGCCCAGGTCATCCCCTCCCCCTCCGAATTCACCAATGCGGGGCGCTCAATCCTGGCCCATGACCCGGAATGCCCGGGCTCCCTGGGGATTGCCATCTCCGAAGCGGTGGAGGACGCAGCTACCCATATCGACACCAACTATGCCCTGGGGAGCGTGCTCAACCACGTCTGCCTGCACCAGACCGTGATCGGCCAGGAGGCACGGGAGCAAATGAAGATTGCCGGCGACTACCCGGACGTGGTCATCGCCTGCTGCGGCGGCGGCTCCAACTTTGCCGGGCTGGCTTTTCCCTTTATCGCCGACCGGGCGGCCGGCAAGAACGTGCGCTGCCTGGCCGTGGAACCGGCCTCCTGCCCGACCCTGACCAAGGGGGTCTATGCCTTCGACTACGGGGATACCGCCAAAATGGCGCCCATTGCCATGATGTACACCCTGGGGCACGATTTCATGCCGCCCGGCATACATGCCGGCGGGCTGCGCTACCACGGCGAGTCCCCCCTGGTCTCCCAGTTGCATCACGCCGGACAGATCGAGGCCAAAGCCTACAAGCAGAACGCCTGTTTCGAGGGCGCGCTGCTCTTCGCCCGCAGCGAGGGAATCATCCCGGCCCCCGAATCGTCACACGCCGTGCGGGCCGCCATCGACGAGGCGGTGCTTGCCAAGGAAGAGGGCAAGGAAAAGGTCATCCTTTTCGGCCTGTCGGGCCACGGCCAACTGGACATGGGCGCCTACGACGCCTACCTCTCCGGCAGCCTGGAGGACTACGAGTATCCGGAGCAGAAGATCCGCGAGGCGCTGGAACGGCTCCCGCAGGTGAATCTGTAAACCCAAAAACTAACACCTGCCACGGAGACACAGAGACACAGAGACACAGAGAAAACCAAAAGCATATGAAGGGGATGAACAGGATAAGAAGCTTTGTGCTATTATTTGAAACCGTATTTCAGGTTCATCCTGTTCATCTCTGTAAAACAGGTTCTGCCTTTGACGTCCTCTGAGTCTCTGTGTCTCTGTGGCAGATTGATTGTGTCTGTCTCTATGGAATTATAACGGGTAAAACACCATGATAAAAGTCAAGATCTGCGGCATATCCAACCTTGAGGACGCCCTGACGGCCATTGACGCCGGGGCAGATGCCCTGGGCTTTGTCTTTCACCCCAAATCCCCCCGGCACGTATTCCCCGAACAGGCCGCCGCCATCATTCGCCATCTTCCCCCCTTCGTTCAGACCATCGGCCTGTTCGTCGATGAGCCCCTGGACATGGTGAACGCAACTGCCGACCAGTGCGGCCTCGATCTGGTCCAGCTTCACGGCGAGGAAAAACCGGGGTACTGCGACTCGGTCAGGCGCCGCGTCGTCAAGACTTTTCGCGTGAAGGACATCACCTCCCTTGAACCGATGCGGGATTACCGGGTTGCCGCATTTCTGCTCGATGCCTGGTCGCCTGCGGCCCACGGCGGCACCGGGCAGACGTTCAACTGGGAGATTGCCGCCTGCGCGGCCCAGTCCAACCGCATCATCCTGGCCGGCGGACTGACGCCCGAGAACGTGGCGGAGGCTGTCCGCAAGGTGCGCCCCTATGGTGTGGACGTTTCCAGCGGCGTGGAATCCGGGCCGGGAAAGAAGGACAGCCGCAGAATCGTTGATTTCATCTCCAACGCCAAAAGCGCTCTGGACCGTTTGCCTGCACCGGCAAACCAGGATATCTCTCACCATTAGCAGGTTGTTGAATATCGTCATGAGGAGTTCATCATGCAAGGCGCAAGCGAGCGGGGAGGCACGGCGTACACCTCGGTACGTTGAGCTTTCGAGCAAGCGGCTACGACGCAGAACGGCCCCGCGGTAGATTTTCGACAACCTGTTAGGGCAGGCCCCATGCAACAGCAGACCATGCAAACCGATTCATCCTTCCGTGCCATGGAGTGGCTCCCCCTGATCCTGTCGAGCCTCGTCATGTGGAGATTCCACCGTCAACTCAGCGTTACGGCAGACGGACACACCTATCTCCAGATCGCCCGGAACATCCAGATGGGGATCGGCCTCGGGTGGCAAGCCCTATGGGCGACGCCGCTCCCTCCCATCATCATAGCCGGGGTGGACAGCGTTTTGGGGATTCACGACCTCCTGCGAACGGCCGGGTTCATCGCCCCGATCATGGGCGTGCTGCTTACCGCCTCGGTATATTTCCTTGCCGACGGGCTCCTGGGGCGCAGGATTGCCCTGATAGCCGCCTTGGTTACCGCCGTGACCCCGCATTTCCTATGGATCACGTTTTCTACGGAACCGGAGATATATTATACGGTCTTCCTCGTCACGGCCCTGGGACTGCTCTGCCGCGCTGTTGTGCGCAATTCGCCGTTCTATGCCTGCGGTGCGGGCTGTGCGTTCTGTTGTGCCTATATGAGCCGTTCGGAAGGGTTCCTTATCATGGTCCTTACCGCCATGGCGCTCCTCATCTCCCAGGGGAGGCAGGCATTTCACTCATTCATGCCGCGCATCGTCGCAACCACGATCATGGTGTTTTTTCTCGCCGCTTCGCCGTATCTGCTGTTTCTCAAGCACAACTACGGCACATTCGTCATCAGCCCCAAGGCGACCTATGTTTTGATCTGGATGAAGTCGAGGATCTACCACGACAATAACAAGGGTGAACTGAACAATGACGATCTCTGGGGGCTCACGCCCGACGGGAAACTGAAATGGCAGGTGCCGTCCGGCATCGGAGACCTGGCGGCCTATCTCCTCCAGGACCCGGAAAAAAGCGCCCGGGTCTATTTGCACAACCTTGCGATGGAGTTGCCCGGCAGGATTCCGAACAACAGCGGCGCCCTGCATTTCCCCAATGTTTTCCCCGTGTATCTGGCGCTGTTGGGGCTCTTCTCGCTTTTCGTCCCCTGGGGGGATGCGTCGGACAAGAAAAAGATCACCATCACGGCCCCGTTTCTCATTCTGCTGATCCTGCCGGTCTTCACCGAGGGGTGGTGGAAATACCTCGTGCCCTATGCACCGCTTCTCGTTATCCTGGCCTCTGCAGGAATGGTGTTCGCGGTGGATGCCGCGGACCGCAAACTGTTTCAGGGCAACCGGCGCATCGGCACCGTTGTGATCGTACTGTGTACGCTCAGCATCATGACCTATTATCTGGACCGGTACGGTGACGGGCTCATAGCGAAACTCATTGTCCCGAAAACGGGCACAACGGACAAACCGGCCGCGCCCGCGGATGCGACCCGCAACGCTCGGCTCAATTATACCGAGGAAGCCCGCAAGGCTGGCCTGTGGGCAGCCGCCCACTACGGCGCCGGGAAAAACTACATGGTTGCGTGGAACAAGATGATCTATTATCTGGATGGCCTTTGGACCGCCCTGCCGATAGCCACGCCCATAGAGACGAATACCTACGCCATTCGCAACCATGTGGACCTGCTCGTGTATGAGGTTCCGAAGCCTGCGATTCCGGACTCAGGACTGATTTCAGCCGTCCCGTGCTTTGCCCTTGACTCCATCTACCATTCCGACAGCTCAACGTATCGGGTGGCTTTTTATCGACCCATTACCTATTTGACGCACTAACAGGTGGCTACATGAAACTTCCCGATAAACTTGGACACTTTGGCGCATTCGGCGGACGCTACGTCCCAGAGACACTCATGCCGGCGCTCCTGGAGCTGGAAAAGGCCTACGGGCACTACCGCCACGACCGGGAGTTCAAGGAAGAGTTTGAATACTACCTGCGCCAGTACGTGGGGCGTCCCAATCCGCTCTACTTTGCCGAAAAACTGACGAAAAAGCTGGGGGGCGCCAAAATATACCTCAAGCGCGAAGACCTGAACCATACCGGCGCCCACAAGGTGAACAACACCATCGGCCAGGGACTTCTGGCAAAACGGATGGGCAAGAAACGGGTCATTGCCGAAACCGGGGCGGGACAGCACGGCGTGGCCACCGCCACCATTGCCGCGCTGTTCGGGATGGAGTGCGAGGTGTTCATGGGCGAGGAGGACACCCGGCGCCAAGCCCTGAATGTCTTCCGCATGCGGCTTCTGGGGGCCACGGTCACGCCGGTCACCGCCGGCACGGCGACCCTCAAGGACGCCATGAACGAGGCCATGCGCAACTGGGTGACCACCATCGGGAACACCTTCTACGTCATCGGCACCGTGGCCGGACCCCACCCCTACCCCATGATGGTGCGCGACTTCCAGTCAGTCATCGGCAACGAGGTCAGGAAGCAGCATCAGAAAGCCGAAGGGCGCCTGCCCGACTACCTGGTGGCCTGCGTCGGCGGCGGCAGCAACGCCCTGGGCCTGTTCTACCCTTTCCTGAAGAAGCACAAGGTCAAAATGATCGGAGTCGAGGCGGCAGGATACGGCATCGAGAGCGGCAAGCACTCGGCCGCCCTCTGCGCCGGTTCGCCCGGCATCCTGCACGGCAACAAGACCTACCTGCTCCAGGACGAGCATGGCCAGATCACTCCGGCCCATTCCATCTCGGCCGGCCTGGACTATCCCGGCGTTGGTCCCGAGCATTCCTGGCTGAAGGAGACCCTGCGGGCCGAGTACGTCTCCATCACCGACGACGAAGCGCTGGAAGGTTTCAGCGTGCTGACCAGGGAGGAGGGGATCATGCCGGCCCTGGAGTCATCCCACGCCATCGCCTATATCCTGAAGCTGGCCCCAAGCCTGGCCAAAGACAAGTCCATCGTGGTTTGCCTGTCGGGCCGGGGAGACAAGGATATCCATACTGTTGCCGACGCCATGGGGGTCAAATTTTAAATCTTGTTTTAAACTTTTAAACCTCACTAAAAGCTTGACCAAGCAGGCATTTTTGTTTGACCGCTGTCACAGTTTCAACTATACATATACCCCTGTTCTATTTACCTTCAAGGAGGTTGCCACCCATGCATCTAGTTGACCAGATCAAGGAGAAGGCCCGGAAGAACCGGCAGACCGTGGTGCTGCCGGAGAGTTACGATGAGCGGATGCTGTTCGCCGCTGAGAAGATCGTCAAGGAGGAACTGGCACGGATCGTCATCCTGGGCGATCCGGCTAAGATCCAGGCCGAGGCCGCCGCCAAGGGGGTTAACCTGGCGGGGGTGGAGTTGCTCAACCCGGCCGGCTCCCCCAAGCTGGAACAGTATGTGGCCGATTTCGTCGAACTGCGCAAGGCCAAGGGTATGACCCCCGAAGATGCCCGCGCCCTCTTGACCGCACCGGACAACCTGTACTACGCCGGCATGATGGTGCGTAACGGTGATGCCGGGGGCCAGGTTGCCGGCGCCACCGGCACCACCGGCAACGTGCTCAAAGCCGCCTTCCAAACCGTCGGCCCGGCCAAGGGGATCAAGACCGTCTCCTCCTTTTTCCTGATGATCACCAAGACCGCCGGCTTCGGCGAGAACGGCATCATCCTGTTCGCCGACTGCGCCGTCAACCCCAACCCGGACGCCCAGGCCCTGGCCGAGATCGCCGTTGCCACGGCCGGCAACTGCAAGGCCTTCCTCGATGTGGATGCCCGCGTGGCCTTGCTCTCCTTCTCTACCAAGGGGAGCGCCAGCCACCCCGACTGCGACAAGGTGCTCAAGGCCCTGGAGATCGCCCGGCAAATCAAGCCGGATATGCAGATAGACGGCGAACTCCAGGCCGACGCCGCCCTGCTCCCCAAGGTCGGCGAGAAAAAGGCCCCCGGCAGCTCCGTTGCCGGCAAGGCCAACGTGCTGGTCTTCCCGGACCTGGACGCCGGCAACATCGCCTACAAGCTGGTGGAACGGGTGGCCGGCGCCGAGGCGGTCGGGCCGATCATCCAGGGCCTGGCCAAGCCGGTCAACGACCTGTCCCGCGGCTGCTCAGTGGACGATATCGTCAACGTCACCGCCATCACGGCAGTTCAGGCAGCCCAAGGCTAGTACCAGGCAACGTTTACTTTTTCGGGAAGTCCCCTCCCTTTCAGAGCCTAGAAGGTCTGCTGGGGGAGGGGACTTCTTTATTGCAGGTAACGGGTCAGGGAGCGCCCACCTTGACACGCAACGTCTTTGGTATGAAGAAATAGGTCAATAGTGCACCGATCAATAATATCCCCGCAATGATATATAATGCAGCTGAGGGGTCTTTGGAAATATGCTTCGCCCAAACCGGGATATTGGGTCCGAAATAACCTCCCAGATTGCCGACGGAATTCACGATGCCAATGCCCGCAGCTGCAGCGGTGCCGGCCAAAAATGCTGACGGTAACGGCCAAAACAACGGCATGGACCCGATAACACCAAGCGTACTGATAGACAAAAAGATTATGGCCAGAACAGGATTGGAAGCATAAATCCCGCTCAGGACCAAACCTGCAGCCCCAGCCGCAACATTAAAAACATAGTGCAGTCGCCGCTCCCCGGTTTTGTCGGAATGATTGCTCAGAATAATCATTCCGATAACGGCCACGCCATACGGGATGGCGGTAATCAAGCCAACCCCGAGATACCCTTTAATACCGAAGGCCTTGACAATCGTGGGCAACCAGAAAGCAATGCCGTACAGCCCGATCATCAGCGTGAAATAGATGGCGCATAACACCCATACCTTTCCGCTTTTAAAGGCGTCAAGCAACTTATGTTCGGTTTTATGTTTGTCCTCAGCTGCAAGATTGTCTGCCAGCAGCCCTTTTTCTTCGGCAGTAAGCCATGTTGCTTCTTCAATGCTGCTGTTCAGATAAAAGATGACCCAAAAACCGATTATGATAGAGGGTATGCCTTCTGCCAGGAATAACCACTGCCATCCCATTATCCCCAAGGTGCCTGACAACATATCCATAATACACCCTGATATCGGGTTGCCTATTACTCCGGAGACGGCAATAGCAGCTACAAACCATGCGGTTCGGGTTGAGCGGAGTCTCGAAGGGTACCACAAGGTCAGATAAAAGATTACGCCGGGGAAGAACCCGGCTTCCGCTATGCCGAGGACAAAGCGCATGACATAGAAAGACCATTCGCCCTTCACAAACATCATGCATGAGGAGACGATACCCCATGTTATCATGATCCGGGCAATCCACATGCGTGCGCCGAACTTTTTCAAAAGCACGTTGCTGGGGACTTCGAAAAAGAAGTAACCGATAAAGAAAATGCCGGCGCCTGTAGCAAAAGCCGCATCGCTCAACGACAACTCCTTGAGCATCTGCAGTTTGGCAAACCCCACATTTACCCGGTCGAGATACGCCAGGATATAACAAAGAAAAAGAAATGGAATCAGCCGCAGGTCAACCTTGTGATAGGTCTTGGTTTCAAAGCTTTCATCGGCTTTCATACAATGTAACCCTCCCTTTGGCTTGATTTCAAATCTGCTTCACGGAACTCAGAAACAACCGGATTCCAACGCGCCGACATTTATCCTCCGCAATTATACATCAGCTCACTGATCAAACAAGTCACGGGAAAATTGAGTTTGCAGCCGGGTTTTACATGGACCGGATTCCGCTGATTCGGGGCATGCCCAGGTTCACATGATGAAGTTTTGACCTCCCCCCCGATCCCTGATAAAATCTCCTTGAAAAGGAGACGTCAATGGGAAAAAACGGGATCATTGTCATACTGCTCATGGCGCTGACTGCCGTCCCCTGCCGTGCGGATACCTCCCTTAAGGAAGACGGCGGAGATATCGGCCAGGGGCTGAAAAAATTCGGCAAGGAGACTGGAAAGACTTTTAAAGAGGGAGGCAAGGAGGCAGGCCACGCCTTTAAGGAAGGTGGCAGGGAGGTTAGCCAGGGCTTCAAGAAATTAGGCAAGGAGGCCGGGCCGGCCCTCAAGGAAGGGGGCAAGGAATCGGGCCAGGCCGCAAAGAAAGCGGGGAGAACCATGAGGGAGTGGTTCAGGGACATGGGACATTCCATCAAGCGTTTTTTCAGCGGCAGTTCCAACGCCACGAAATAGCCTCCCATACTGACCATCCCCTGCCCTCCTGTCAATCCACATTTTTATAGGGGGAAGACAAACAGCACCTTTGTTTCGCCTATAGTTCCGTTTCGATACCCAAGGCATCCCTACCGGTTCGCATACCTGAGCGGGTCATGCAGCCCTGCCTCGGCAAACCCCTTCAACCGCAGACGGCAGGAATCGCACTGCCCGCAGGAAAGACCCTCCGGCGTCGGATCGTAGCAGGAATGGGTCAGCCCGTAATCGACCCCCAGTTCTATCCCCTTCCTGATGATCTCGGCCTTGGTCAGGTCTATGAGCGGCGTATGGATGCGAAAACGCCCCGACCCTTCCACGCCGGCCTTGGTGGCCAGGTTGGCCATGGCCTCGAAGGCTGCGATATAGGCGGGACGGCAGTCCGGATAGCCGGAGTAGTCGAGGGCGTTGACGCCGATATAGATGTCAAAGGCCCCCAGCACCTCGGCCCATCCCAAGGCAAAGGAGAGAAAGATGGTGTTGCGGGCCGGCACGTAGGTTACCGGGATATCGCTCCCCACACCCTCCTTGGGCACGGCAATATCAGCCGTCAGGGCGCTCCCCCCCATCAGGCGCAGATCAAACTCCACCACCAGGTGTTTGGCGGCGCCCAGCCGCACCGCATTGGCTTTGGCCACCTCCAGTTCACGGCTGTGCCGCTGGCCGTAGGAAAAGCTGATGGCATAGGGAACAAACCCTTCTGTCTGGGCCATTGCCAGGCAGGTGGTTGAATCCAGACCGCTGCTGTAAAGTACAACCGCTTTGCGCTGCATTGTATTCCGTCCCTTCTTTTTTGAGCTGATTATTGCCAAGCTTTCGTGATAGTATCAAAAAAAATGAGCTGGTAAATTCAAAAATGAGGTTCACATGAAAAAGAGCCGCCTCCTGCCCCTTGCGTTCGTCGTTCTTTGCAGCGTTGTCTCCAGTTCCTTTGCCGCACCGAATACCCCCAATGTTCCGCCCGGCCACCCGAAGATCGAATACCCCGCCCAATCGACGACCCACCAGAAATCGGATTCCATCTCCGGCAAGGTGCAGCAAGTTATGAACAGCGGCGGTTACAGCTACATCTACCTGCTGAAAGACAACGGTGAAAAGATCTGGATAGCCGTTACGGAAACCAGGGCCAATGTGGGCGACCGCATGAGTTTCAAAGAAGGTCTTGTCATGAAGAACTTCGAGAGCAAGACCCTCAAACGCACCTTCGACACCATCGTCTTTTCCAATGGTGTTGTCCCGCAATCCGGGGGAGCCGCTGCAAGCAGCCCGGTAAAGCCTGCCCCTCAAGCGGCTGCTCAGCAAGCGGCAATGCCGCCACAGCAGCAAACAACCCCCATGGGCAGCAAGGTTGCCGTGATGCCCAAGGAGAAGCGGATTTCAGTAAAAAAGGCTGTCGGCCCCAACGCCTACACCATTGCCGAGATTTACCGCAACAGCGCCAAGCTCGACAAGAAGCAGATCGTCGTCCGGGGCAAGATTGTCAAAGTGACCACCGGGATCATGAAGAGAAACTGGGTACACATCCAGGATGGCAGCGGCTCCCAGACCAAGGGCACCCATAACCTGGTGTGCACCACCACGGCAAAACCTCACCTGGACGACGTGGTTACGGTCAAGGGGACCGTGACCAAGGACCGGGACTTCGGATACGGCTACCGTTACAACGTTCTCATCGAGAACGCCACCATAAACAAATAGAGCCCCACCAAAATTCAAGCCCCCCACCAGCCCCTCCCCACCGGAGGGGCTTTTTCGTGGCAACTGCATTACTCCTGTTCTGCCACGGAGGTGCAAAGAAAATCTCGAATCTGCCACAGAGACGCGGAGAACGTCACAGACAAGAACCTAAACAGTTCCTCCCCCCAGCGGGGGGGGGCAGGGGGGGCATTTGAATTTGCTGCCTTTTTCCCCCTCCCTGACCCTCCCCTTTAGGCCCTGTGGGTCCGCTGGGGGGAGGAACGCAAGTTTATCCATGCAAGTCGTTTTGTTTTTGATGTTCTCCGTGTCTCTACGGCAGATGTAAGCTATAAGCTCCTTTTGCTGAAAAACGATGCAACCTGGACATAATGATACACCGTGCATCATTATTGCGTTGTTTTGCCGGTATATTCGCACTTGCTATGTTTCTCAACATATCGGCATTATTGTACTTATTGTTTCGACAGGTTCTGGCACGCATTATGAATGTTGACTATTTTACTTGTTTATCATGGTACGGTTGGTCCAAAATAAAAGGCAAGCGCAGGATGAAAACGTTGCGGCCATTGTCGCCCATGGCAACCAGGGAACCGACGGCGAAACGTGAGTATTCCCTGCTTGACACCAAGGAGTCCATTATGAGAACCGAACTTATCGACGAAGCCATTGAGCGATATGCCAGCGAACGTATGACCACCGGCCGGGAACGTGCCACGTCTCGGTTTCTCAGCTATGCCCACCTCAAATGCGCGGGGAGCGATGTCGGCGAATTCATGCGGCACGTGACCGGGCTCACCCGCTACTACATAGACGTTACCAAGGTGTTTGACAATCCGTTCCGAGGTATTGATATGGCGTTTCTATCGACCATGCTGACGGTGGCGGTCGCCAGTTGCTTTCTGATGTACGACGAGACGACCCGACTGTGCGGTATCTGCGTCTTTAGCGGCACGGTGGTGCACGGTATCGCCCTTCTGCGCCATATAGCCCACAAGTGGCTCGAATCCGATGTCATGATCGCCATATATGAAGAGATCGTCGACTTGGTGGAACGGGAAACCACTCTTCAGGGCTGACCCGGCAGCGCCCAGGCTCCTCCTGCGGGCTGCTTGCCAGGAGGCGCGGGAGTTGCTACAGTAGGCCATGCCCGACGACGTACGCACCCATTACGAACTCTACCCCTACCCCCGGTACCCGTTGCTGGCTTCTGTACGCCGGTGCGATACCTACGCCCTCAACCTGACCGCCCTGTGGACCCGCTTCAACGGTTCGCTGCCGCCTCGCGAGGCACAACGAATACTGATCGCCGGCTGCGGCAGTTTTTCCCCCTACCCCTTTAGCCTGGCCAATCCCAGCACCCCCATAACCGCTCTCGACCTGTCTGCCCGCACCCTGCACCGGGCCCGCCTGCACTGCCTGCTCCACGGCCGCACCAATGTGAGATTTTGCCGGGGCGACCTGCTGGACGCCTCCCTGACGGACGGCCCCTTCGGCCTGATCGACGCCTTCGGCGTGCTCCATCATCTCGATGATCCCGTGGCCGGGCTGAAGGCCCTGGCGGGACGCCTCGCACCGGGTGGAGTTCTGAGGCTGATGGTCTACAGCCGCTACGCCCGCCGCGAAGAAGAGTCCATCCGCCGCGCCTTCCGCATGCTGGGGGTGGCAGATCCGGCCGCGGCACGGGGAATGATCGACCGCGCAAGATCCGGGTCGCGTCTGCGCCGTTTCGCGGAGGGATCGGACGAGGCAGCCTATGACAGCGGTCTGGCGGACGCCCTGCTGCATCCCCGGGTCCACACCTTCCGGATCAACGGCCTGCTGGAGCTGGTCCGGCGGAGCGGCCTGGAGCCACTGCTGTTTGCCCACCACGGCGCCTTGGAGACAGTCGGCCAGGAGGTGGAACGGCTCACAGCCATGGAGGCTGCGCGGCACGCCCCCGGCAACTTCATCCTCTACGCCGGCCGTGACGTCAGCGGCCCGTGCCGGGACAACGGAAGCTCCCTCGTCATGCTCAACCCCTGCCTTTCCCGCGTCGTCACGCCCTTTAGCCTGGGAGACATGGCTATCGCCCCGAGACTGGGCGTTCCCAATCCAATCCTCAGCCGAACGGAACGGGCTTTCCTGCGGGGTTTCCGTTCCCCCAGGCCGTGGAGCGCGCTTTCCGGCCCCGACCGCGCTGCCCTGTTTGACTATTGCGCGGCACTGTTCCTGTTGCAGTTCAGGCAATGATCAAATCAGCTCACTCCGCACCATCGAACTCCACCAGGTGAGCACGGAAACGCAGCGGGACAAGATTCTGCTGGAGCCGGGGGTTATGGCGCTCCGGTATGGCCATGCGCTGGAAATAGGAGCGCCAGAGGCGGCTGCACAACTCCTCGTCTGCGGTCAGGCCCGGCTGGCACACCAGGGAAACTCCCCTGACCAGGCGCCATGTCCCTTGGTCGCACAGGGCCAGTGATGAGCGGCGCAGGTCGTGGATCATCCAGGGCCGGTCGTTCAGCCGTTCCCTGAAGTGGGGGGCGATGAAGGGGAGGATGTCGGTCTCCGGCTCGATCCGGGCATACAGGAGCGAAACAGCCGGCCGGTCCGTTGCTTGGCCCTGTTCCCCGTCCAACTCCTCTCCGGCAGGCCATGACACCTCCCGGAAGCGCACGAACCCAGTAAACCGGTGGGCCTCATGGGCGACCTTCCGGGAGAGCCGGCAGACCGAGAAAACCGGATCCCGGGCCAGCATGCGCTGCACCCGCCTCCCCTGTTCCAGCCCCACCGCCACGTACCACCGCAACAGCTCCTCAACCCCGGCCGCCTCGCTGTGAAAGGCGTAGCGCAGCGTGGCAAAAGCCTCCCGGGAGACCCCGGCCACGAACCGCTCCCGGAACCGGAGCGCCGTCTCCCGCTCCGTAATCACATCGTGAACAGCACCCGCAAACAGCCCTCCTTGGCCGTCATTACCCGGCCGCAGGAATTCCGCCTCCCCCTGCCCGGATTCGAGACACACCTCCAGGGCGCAAAGAAACCCCTCGAAACTGCCGTCATAACGGTAGCGCATGGTCACAACTCCCCCGTCAGCGCCGATGCATCGGCGGACGCCGGAAACAGCTCCAACTGGTCCAGCCGCGCCGGCCGCTTCTCAGGAGCCAGCAGCCGTGCCACCAGCCCGGCCCCATCCAGGCGGATGCCTCCCAGGTAACGCCCGCCGGCGGTCAGGAAGTAGCGCGCCCTCTTGAGAACCACTCCCAGCCGTTTCAACTCCTCCTCCCCCAGCCGGGCATGACGCCGGGCAACGAGGATGCGCCGTGCCGAGCGCACGCCGATACCCGGCACCCGCAGCAGGACCTCGTAATCGGCGCTGTTTGCCTCCACCGGGAACAGGTGCAGATGGCGCACGGCCCAATCGCTCTTGGGATCGAGCCTCATGTCCAGGTTGGCGCGGGCATCGTCAAAAAGCTCATGGGCGGCAAACCCGTAAAAACGAAGCAGCCAGTCAGCCTGGTACAGGCGATGCTCCCGCAACAGCGGCGGAGTGGGAAGCGTCGGCAGACGGCGGTCGTCGGACCCCGGCACAAAAGCCGAGTAGTAGACCCGATTCATATCCAGGCGCCGGTAAAGCCCCTCCGACAGGGTGATGATCTCCCGGTCGCTCTCCGGCGTGGCCCCCACGATCAGTTGCGTGCTTTGGCCGGCAGGCGCGAACTGGGGCGCCTTGCGCGACCTTGTGCGCTCTGCGCGGGCCGAAGAGATCAGGCCGCTCACCTGGCGCATGGGGGCGATCACCGCTTCCCGGGGCTTGTCCGGCGCCAGCAGCGCCAGGCTCCGGCGGGTGGGAAGCTCGATATTGATGCTGACCCGGTCGGCGTAGCGTCCGGCCTCGGCCACCAGCAGCGGGTCGGCCCCCGGCACGATCTTGAGATGGACATAGCCGTTGAAACGCTCCCCTTCGCGCAGCTTGCGCACCACCGCGATCAACTGTTCCATGGTGTAATCAACGGAGCGGGTCACGCCGGTGCTGAGAAACAGCCCCTCGATGTAGTTTCGGCAATAAAAATCCATGGTCAGCCGCACCACCTCATCCGGGGTAAAGGCGGCCCGGGGGATGTCGTTGCTGCGGCGGTTGACGCAATAGGCGCAGTCGAAGATGCAGGCGTTGGTAAGCAGGATCTTGAGCAGGGAGATGCAGCGGCCGTCGGCGGTCCACGTGTGGCAGACCCCGGCTGCGGAGGTGCTCCCCACCCCGCCTGGCGTGCCCCGGCGGTTGCTGCCGCTGGAGGAGCAGGAGACATCGTATTTGGCGCTGTCGGCCAGGATCTCAAGGCGCTGTTCGAATGGCAGGTCGTTCATGGGAGCCCCGCTGCGGTTTTACCTGAATCCGTGTCGTCTGAACGACGGAGCGAGAGAAGCCGAAGAGGTGTCACGGGTTCAGGTTTTTCGACAAACTGTCTCGTGCGCGGAGATTATAGCAGGGACTTGTGACAAAATACGTCCTACAGATCGATATTTTTCTGGAATGAGAGCTGCATGCTGTTCAGCTCCAGGGCCGCCAGGTACCCCATGTCGGGCCACCGGGCGGTGACGCAGCCGTTGTCCAGCATGATCTTGTCACTGTTCAGCGACGCTTGGAGCCGTTGCCGCGTGACCATGGTATGGCCGCATACCAGCCGTCTGCCGCCGATGCGCTGCCGGTCCACCACATCGGAACGGGTCCAGAGCATGGCGCCGACGTCGTCAAAGGGGTCAAAGGGGGACGTCAACTCAAAGTTGAGGCCGGCATGGACGATAACGAAATCGTCCAGCAGCACGTAGCAGGGAAGGGAGTGGAGGAGATGCAGGTAGCGGTGGGGGATGTCGCCCGGACCATCGGCCCGGAAACTTTCCAGGGTGGCCTGGCCGCCGTTGGCGGTCCACATGTCCATGGCCGACTGGTTGTAAGGGGCACGCAGGCACATCTCCTCGTGGTTGCCCCGCACCGACGTGACGTTGAAGCCGACTGTAGCCAACTGGAAGATAAAGTCCAGGACTCCCTTGCTGTCCGGTCCCCGGTCGATCAGGTCCCCCAGCAGGTAGAGGGTGTCGCCGGGGGCCAGACGGATCACCTGTGTGACCAGGTGCCGCAGGGTGCGGGCGCAGCCGTGGACGTCGCCGATGACGAAAATCCTGGGAGTCATGGCTGTACACCCCTGTCGCCTGCTATAAGGATGACCTGCACATCCATTACATTGGTCCCGGTCGGCCCGCTCTTGAGCAGTGCACCGCAACGATCCAGCAGCGGGTAAACGTCGTTGGCCGCAAGGTGGCTCAGCGGGTTAAGCCCGGCGCGCCGTGCCAGGCTGACGGTCTCCCCATCCACCATGGCCCCCGCCGCATCGGTCGGCCCGTCGATGCCGTCCGTGCCAGCGGACAAGAGGCTGATGCCGGGTGTGCCGTCGATCTCCAGGGCAAAGGAGAGGGCCAACTCCTGGTTGCGCCCTCCCCTGCCGCTTCCCAGGACCGTGACCGTGGTCTCGCCGCCGCTCAGCAGACAGACCCGCTGTCCGGTGTGCAGGTTCGAACGGACGCGCAACGCTTCCCTTGCCAGCTGTCTGCCGGCCTCCCGCGCCTCCCCGGCCACGGCTTCCCCCCGGATATTCACCTCCAGCCCCATTGACCGGGCTGCTGCCGCGGCAGCGGAGAGGGCATCGCTGTTGCGCGCCGCAATAACGCTCTCGACCCGTGCGAAGACGGGATCGCCCGGTTTGGGGGTTTCGGGCGCGGCCCCGGCGCGCCCCTGTTCCAGGCGCAGCCGGACAGCCGGGGGCGCCTTTTCCGTCAGCCTAAAACGCTCCAGCACCGCCCATGCGTCCTTGAAGGTTGTCGGGTCGGCCACGGCCGGGCCTGAGGCGATCACGTCCAGCCGGTCCCCCGGCACATCCGAGATCATAAGGGAGATGACCTGGGCCGGGAAGGCCAGACGGGCCAGTTGCCCCCCCTTGACGGAAGAAAGGTGCTTGCGCACGGTGTTCAGCTCGTTGATATCGGCCCCCGCCTCCATCAGGAGTTGCGCCGTGATCCGTTTTTCCTCCAGGGTGATCCCCTCCGCCGGGACCGACAGCAGGGCCGAGCCTCCGCCAGAGACCAGGAGCAGCAGCAGGGTGCGCTCGTCGCAGGCCCGGGCCAGCGACATGATGCGCCGGCCGGCCTCCTCTCCGGCACTGTCGGGGTGGGGATGGCCGGCAAAGACGACTTCGATGGATTTAAGTCCCCCTTTGACAAAGGGGGATATAGGGGGATTTGCCCCGTTGTGATGCGGAGAAATTTCCCCCGCCCCCCCTTTAGCAAAGGGGGGAGCGCCGTGGGGAGCGATGACCAGCCCGCTGGAGATCAGGTTGCCCAGGTGTTCCTCGGCAGCCAGCGCCATGGGGATGGCTGCCTTGCCGAAACCGGCCACCACGAGTCGCTCGAACCCCATGCTGCGATAGCGCTCTCCTGCCCGCTCCAGGTGTTCTCCCAGGGCCGCGCCCGGCTCCACCGCCGCCAGGGCCGCCCTGAAGAGCGTCTCCAGGGTATGGGTGTCGATATTTGTCATAAGCAAAACAGCCCTTCGCACACGGTCTGCGCCAGCTTGCGCCGGTCATTGGGGGTCTCCCGCTCCTGCAACGCCTCCGGCAGATCCTCCATCCGGCCGGGCCGCCCGACAGCCGCCATGGCCTCCACCTGGTAATCGTCCGGGATGTTCAGGGCCGTCCGGGCCCGGTCGTAATCGAACCCCTGCATGCCGTGGACCACATATCCCCGCAGGCACCCTTGCAGTGACAGGTTCTCCCAGGCGGCCCCGGTGTCGTAGGAGTGGGTGCGGGACGGCTTGCCGCTGTGATCGAAAGTGGTCTTGGAGACCATCACCAGGAGCGCCGCGGCGTTCACGCACCACGCCCTGTTGATATCCACCAGCAGGTCGAAGAAGAGCGGCCAGTGCTCGCTGTTGCGGCGGGCATACAGGATGCGCCAGGGCTGGTTGTTGTAGGAGGAGGGCGCCCAGCGGGCCGCCTCGAACAGCACCATCAAATCCTCTGCCGGGATTTCCTCCCCCGACATGGCGCGGGGCGACCAGCGGTTCAGAAACAGGGCATCGATGAGATAATCGGCTTGGCGTTTGTCACTGCCTTTGATCATGGCTATATCCTTTCTCCCAGGTTGTTGCGGAACAATTCACAGGCTGCTATGAATGGCATCCCCCCTATGCCGCGAGCGGGAGCGAACGCACCTCTTTATCCAGCCTGTCCTCCAAAGCTTCCAACGCCACCTCCATGTCGTAATGCGTCTGGAGATTCAGCCAGAATTGCGCCTCCATGTTGAAAAAACGCCCGAGGCGGAGTGCGGTATCGGCAGTTATTGCCCGCCGGCCACGCACGATTTCATTGATACGGCGGGGAGTCACACTGATGTCTTTGGCCAGTCGGTACTGACTGATCCCCATTGGCTCCAGAAATTCAGTCAACAGAATTTCACCGGGGTGGATCGGTAGGAAATCACGCTTTGCCATGCTATCACCTCTCAAAGATACTGACGCATATATGAGCACAACCTGCCCCCCTCCTTCCTCCCCCCGCTGGGGGGAGAATCTCAGTCCCTCCCCCGGCAGGGGAGGGTGCGGGAGGGGGATAGTTTATGCATCTAGCAGCAACACCGTCAAGGGATATTAAGTCCCCTACCCCACCGCCTGCAACACGACGCACTTTAAGTACTCCGACTCCGGGAACGAAAGCAGGACCGGGTGGTCCGGGGCCTGGGACCGGGCCGTGACCAGGCGCACCTCGCGCCGGGCCAGGCGGGCGGCCTGGGCCAGCAGGTCGCGGAACGGCTCCCGGCCCATATGGAAGGAGCAGGAGCAGGTGATCAGGTAGCCGCCCGGCTCCAGGAGTTCCAGGGCGCGGCGGTTGACGGTCAGATACCCCTTGGTCGCCTCGGCGATATTTTTGCGGCTTTTGACAAAGGCCGGCGGGTCCATGACGATCACCCCGAAACGCCGCCCCTCATGGTGCAGGGAGCGCAGGCGCTCGAAGGCGTCGCACTCCTCGAAGACAGCCCTGCCCGCCAGGCCGTTCAACTCGGCGTTGCCGGCCGCCTGGGCCACGGCCCTGGCCGAGATGTCGATACCCAGGGCCGACTCTGCGCCGAACGAGGCGGCATGCACGGCCCAACTCCCGGTGTAGCAGAAACAGTCCAGCACCGCTTTCCCCCCGCAGATCCCCTTCAGCAGCAAATGATTCTCCTTCTGGTCCAGGAAACCGCCGGTCTTCTGCCCCTCCCTAAGGTTCACCCGGAATCGGAGTCCGTTCTCCTCCATCTCCACCAGGTCGGGGATCTCGCCCGCCAGAACCTCCACCCGCTCCTCCAGTCCCTCCAGAAGCCTTACCCCCACGTCGTTGCGGGCAATGATCCCGGCCGGGACAAAGACCGAGTGCAGCGCCTCAAGCAAAATATCCCCGCGCCGATCCATGCCTGCCGAAAGGAACTGCACCGACAAATGGTCGCCGTACTTGTCCACCACCAGGCCGGGGAGAAAATCGCTCTCGCCGTACACGGCCCGGAAAGTGGCAGAGGTGGGATAGAGCGTCCGGCGGTGCGCCAGGGCAACGGCGATGCGCTGCTCGTAGAATTCGGCCGTGTCCAGATCCTCCCGCTGGCGGGCAAGGAGACGAAAGGCAATCAGGGAGCAGGGGTTGTAATGGCCGCAGCCGATGAAGCCGCCCCCGGCGTCGTACAGCTCGGCCGTAGCGCCAGGGCCGGTGTCTTCTCCGGCAACCTCCCGGATCTCGTTGCTGAAGACCCAGGGATGGCCAGCCTTGATGCGTTTGTCTTCGTTCTTGTGCAGGGTGATGCGGGTCATGGCGGTTCCTCTAAGTGGTTTTTGAGTTGCCGCCGGTTTGACGATAGTGCGCAGATGCCCGCACGGCAGCTCATGCGGCGTGTCCAGCCGGGCGGTGAAAGGGTTCAGCGGGGAGCGGCGCGCCTCAGCAGCGCCTCGGCGATGGTGATCCGCTCGGGCATGTCGAGGACGTCCGATTTGGACAAAAAAAGTGCATTGACCGCCACCAGGAGCGAGTTGAGATTGTCCACGTCGATGATGGCGGAGCCGGGGAGCGTTTCTCTGTCGGTCAGATTGCGGGGGCAATAGTCGATCCGCCGCTCCTGTCCGGTGCCGAAGATGATGGGGAGGCCGTGGGTGCGGCAGATGATCGGGCGGGCGCCATACAACAGGCACGAGTGGTTATGGAGCAGTGGGCACCGCTCCCTCGTTGCATGTTCCGCCACGTGGCCACGGATATCCTCTGCCTCCGCTTCGGGGAGCGCATCCAGGGCCGCTGCCAGGGCTGCCGCCTCCACCGGAAAGAGCGTAATGGCCGTACAGCAGGCGCTGCACCCCTCGGAGCAGGTGATCTGATCCCCCAGCGCCTCCATGATTCCGTGGCAGAGGGCGTCGATACGCGCCACCAGGTGGCGGTAATTATTCAAGAGTTCTTCCATATATGAGGATTACCACATACGGTGAAAAAAGAAAAGGGGGGCAAACGAATGCCCCCGGACACTCCTGTCTCAGAACCTGTTGTACAGGGATGAAAGACGAAAGGGATAACAGCAATGATAGGGATAAAATAGTTCCTCCCCCCAGCGGGGGGAGGAAAGGAGGGGGGATTAGTTGAATTTGTAGCCCTTTCCCCCTCCCTGGCCCTCCCCCGCTGGGGGAGGGAATTATGTTCTATTGTATCTTCAACACGATCTTGCCGAAATGCTTGTCCTCTTCCATCATGCGGTGGGCATCCGCTACCTGGTCAATGGTAAAGACCTTTTCGATGATCGGCGTTACGGTGCGGTCGGCAAACTTGGGCAGGGCGCGGCGGGTGAACTCCGCCACGATCTCCCCCTTTTCCGCAACCGGCCGGGAGCGGAGCACGGAGCCTATGATCTGCTGCCGCTTCACCATCATCAGGGCCAGGTTGAGCTCGGCCTTGATGCCGCTGGTAACGCCGATGATTACCAGCCGCCCCTTGTAGGCCAGGGAGTTCATGTTGGGCGCCAGGTACTTGGCCCCCACGTGGTCCAGGATCAGGTCCACGCCCTTCTTGTTGGTGTACTCCTTCACCGCCTCGGTAAAATCAGGGGTCTCGCGGAAATTGATCAGGAAATCCGCGCCCACCTGCCTGACCCGCTCCATCTTCTCCGGCGACGCGGTCACGATCAGCTTGCCGGCCGGAGCAAGGGCGCGGCAGAGCTGGATCGCCGCCGTGTTGACGCCGCCGCCGCCGCCGTGCAGGATGGCGGTCTGCCGGTCCTGGAATTCGCCGATGATAAAGACGTTCAGGAACGCGGTGATGTAGGACTCACAGACGCAGGCCGCCTCCTCGAACGACATGGAATCCGGTATGGCCATCAGGTGGCAGGCATAGGCCACGGCATACTCGGCGTATCCGCCGCCCCCCACCAGAGACATGACCCGTTGTCCCACCTGCCAGCCGCTGACGCCCGGCCCCAACTCCTCGATCACGCCCGCGACCTCCAGGCCCAGGATCTCCGAATCCCCCGGCGGAGGGGGGTATTTCCCCTCGCGCTGCACCAGGTCGGGACGGTTGATGCTGGTGGCGTGCACCTTGACCAGCACCTGCCCTTCACCGGGCACGGGACGTTCCACCTCGCCCATCTTGAGCACCTCAATTCCGCCGAATCCTTCCATCAAAACCGCTTTCATAGCCTAAACCTCCTGATATGCGTATGGATGACTTTTCCTAAGAGGTTGTTGAAAAACAGTCATCTCGCCACCGTCCTCGAAAGCCCTTTTGTGCGGCGTAGCGCTGCTACGCCTCCGCAGGGCTTTCTGCGGGTGCGACGATCTGACTATTTTTGAACAACCTGGGCTTTTCAACAGCTTGCTAAAACCCTGTTTGGCTGTAGAATGTACCCACTTCCCGTTATTTTGTAAACACAAAACCTGGACCCATGGAAGTATCATATAATCAACATTGGTTGAACCCGAAACGCCTGAACGGCGGAGCGAGCGTCATGTCGGAGTCAAACGCCGCCCGTGAAGTGCCATGCCGCCCAGGCCGTGCGTCCTTCGTCCCGAAGTCGGCAGTGCCAACAACGCAGAAACTTAGGCATGGGAGCGAGCGCAGCCGTTCAGGCGGCACGGGTTCAACACCGGCCCGAACCCATGACGCCTGAACGGCGGAGCGAGCGTCATGCCGGAGTCAAACGCCGCCCGTGAAGTGCCATGCCGCCCAGGCCGTGCGTCCTTCGTCCCGAAGTCGGCAGTGCCGACAACGCAAAGACTGAGGCATGGGAGCGAGAGAAGCCGCGAAGGCGCCAAGGGTTAAGGCAGCACGGAACAGCGCCTTGATTTATGCCCCGTTCCGTGCGATAAATAATGTCCCAAAACACCATCAGAGGATGTATCCCATGAACATTATGGTCACCAACGACGACGGCATCCACGCCCCGGGCATCCTGGCCCTGGCCGCGGTCCTGGGCGAACTGGGCACAGTAACGGTCGTGGCCCCGGACCGGGAACGGAGCGCGGCCGGCCATTCCCTTACCCTGCACTCGCCGCTACGGGTCTTCGAACTGCGCAAGGGCTTCTTTGCCGTGGACGGCACGCCGACCGACTGCGTCAACATGGGCATCAACAGCCTGCTGCCGACACGGCCCGACCTGGTGGTCTCCGGCATCAACCACGGCGCCAACCTGGGGCACGACGTGACCTACTCGGGCACCGTGGCTGCAGCCATGGAGGCCAACCTCATGGGCATCCCGGCCATCGCCGTCTCCCTGGCGACCTACGAACGCCACGGCCACTTCGACGCCGCCGCCGGGGTGGCTCTGCGGATCGCCCGCCAGGTCCTGGCCAACGGGCTGCCGTCCGACACCTTCATCAACGTCAACATCCCCGACTGCCCGGCCGAGGAGATGCAACCCACCCTCGTCACCCGCCAGGGCAAACGCTCCTTCGCGGGCACGATCATCGACAAGACCGATCCCCGCGGCCGCAAATATTATTGGATCGGCAGCGAGGAACCGCCCTTCAACGACGACGAGGGGACCGACATCCACGCCATCAACCGCAGACACGTCTCCATAACCCCCCTGCACCTGGACCTGACCAATTACGAATCCATGAAGGTTCTTTCCCAATGGCCCCTGTGACGCTACTGGACATGCCCCACGGCCTCTGGTATAGTCTCCTTTTTTCACGGGGCACACACGCATGAACTACGAAATCGCCAGAAAACGGATGGTGCAGGAGCAGATCACAGGGCGCGGCATCAGCGACCGCCGGGTCATCGACGCCATGATCAAGATACCGCGCCATATCTTTGTCCAGGAAGCGTTCGCAGCCCAGGCCTACAGCGACACCCCCCTGCCCATCGGCGAGAAGCAGACCATCTCGCAGCCTTACATGGTGGCCCTGATGACCGAGCTCTTGGCCCTGACCGGCACGGAAAAGGTGCTGGAGATCGGGACCGGCTCAGGATACCAGACCGCCATCCTGGCGACCCTGGCCGACCGGGTCTGCACGGCCGAACGCATCCGCCCCCTGGCGATGCGGGCGAGAAAATGCCTCGACTCCCTCGGCCTTTTCAACGTAAAATTACGGATCAACGACAGCGACAACAGCCCCATCGGCTGGGATGATGAGGCCCCCTTCGACGCCATCATGGTCACGGCCGGGGCGCCCGAGGTGCCGCAGGTGCTGATCGACCAACTCGCCGTCGGCGGCAGGCTGGTGATCCCGGTGGGAAACGAACTCGACCAACGCCTGCTCAGGATCGTGAAGGATACGGACGGGACACTGCAGACCGATGAGTCGGTCGGGTGCCGTTTTGTACCGCTGGTCGGCCGCCAGGGTTGGCGTATCGACAGCATGTAGCAGGTTGTTGAAAAACGTCATGAGGAATGCCGGATGCCAGGCGCCCGGAACGGAGCAGCCGAGGCATACCGGATAGGTAGCCGAGGTTGCGAGTACCGCGCAACACCGCAGACGGCTCTCCGCAAAAGTTTTTCAACAACCTGGTATCGGAGTGAGGACCAAGTATGCAACGTGAACACCTTCTGGACAGCGTCTTCATTGAAAAAGAGCCCGTGGTCGATGTTACCCTGGCCCTGGATGACGTGGACGAACCGTTGGAGTTTCCCGATGACGAGGAGGTTCATGAGGAGGAGGCTGTTGACGATAAGCTCCCCCTGGAAGAGCTGGAAAGCTACGACGACGCCATCAAGATCTACCTGCGGGACATTCAGCGCACGCCGCTTCTGAACGCCGAGTCGGAGAAGGAACTGGCCCGCAAGGTTGAAAAAGGGGACAAGGCCGCCAGGGACAAGATGATCGAGTCCAACCTGCGGTTGGTGGTGAAGATCGCCAAGCGCTACATCAACCGCGGCCTCCCCTTCCTGGACCTGATCGAGGAAGGGAACCTGGGGCTGATCAAGGCGGTGGAGCGTTTCAGCCTTGCCAAGGAATGCCGCTTCTCCACCTACGCAACCTGGTGGATCCGCCAGGCCATCGAGCGCTCCCTGGTCAACCAGTCCCGGACCATCCGCCTGCCGGTGCACGTTTCCGATGACATCAACCGCATGCTCAAGGCCACCCGCGCTCTCTCCCAGTCCCTTCAGCGCGAACCGTCCGTCCAGGAGGTGGCCGATGCCATGAAGGCCAAGGTGGCCTACACCCGCCGGCTCATGACCCTGCTGCGGCGAACCTGTTCCATGGAAACCCCCATCGGTGACGGCAACGACTATTTCCTCATCGACACCATCGAGGACAGCTCCCTGGTGTCGCCGTCGGAACTGCTGGAAAACGTCGGCCGTTACGAGATGATCTGCCGCTTTTTCGATGAACTTACGGAAAGCGAGCAAAAGATACTGACCCTGCGTTTCGGCCTGGACGACAAGGAACCCCAGACACTTGACACCATAGGCCAGAGCTTCGGCGTCACCCGGGAGCGCATCCGCCAGATCGAGTCCAAGTGTCTGGAGAAGCTGCGCAAGCTGTCGGAAGGGTAAACCTTACAATGGGGAGTTGGGCCGCAGAGACGAAGACATGGAGATTCACCGTAGGGGCGCTGCTTGCCGCGCCCCGATTGGGCGGAGCAAGCGCCGCCCCTACCGTTCAAATGCTTAATCACCGATGCAATACCTCTGTGTCTATGCGATTCTGTAGCACACGCTTTTTTGAATTTATCAATCGACAAGGAGCACAACCTGATGGACGAGCTGAAAAACATCATCCGAGACATCCCGGACTTCCCCAAGAAGGGGATTGTTTTCAAGGACATCACCACCCTGCTGCAGGACGCCAAATCCTATCAGCGCATGATCGACCTGCTGTCGCACCACTACATCGGTCAGCGCGTGGACAAGGTGGTCGGCGTGGAGGCTCGCGGCTTCATCGTCGGCTCGGCCCTGGCCTACAAACTGGGGGCAGGCATCGTTCTGGTACGCAAACCGGGCAAGCTCCCCTCGGAGACCTTCAGCAAGACCTATGATCTGGAATACGGCACCGACACCCTGGAGATCCACAAGGACGCCTTCAAGCCGGGCGAACGCATCCTGATCGCCGACGACCTCTTGGCCACCGGCGGCACCATGGCCGCAGTGGTTGATATGGTGCAGAGCATGGGCGGGGAGATCGTGGATTGCTGCTTCATGGCCGAGCTGGAATTTCTCGAAGGGCGCAAGAGGCTGCCGGAGGGGAAGGTTTTCTCGCTGCTCAAGTTTTAGCGTTTCGCTTGAAACCAGGGCGTAATTCTGCTATAAAAGTCCTTCACTTCAATCTGTCCCCGTAGCTCAGCAGGATAGAGCACTTCCCTCCTAAGGAAGGGGTCGGACGTTCGAATCGTCTCGGGGACGCCATTAGAATCAAAGGCCCGTAATTCTTCAATGATTACGGGCCTTTTAGCGTTTATTGTTGATATTAATTATACCTTGTGTTACTCTTTCTGTTACTAGGTTGCCCACATTGGTATAATATTGGAGGGAATATGGCACCATATCTAGTCAACGCCGAAGGCCGTAAATACAGGTATCAACGCAAGGTTCCACATACCATTAGGTGGTGTTGGAAATCGCCTGTAATTATAATATCTTTGCAAACGTCTGTCCAGCGTGAAGCCGCAAAAATGGTTCAAAGTATAGACAGCAAAATAGAAAGGATTTTTACCGATTGTAAATTAGGTTTCCTTGGCATATCGGAGTCACGCGCCAAGATAGAAGCCGTTCTTAGGGGCGGAAGCGACTCTGGAGAGCTTACGCTTCAGGAGATTTCTAAGAATTATGAAGACCAATATGGGAAAAAATGGAACAATAAGGGGCGTCAAGAGTTTTGGAAAGCAATTAACGTTATAATTCAGCATGTTGGGAATCGTCCGCCTCGCTTAATTGATGATAATTTAATGGCCCAGGTCCGAGATAAGATACTTCACAGTAAAGAAGACATGAAACTGACCACTGTGAACAAATATCTATCTAGAATTTCAGCGGTTTTTAAATTCGCAATGGCACTTAAAATAATAACACACAACCCATGCACTCTCATTAAATTTCCCGTTACCAAGAATGATAAGCTACAGGCACAATATAGGCCCTATAGCGATAATGACGTGAAATCATTATTGGAAATGATGCTGGTTAAATCTGATTTTAAAGACTGGCAACCGTACATGTATTGGTTGCCACTGTTAGGCGCATTCACGGGAGCGAGGCTGGGCGACCTCGGGGACTTAAAAAAGGATAATATTGAGCAGAGAAAAGGGATATGGATTATTAATATATCGAACAAAAAAACAGGAGGATTGCCAAGAGCAGTACCGATTCATTCACGATTAATTTGGCTAGGATTCCTGAAATGGATTGATACGCTTGGGGACGGACAAAAGTTATTTAATTTAACACAGCGCAAAGACAATGGCGAGTACGATTATAAATGGTATTATTTTGCGCAACGATTATTTATAGAAGACGAGCAAAAATCTTTCCATAGTTGGCGCAAAACCATCAGTTCCAGGTTAAATGATGCAGGAATAACAGCGACTTGGCGGGCGGATTTACTCGGTCACGAGCGTAAAACTGATGGCGAAACTGATAAAAGCTACACAATTAATACTGATATCAAATCGTTAAAGAACGCAATCGAAAAGCTGGAATACCCAAGTGTTAACTGGGAAGCTGTTAAATCATAATTATCTATAATACTTCTAACATCTAATTATATTTATATTTAATGCTTTTTGTTGTTTTAATTATACGATTTGATATTTAACTTGAATTATTACTATGTTGAATATGACAGTATAGTATTTTATAATACTATAACTACTTATAACATTTTTTTATTATTACATACTCACCTATTTTAACCATAGATTTGTTCAAGCTCGTCTTTACATACAATCATAATCTGTTGTTGATTCCTTATTGTTGCCAACACAAACAGGCGATGCTGATTATCCCATCGTAGCGAACATCTAAATAGGGCCTTATGATTCCCAAGTTCTCTTACAATATTTTTTCGGCTACACTTTAATATATGGAATAATGCACCATGTCTTACATAAGGTTCATACTTGGTAGCTCTTGTCCTGGCGTAAACAAAATCATCCGCCATTGCACAACACAACATCCGCCAGACAGTCTCGCTGAAATATACGCGCCGTCGATACCACATAGCACAAATTGCCTTATATCTTTGAGTAATATCTACCATCATAACTTCATCATCACTGAGATGTTCCGCTATTAATTCCATATCATCCAATGTCATTTCGTCACCCATCTAATTACTCCTCTTTCGTGTTGGATTAGGCACAAAAAAACCCACCTATTCATTAAATGAATAAGTAGGTTTAAGAGATTAGGTATTGAAGACAATTTAAATATATCATGGTATCTTGTTTCTGTCAATATCTATCTATTAGTAAACCGTTTTACGTTCTTAACTCCACAACAACTGACCATTACATATCGGCAATGAGGATGCAGATAACGAACCGCTTGCACCACTCATACTTTCCGATGCATCTCACGCCTATTCCACATAAACTTAGTTTTGGTTGGTTATAGCTTCATAGTGCATGGTTCGCAATTTATGGTGATTAAGTAAAATTAAATTGCTTATTTCCGGCACATAAATCGAAGATTTAATAAAAAACTTCAAAACCCCCTTGCAATTAATTCTTAATATGATGCATATTATTAACATGATTAAAGGAGGGTTTATGAACTATAAAGAACTTTCGCAAATATCTGGACTTCCACAAAAGGCCATCCGGCGTCTTCAAAAAAAAGCGGTAATAAACGACCCGCCCACAGAAGAACAGCTGTATGTTGTTATGGTAGCGCTTGCAAAAGTGTGGGGTGATGAGGAATTAATCCGCCTGCAGTTAGCAAACCATAATACATCGCGCAGAGCCAAGATTGTTTTTGGTTCCGGATTCAACAGATGGGAACGGACTATCATACATAGGATTTTGGGGCATTATTCCGACAGGGAAGATAATAAATTTAATTTACATGTATCCCAGATTGTTGACGAGGCGATGCATTATAATCGTTTACCTGAAACCATGCGAAAAACTGTTACTGATACTACATACATGCTGAGACGTAAGGTAAACAATATGAGGTACCGCAACATAACCCTTAAAGAAATTGCAGATAGTTTGATAAACGGTAAGAAACCTCAATCTAAAGTTGCCAAAACAAGCTGTCAACGTTCGTATGCAGACCAGATAAAACAGAACGATATCCTAGGTCTCAATTAATTAGACCACCTTTGAATAGAGTTATTAAAGTCCCAGTACAGGGGTAGAACATGGTTGAATCACAGCAGAGGCAAGAGCAACAGGATCAACTTAAGAAGAAGCGGAAGGGCTGCTTTAGGATTACGCGGAGAGCGTTTGATATCCTCATAGAGTGTAGAGCAACTGCCTGGCAAATAGGAGCTTATCTGGTGCTTGCGCGGCATACGGATGAAGGCGGCAGATTCACCACGTCGGGTCACAAGAAAATTTATGAAGCAACAGGGGCCAGTCCTGGAACTGTCAAACAACCAGGCGCAGCCCGGCGGCTTGTAAGAGAGTTGATGGGGTTTGTGAAAGACCCACCGGATAAGAAAAAGGGGCTTAAAACAAAGAACCCCAAAAAACTTATTTACACCGCTCTGGAATGGTGTGAACTGACTGGTGAGCTTATACCTGAGACCTCTCACAAGCTGTTCCCGGTTACTTTTGTGTTGAACAGCTTTGAAAGTGAAGAATGGATATGGTTTCCTAATGAACTGGTTGATGGACATGGCCGGTTTAGACAGCCCTTAAAGAGGCTCAAACAGTCCGGGGATATTGCGGCCAGACTCCTGCTTATCGCATACAGTACAAACGATATGGAGGAGTTTGGCGGCATTCCACCTCTAGGTAATTTTTACACAGAATACTTAACGATTAAGGCTCTTATACTCACATCACATGGGTTTAATTTCTTTAAGGCTAGAGAGGTATCTTCGCACATTAGCCAAACAGTATCTTTGTCATCATTAGGGTTAAAGTCTCTACCAACAGACAAGGATGCAAGTGAAGTACTCATTAAAACCGTACTTGATTCGTTAAGTAGTCTTGTGTGCCAGGGGTTTCTTTATGAGATAGTAACGATGATGGATGGTCTCCCAGGTGCAGCAGATTCACGTCCAATTTATGAGATACACAGCAAAACATATCATGAGAACAAGGGAGAAGAGGGCCTTGCACGTCGAATTGACCGCATAATTGCCAAGAGCAAGAA
>Ga0326728_10001057_pt1 | contig 100393 bp, 88 predicted proteins | sample MB3enrmetagenome_FD_207602 | JGI IMG/M metagenome (GOLD analysis project Ga0326728, IMG submission 207602) | Lab enriched peat soil microbial communities from McLean, Ithaca, NY, United States - MB31MN | ecosystem: Environmental > Terrestrial > Soil > Wetlands > Peat | place: USA: New York...
GTTCTGGACAGTGCGCGGGGCCAACGCCATCCTGGCCCTGCGATGCTGTCATCTCAACAGCCGGTTTGAAGACTACTGGGAAGCACGCCGTGCCGCTTAATGTCCACTTCTGCGTCGCTCACCCGTCCGACACATCCGGCAGCAATCTCAGCCTTGAAGTAGTTTTCTCCTTTGACCGGCGCGCCGGCCAAGCGCCGCAGCATGGCGATCTGACCTGTGTGGGTGAGCGCGTCCGCGACGGGGCCCTGGAACAGCTTCTCGACCGGAGCGCATAGCGGCTCGCTGGAAGCCAGATACACATCAAGCGCTGCGAGAGCTGCAAAAAAGCGCGCAACCTCCTCTGGCCACGGCAGCGGCTGGGAGTCGCACCACTTCTCTTTTCCCTTGGCCAGCGACAGAGCCCAATCGAGGAGATCGCCCATGTGCGCGAGAATCTCGGCCGGGGTGCGTGTCTTCTCCGCGGCCCGGAAGGTGGCCAGCGTTTCCGGAGTGCCGCGCAGTGTTTTGCCAGCTCGATACGCGAGCGTCGCAAGCGTGTGGCGGAGCAAATTGCGTTTTGGATCGTCGGCCATCAGTTTTTCCCAGTCGTGATCGTCAGCAGTGCGGCTTCGCGCAGGCCAGTGGGGGTGGCGGCGTCAATCTCGACGCCGATCAATCGATTCGCAGGGTACGTCGCGGCGAGCTCGACCTTTATAAAGTTGTCGCTGAGCGCCATACCCAGCTCCTCGAGCGTCACCACCGAGAGCGTGCGGCCAACCATGCGCCGGCGGAATTCCAGATTCTTTTTCGCCGCCAGTTCACGCAACGTGCGGCCACGATGTTTGCGCACCGCCATCGGCACTTGGCTCGGCGCATTGGCTGCGGGGGTCCCGGGACGTTCGGAATACGTGAAGACGTGCAGGTACGTGAAGGGCATCGACTCGATGAAGGCGAGGCTCGCCTCGAACTCGGCATCTGTTTCACCGGGGAAGCCGGCCATAACATCAGCACCAATGGCAGCGTCGGGCATCAATCGCCGGGCCTTGAGTATGCGATCGGCGTAGTGCCGAGGGCGGTACTTGCGATGCATGCGGCGGAGGACGCTGTCACTGCCGGATTGCAGCGGTGCATGCACGTGTTTGGCGATGCGCGGCGATTCCGCCATGAGAGTAAGCAGGTCGTCCGAAAGATCCATGGGCTCTACCGAGCTGAGCCGAAGGCGAGCAATTTCGGTTTCCGCCAGCAGGCGCCGGAGCAAATCCGCCAAGCGCAGGCGGCTGCCGGCTTCCCTGCCCCAGCGCCCAAGATTAATGCCGGTCAGCACCACCTCCCGATACCGTGGCGCGAGGTTGCGAACCTGCTCCACCACCAGGTCTGGCGAAGAACTGCGGGAGCGGCCGCGCACGAACGGGATGACGCAGAACGAGCAGCGATTGTTGCAGCCATCCTGAATTTTGAGGTTCGGCCGGGTCCGGTCGGCGCCAGCTTCGACCATGGGCGCGGTGAGAAAATCCCGGTGGGCGAAAATGTCGCCGACGAGGATCTGGCCGTGATAGGGAGCACCTGCGAGCAAATTCGCGATTTCGGTCTTGTGTGAGTTGCCGACGACCCACTCAACACCGGGCAACGCTGCCAGCTCCTCCGGAGCGCGCTGAGCATAGCAGCCGGTGACAAGGATGCGGCTCTGTGGGTTTTCGCGATGCACGCGGCGTACGGTCTGGCGCAAGTCTTCGTCGGCGCCGGCGGTCACCGTGCAGGTGTTGAGGATCACGAAATCAGCCGCGTCGCGGTGGGTTGCGCATTCGAAGCCATGCGAGAAGAGCTGAGCTTCGAGCGCAGCGCCATCGGCCTGGCTGGCCCGGCAACCGAAGCTCTGAACGAAGAACCGGGGCATTATGAACTATTCTCCCGCCGGTAAGGGCTCGAAATATATCCCCGCGATTCTTTCGCCGCCTCGGCTTCCGGCGCAAAGGCGATCGCGTGCCTGTAGGCATCGATCGCGTCGCTGCGGCGGTTTTTCATGTCGTAGATCTGACCCATCCGCATCCACGCCAGCACGCCGGTGTTGAGGTCGACTTCATTGTGCGAAGCCGTCACCTTCTTCAGATTGTCGAGCGCACGGTCTAGGTCGTTGTACCAGAATTGGATGTTGCCGAGCTGGAAATAAATCTGCTCCCAGGGCACGCCGGCATAGCCGGGTAGGCCGGCCTTCTTCATGTCCATGACCTTATCGATCGCGGCAACGGCCTTATTCTTGTCGCCGAGCTGACTGTACATCTGGGCTTGTTCGAACAAGAGCAGGTGATTGCGCGGGAAGCGCTTCTGCAAATCTTCCAGCAGCGGCAGCGCTTTCCCGGCCTGGCCTTCGCGGCGATAGAGCGCGCAGAGCAGCACGTCCGCATCGACGTGTGTCAATTTGCCCTTGTGAGAAACCTCTTCAATGGTGCGGAGACCGCGTTCTTTGTCGCCGTGGAACCCGATCAGGAAACCAAGCATGCGCCAGGTCCAGGGCAAGCTGCCCACGACGTAATCATGCACGCCTTGAATCAGCCGGGCATCGTAGTTCGTGGGATCGATCTCAGACACACGGTTGCAGTCTTTGCGGGCATCGGTCGCGTCGTGCAGGGCATCGCGCCAGGCTTTGTGCACAAGAAAGTTGTAATTCGCGCGCAAACCATAGGCGACACCGCGACCGTAGAGCGCGCCCGTGTCTTCCGGGTTTTTCTCCAGCCGCGCGTTGGCGAGGCTGATGGCCTTTTCGATCGCTTCGGTGAACTCTCTCTGCACCTCGGGGGTTGGGTTCATTTTCTCGCGGCGCAGGAAGGGATTGTTTCCGGAAACCAGCTCTGTTTCTAGCGCTCCGTTGCGGTACATCTCACGGTAGAGCAACGTCTGGGCAATATGATTCCGCGGGCCTATGGCCTGCGGGTCTTGCTTGGCAGCGGTTTCGAACTCGGCCAGTGCTTGATCATATTCAAGGTTATAGAAATGATCGAAACCGCGGGTGATGGGAGTGTCCTGCGCCAGGAGCGGAGCAAGAAACACCAACGCCGAGGCGCAGAGCCGTAAGTACGACATTTCTACTTCGATTTTAACTGGGCGAGCGCCCAGCGCGCGTGTTCGGCAATCAGCGGATCGGGAGACTTCGCCATTTGTTCCAGGGGAGGGCGAAAGCGCTCGGAGCGCTGAATGCCCATGGCGACGGCGACGTTGCGCAGAAAACCGGAGTAGCGGGCGCGTTTGACAGGGCTCTGTCGGAAGATTTCCCGGAACTCGCCTTCGGAGATCTGTGCGAACCGCGCGAGGTCGGGGGCGAAATGGCGGGGAGCGAATGCCGGCTCGCTCGTGACCGGCGCGCCCGAATTCCAAGGGCAGACGTCCTGGCAAATGTCACAACCGAAAAGGTGGTGGCCTATGCGTCCACGGGCCTCGGCGGGAATCGGTCCGCGCAGCTCGATCGTTAAATACGCGATGCACAGGCGGGAATCGATGGCCCACTCGGGACCGCCAGGGGCGCCAGCCGGTACGATAGCCGCGGTCGGACAAGCATCGATGCAGCGCGTGCAAGAGCCGCAAAGATCGGGCGGTGGCACACCGGAGTCGAGCGGCAAAGAAACGAGCAGCTCGCCCAAGAAGAACCACGAACCCATCTGCTGGTTGATGAGGCAGGTGTTTTTGGCGATCCATCCGAGACCGGCGCGCTGCGCATAAGCGCGTTCCAGTAGAGGCGCCGTATCTACGCAGCTTTTCCATTCGAAGGGCTCGTGTGCGTGGTGCCGGAGCCGTTCAACCAAATCTTCGAGACCACGCCGCAGCACGCCGTGATAATCCTCGCCCCAGGCATAGCGGGAGATCCAGGCAAGGTCTACGGCGTTGAACCGGGTGGAGTAAGGCTCAGGGCCGTTGTACAGCTTGGCGACACAGATGATGGACTTAGCCGATGGCAGCAGGTTGCGCGGGTCGTCACGGACACCGGCACGGCGGTCGGTAAGGTACTTCATTTCACCGGCATAGCCCGCCCCAACCCATTGATGAAAGTAGGCCGCCTCAGGAACCGGGGCCGCAGCCGTCACTCCGGCCAGCTCGAAACCACACTCGAGAGCAAGGCGTCTGACAAGATCAGTGGTCAAGGGACAACCGGCAGCCAAACACCCACATCGTAGCGTAACTAGCGCCGGTGAGGCTTCAAAGCCGATTCAACGCTACAATGAGGTTGTGCTTCGCCTTGTTGTACCCGCGGCGTTCTTAATGGCCGCGGCGCTTTCGGCCCAAACCGCCTTTTTCCCGTTGAAGGACATCAAGCCTGGAATGCATGGCACCGGCCGGACGGTCTTCTCGGGCGGCCAGATCGAGGAATTTCAGGTGGAGTTCCTCGGAGTGCTGGAGAACATCGGCCCGAAAGAATCGTTGATTCTCGGGAGGCTTTCCGGCGGCCCGCTGGCTGAAACCGGTGTATTGCAAGGGATGAGCGGAAGCCCCGTATACATTGGGGGAAAGCTCGTCGGCGCGGTAGCCATGGCCTTCCCGTTTGCCAAAGAGCCCATCGCCGGCATACGGCCCATCGAAGACATGCTGCGGGCTTCGCACTCGAATTCGGAACCGATGCGCCAGGCCAGAGCGCCGTTGGGAAGCGGCGACCTAACAGCCATGCTAGGGAAGCCCGAAGAGGCGCTTGGCGGCGACATGCGCATGGTGGACATTGCGACGCCGGTATCATTCGGTGGGTTTACGCGCGCAACCATCGAGCACTTCGCTCCCCAACTGCGCGCTCTCGGACTGGAACCGCGGCAGGGCGTCTCGTCCGGCGGGCGTCTAGAAACGGGCATGGGAAATCCGGCAGCGCTCCAACCGGGTTCGATGATCAGCGTGCAGTTGATGACGGGCGATTTGAGCATTGGCGCGGATGGCACCTTGACCTACATTGACGGTGGAAAAGTCTATGCCTTCGGGCACAGGTTTCTCTCGGTCGGTCCGACGGAATTGCCCTTCGCGCGTAGCGAAGTGCTGACGCTACTACCAAGCGTGGCAAGTTCGTTCAAGATTTCGTCACCCAAGGAGTGGATGGGGACGATTTCGCAGGATCGCAACACGGCCATCGCCGGCGAACTCGGCCGGCGGGCACACATGGCGCCCATTTCGATCTCGCTATCGCACGGCGGAAACAGAATCGAAAGCTATGAGATGCAGATGGTCAACGACCGGTTCCTAGCGCCGTTTCTGATGCAGATCGCGGTGTTCTCGGCCATCGATTCCACCGAACGCACGCTGGGGGCGGCAACTTACGGCGTCCGTGGTGAAATCGAGTTTCAGGGCAACGCGCCGCCGCTCAAGCTGAACAATATGTACTCGGGCGATGCCAATACGGCCCAGCAGGTATCACTCTCGGCGGCGATTCCGCTGGCATACGTGCTCCAGAGCGGGTTTTCGTCACTCGAAGTGAAAAAAGTCGAGATGGACATCGATTCGTTCGACGAGAAGAAGCAGCTTCAGATCGATCAGGTAGTGGCGGCGCCGCACGAAGTCCGTCCTGGCGAGAAGGTGCGGCTCACGGCGGTGCTGGTGGGCGACAACGGTGCCGAAGTCACCCGAACTGTGGACTATCTGGTGCCGGTCGGGGCAACGCCCGGGCCGCTGTGCTTCACGGTGTCCGATGGTAACTTGGCCAACCTTTCGGAATTAGCGCAGATTATCGGCGGCACGCCGCGCTCCGCCGAGCGCCTGGTGGCCAACGTGAACAGGCTGCGGGCGAACACCAAGGCGTATGTGCGGGTGTGGCGTCCGGAGCCGAATTTTCAAATCGAAGGCGAAGACTTTCCCGATCCGCCGCCTTCGCTGGCCCTGATTTTGGGGACGTCACAAACAGCCGCCACACAAGCCCGCAATTCGAAGGTCGCTGAACTGGAGATCAGCGCCGGCGACGCGGTCATCACCGGAGGCAAGACGGTACAGGTGGAAGTGAAGGAATGATGATGCGAGGCGAAGACAAGGCCAGGCGGCGCGGCGCCCTTACGGTAGGACTGATCTTGGGTATGGCGGCCTCTCTCCATGCCTCCAGTACGACGTCCTGGGAGATGAACTCCTATCAGGATTTCATTCGTGGGCGGTTCCAGGGTATCTCGCTCAGCCGCTACGGGCAATTGATGCTGGCGCCGAAAATGCACGCAGTCTTCTCTTCCGATCAGCCAGTCGTCTGGACAGTGGCGGCCGCGCCCGATGGTTCGCTCTATGCCGGCACGGGGCATCGCGGCCGGCTGTTTCGCATCGACCCGGCAGGCAAGAGTACGCTCGTCTGGACGGCCGAGCAGCCCGAGATCTTCGCCGTCGCGGTAGATCCAAAAGGAGCCGTGTACGCGGCGACGTCGCCGGACGGAAAGATTTACCGCATTGAAGGTGGCGAGGCCACGGAATACTTCGCACCCCAAGCCAAATACATCTGGGCGCTCGCTATCGGGCCGGATGGGGCATTGTATGCCGGGACGGGAGACCAGGGAAAAGTTTTTCGCGTGGCTTCGGCGGGTAAGGGAGAAGTTTATTACGCCACCGATCAGGCCCACGTGACCGGGCTGGCGGTGGATGCCGATGGCCGTGTCCTCGCCGGCACCGAACCGAACGGCATTCTCTACCGCATTTCCGGCAAGGACAAAGCTTTCGTTCTCTACAATGCCGCGCTTCCCGAGATCCGCGCGATTTCGACGGCGTCGGATGGGGCCATCTACGCGGTAGCGATGGGGGGGTCGCTGGCCAAACGTACACAAGGTATTCCGCAGGCGGCGCCAGGTGCGGCGAACGGTCCGATAGCTACCGCCGCGGGCACCACGATCAGTGTCACCGCGGAGAGTGCTCAAGCAGGTCCGGAGATCAAGCCGCAACCCGAGCAGGCCAAGCCGCAGGTGGCGGCTCCGCCCGCTGTCACCGCCACCTTTACCCCGATGGTGGATGTTGTGGGCGTGGACAAGTCCGCGGTCTACAAAATCAATCCGGACAACACCGTCGAAACCTTGTGGACCTCGAAAGAGGAGAATGTCTACGATCTATTGCCGTGGCATGGGCAACTTCTGTTTGCGACGGACGGCAACGGGCGCGTCTACCGTCTCTCGGCGGATCGCAAGCTGACGCTGATCGCGCAAACTAACGACGCTGAGGCCACCCGGCTGGTGCGTCAGGGCGACTCGGTGCTGGCCGCGACCGGGAACATGGGACGCATCTACAAACTGGAAGACACGCTCGAGCCTTCGGGCACATATGAATCGCCGGTGCACGATTCCGGCGGCGTTGCACTCTGGGGCCGCATTGCCTGGCAAATGGAGGAGTCCGGCGCCGGGACGATTTCATTCCGCACCAGGACCGGAAATTCGCTGCGCCCGGACAAAACCTGGAGTGATTGGTCCGCGCCCCTCGCCGATCCGGCGGGATCCAAAATTTCGAGCCCCAACGCGCGATACATTCAGTGGAAGGCAGAATTTGCGGCCGCGCAGGGAAAAACGCCCTCGCTCGGCAATGTCAGTGTCGCCTACCTTCCCCAGAACACACCGCCAGTCCTCAAGAGCATCGCGGTGACCACGCAGTTCGCCGCCACCGCGGCCGCGAAATCCGCGCAGCCGTCTGCCGCTACCGGTTATAGCATTACGGTCACGGACACCGGTGACGCGGCGCCCGCTCCATCCGCCGGTACTCCCACGCAAACCGCATCCCGCGCGGCTTCACAGCAGATCAATATCAACTGGGTGGCAGAAGACGCCGACGGCGACCGCCTGGTGTACTCGCTATGGTTTCGCGGCGAAGGCGAGCACGAATGGAAGCTGCTGCGGACCAACCTGCACGAGAACGCGTATACGGTGGATGGCGATGCGTTGGCCGATGGCAAATACTTCTTCCGGGTGGTGGCATCCGACCGCGAAGTGAATCCTCCGGGCCTGGCTCGGGAAGCGGAGCTGGTGAGCTCGCCGGTTCTGATTGACAACACGCCGCCGGTGGTAACGGCCGGAACCCCGCACAAAACCGCTTCCGGGATCGAGGTGGAGTTTGAAGCGGTAGACGCAGCTTCTCCCTTGCGGCACTGCGAGTACTCCGTAGATGCCGGGATCTGGATCCCGCTCGAAGCCGAGGATGGCGTGATCGATTCCCGTCACGAAAAATTCGCCGTGCGGCTGGACCACCTCGCCCCCGGCGAACACGTCCTGATGCTCCGCGCCGTTGACAGCGCCAATAACGCGGGCTTGGCGAAGGTGATTCTCCACTAGCCCACGCCGCGCGTTGCTCAGGGCGTCATTCGTCCTTCATGAGTTTTCCCACGCGCTTGAGCCTGGATTTCAGCTCCTCGGTGGCTTCCGCAATCTGGTTCGTGTCGTAAATCACATGGGGCGTCAGGAAGACAATCAATTCGGTGCGGGAAGTATTGCGCGACTTGTTACCGAACAGTGCTCCCACGACAGGGAGCCGGTGGAGATACGGGATCCCGCTTGAGGTGCTGGAGTCCGTCTCCTGAATGATGCCGCCGATGGAGATGGTATCGCCGTCCTGCACGGTAACCTGCGTCTTCACCTTCCGCTGGGAAAACGACGGCGAGTTGGCAACCACGTTGACACCCGTGGGCGGCGGTGTGGGTGCACTTACATCCTGGTCGATCTGCATGGTCACCACGCCGCTAGAGTTTACGCGCGCAAGAATATTCAGTTGGACGCCGGTGTCGACGTTGGTAATGTTGTTGGCGAACGCGGTAGTGCCGCCCACACTCACGTTGCTCGCGGCCTGCGAGCTCAACGCGGGAACGGTCTCACCAACGTTGATGCTGGCCTGAATGCTATCGGTTGCTATCACACTGGGAGCGGAGATCACTTTGGAGCGAGTGGTCGTTTCCGAGGCTTGCAGGAACGACAGCAGTTCGCGCGCCTGCCCTACCAGCAGACCTGCGCTCAAGTTCAACCCCGGTGTGAAGTCCAAGTTGCTGCTGCCCGTATAAGCACGATCGCTCGAGGGGCCACGCTTTTGGAGATAACTCTCCACGCCGGCGGAAAGTTCCCCGGTCAGGTCGATTTCGTACACTTTGGCCTCAATGAGTACCTGGCGCGGCGGAATATCGATCTGTTGGATGAGGTTCTTGATCTGTTCCCACTCCTGGGGTGTGCCCTGAATGAGCAGCGTGTTGTCCAAAGGATTGGGGATGATCCGCGGGTGCATCGGATAGCCGTATCCCCCCATCATGCCCGCGCCGAGATACGAACCGGTCAAGTCACCGGCAGTCCCAAGACTCGAAACTGAAGTTCCCAGAGAGCCGATCGACGAAGTCTGGCCAGCCAGTGCCGAGCCACCGATTCCAGTCATGGTCGGGCTGTTTCCCGGAACGGCGCCATATGCGCCCGTCTGGTACCCCCCTGCGCCATATCCACCGGCGTATCCGGCGCCATAGCCGCCCGCAGCCCCGGAGCCGTACATCCCTCCGCCGTACATCCCTCCTTGGTACCCACCACCAAGTCCTCCGAGGCCGCTGCCGAACCCGCCATAGCCACCTCCATAACCGCCCCCGAACCCTCCAGGGCCCCCGCCGTAGAGCTGCATAATTGCCGCACCGACGATTTCCGCGCGCTGGTACTTAATTCGATAGACGTAGTTATCGATGGACCCGGCTGTTACTTTCACCGGCACATCGAGTTTCTTCAACCACTTATCCACTTCCGTAAAAATGCCCGGATTCGGTGCTACGGCGATGATGGTGTTGATCCGGTCAATCGGCATGAACTTGACAGCGCTATTCTTCTCGGAGAGCGCAAACGCCTTAAACACGTTTTCGAGTTCCTTGGCGATATCCGACGGCCTTCCGTTGGTTACGTCAAACAACCGGACGCGCTGGCCGGCAAGCGTGTCGCTGTCGAACAGCGAAATCAACTCCGTGGTCCGCCGCATGTTGCGGCCGTTGTCGAGAATCAACAGCAGATTCGCCGGTTCGTAAACGGCCATTTTCGCGCTCTCACCCAAGAACGGCTCAAGTAGCTTCGAAATCTCACCCACGGTTACGTACTTGAGAAAGATGAGATCCAGAACCGTGCGCTCGTCGTCAGGGATGTCCTTTGGATTCACCGTAGGTGAAATGGGCATCTGCGGAACGGCCGACAGCGGCACGATCCGGTACAGGTCGCCCACTTGCACCATAGCAGCGCCGCTGACACGAAGGATGGTATCGAGCAGAGGACGCACGTCGACCGGCTTGATCTCACCGTATGTGTTGATCGTGACTTTGCCATTCACCTTCGGATCGAGGATGTAATTGATTTTGAGCGCGCGAGCAAGAATATCGACGACCTCGACGAGCGATGCGTTCTCAAGATTCAAGCCAGCCGGCGTCTGACCGGGCGGCGGCAAGTTGAGGGGTTTGGCCGGCTGCGTTGTCGCCGGCGGCTGCGCGGCTGGCTGGGGCGCGGCCGGCTGCGGTGACGCCTGAGGGCCGGGCTGGCCGGCCGTCGGCGCTCCCGGCGACCCGGGTGGGGCAATAGCAACTGGTGGATTCTGCGCCCATACGAGCACAGTGGCAACCGTCAAAACTACTGCCGTGCTGAGGGAACCCAGTTTGGCCATTCGTCAGTCCTTCGAACCGGTGTCCGTAGTAGCCCGCTTCGCCAATTCGCGGCTCCAGGCAGCTTGCTCGATTTCATTCAAGTCCGATTTGTTCCGTGTCCATTCCATGGGCCCAAACGGGGAGTCGCGCGTAAAGTGGATGGACTCGCCCTGTTCCACAGCGCGGGTGGCTTCGATTAATCGATCCTTTGCTTCCTGGTTTTTCTTTGCTTCCTCCGGCGGGACAGGCACATCTTCCCTGCGCGAAACGCCAAATGGCGTCTGGCGGTAGATCCAGACTTTGCCCTTGGCGTCACTGAACCGGTAAGTATACGGCGCGATCTGAACCGCGTCCGCCGGAATGCCAGCCACCTGCGTTTTGGCCGGAGGGGGTGATGCTATCTTGTCCGAACTTTTATCGTCCGCGGCGGCGAGTGATGCGCCGCCCAGCAACAATACAATCAAAAACGTCGTTTTCATCATTTCTCCTGCTCCCATTGGCACGCATCTCCGAACGGTGTGGGATAGAGCTTCTTGCGATACCCACCCGACTCGGTTCCCGCGGGAGATGTATCCCCCGCATTGCAGGCGCGCTTCCCGTTCCCAATATCACTACCTGGCGCCGCCTCTCCCTTCGGCGGGGGCGTGGGCTGCGGCTGCGCCGGGCTCGGTGCGGCGGTCGAGGTGGGGCGCGACGCATCTGATGGCCCAGACGGCGCCGGTCCAGACGCCGGCCCGCCCCGATCGATTATTTCCTCGAGCCTTTTGGTTATTTCTTTGCCTTCCCAGTCCAAGGTGATGTCGTCCCGTGTTACCGCCACGAGCGTAAATTCGCCCACTTTTTCGCCCAGCCGTATGCCCCGGTGCTTGGCGCCAGTCTTCTCACTCATGATCACCGTAGTTCCATCCACAAGATTCATCACGCCGTACAGCAGCGGCAGCGGGGGCATGGGTTTCGGAGCCGGCGGCGGCGCGACCGGAATTACGACCGTCGGATTGCGGTCTTTCGAGAAAAGCATCTTCTGCACGATGTCGGCGTAGCTGGTCGCCGCAACTGGCTCCACCGGCTTAGTGAAAATCACCGGAGGAGGCAGCAGCGGCTTCACGGTTTGATGTAACAGCGCCCGTTCCCGGGCTCGCGCCGCTATCCAATCCTCACGCAGCCGCCATGTCGCGGCCCCAACAGCTAGCAACAGCACGAAGTTCAAGACCCAAAGTCTACGCGTCAAAATACCGACAGTCCTTTCTTTACCGGCACCAGATTTTTTGGAACGACGCCGGCGAGAGTCAGCCGCACGCTGACTGTCTTCTCCTTCGGATTAGCTGACGAAACCCGGATTTCATCGCTGGCCAGTAGCTCCGGCTCCTTGGTCAGCGCGGCCAGGAAGTTCACGAACTGCTCAATCCGGCACTCAAAATTCACTGAGACCGCCGCTTCGCCGTACTCCCCGCCGAGCAAACGCAGTTCGGGGAACTCTCCGCCCCGGACATCGATGCCCTCATTCTTGCCAACACGGCGAATCGTCTCCAGCAAGTGCGCCTGCGCCTGTTGCGCGGTCGGCGCTTGGATGATTCCCTTTTCGCGCAGCGCGACGTCCGCGGAGAGACGTTTGAACAAAGCCTCCCGGATGGGGACCGCGGCTTGAGCTTGCCGCAGGCGCGTCAACCGGCTTTCCGCCAGCGGGACCGAATCCTTGGCTTCCACCACCGCCGTCTGGCTGTCGCGATACACGCCGAACCGGAGCACGACAAGGGCCAGCAAACCGGCGCCAAACAGCATCAAAGCCCGGCGATCCCGCGAAGTGAGAGTCATGGCCGCGGCCTCCGGGCGGTTCGGATCTGGAATTGCTCGTTGCCGCCCGCCTTAGCAAGCGCTCCCACGAACGTGGAGTTTTGGAAGTACGGCGAGGCATCCAGCTTCTTCAGTAACGGTGCCGCCTGGTCCGCCTCGCCAGAAATCGTGGCGGCATCTGGCGTCAGATCCACCGTGCCGGTCCAGACTGGCGGCTCCAGAAGCATGGTCAATCCGTTGAGCGCTTCCAGGTCTGCTTTGGTTCGGGCTCGGAATTCATCCAACAAGCGGATCTGGTTTTGCGAACGGATCAATTGCCGGTCGAGGGTGACGGCGCGCTGGGCTCGAGGCTCAACCTTGGCTATTTCCGCCTCCAGCTCTGCCACGTACCGGCGCTCTTCCCACAACGAATGCACCCCCAGCGCAACGCAAACCATCAGCAGCAGCACGGCCAGCGCGATCGTCGGAATGTACATCGCCCGCGAGTTGGAGCGGCGCTGCTCAAGCGGAAGCAGATTCGCTACCGGAGTCAGCCACGGGCACGCGCCGGCCAGCGCCGTGGCGTAGGGCAACGAGCGCCGCGCCAAGTCGTTGCTGATCGGATTCACCCGTGGCGCAGGCAACACACAGTCCAGCGGAAGGGGCTCCTGTGCGGGCTCCAGGCGCAGTTCGGAGATTGCCAGCGCCACCGCTCGTTCCGGGGGCAGCTCAAATTCCGCCGAGAAGACCGCCTTCGCCGGACTTTCGCCATAGACCTCCCAGGCGTCGTCCGCGCCCCCGGTGAGAGCCACGAACCCGGTGGCGGGAGCCTGGGTCAGAGCCACGGGAATGCGATGAGCGGCGTAAATGGCCGCCGCCGAGAAAGTGAAGCACGCCACCGCGATGCCGGCCTCGGCGAACAGTGACGTGTAGTGCTCGAGCGCAGTGCGGCGCAGAATACCGATCAAAACGCCCCCGGCCGCAACTTCCGACCAGCCGTAAACCACTTCCTCATCGCCGTACGGATGGAGTGTGTCGATTTGTAGCGCAATCGCCGAGGAAAGGTCGCGCGCCGCAACGCCGGGCAGAGCGATCTGCCGCACGATAGTCTCCCGCCGCGGCAGCAATACCGTCGCCGCCAGATGTGCCACACCGGCCTGACGCAGAAACTGCGTGTATTCCGCGCCCCATTCTGCCGCCGGCCGCGCCCTGAAATCATGAATGGTCGCCGTCCCCAGCACGCTGACGCCATTGGGGCGCACGCGTACGGCGGTGACCTCCAGGTTCTTCGCTCGGACCTCGATGCCTACACCCGAACCGAAAGCGATGAATTTCTTGAAGTCTGGGGCGCTATGGGGTCCAGGCATTGTCATACCAGCGGAGAGTTTGCAGCTTGATGTCCTCATCGGGACGGAATATCACGGTGGCGGCTACAGTGCGCCGCAGATCCGAAAGCTGGCCGTTGGGCAACTGGATCCGGGCCGTCGAGCGAAGAGTGTAGATCGCATTGCCCCCTACTCGCAGCCGCGCCAATCCCGGGCTGCCACCCAAGAACTCGGCTACTTCCCCCGGATTCTGAAACGGCTGCACGCGCCGGCGAGTGGCAATCGCCTCGGCTGCTTGGGGCGAAAACCCGATCGCCACAAGAACCGCGGGCTGAGCGGTGTTCACGTCGAAGGCGCCCTTGGAGCCAAAAACGGATACGCAATCCCTCAGGCCGGCACGCGGAATCAGATGCCCCGCTGCGTCGTGATCGTAACCCCCGTAATACAGTTCTGGCGTCATCCCGTGTATCAGCAACAATTCCTCGGTCTCTTCAAATGACGCATGGCGCGATCGAAAAGACGGAGTCAACGATTGATAAAACGCGTCGAACTGTGTGATCCCCGCGGGACTGCGCCAATCCACGATGGCAGCGACGATTTGTTCCGCCCGCGCCAAATCCACACCCATGGCGGCCAGCAGGCGCATCAGATCCAGCGGCGTGGCACTGTTGATATTCAGTTTGGCGGTCTCGGGGACCACTTCGACCCAGGCCTGCCCGCTGGGAAACGTGAACCGCAGAACGGGGTTCCCGGGCCGATACTTCAAGGGCGAATCTGGCGGAATTGTATTCCTCCACTGCACGTAAAGAATGCCGCGCTCCACGCCCCCGCGGGCCAGGTAGTATGTGCGCAATCCATCCACTGCCGTGGAAGTGCGTTCAACTTCGCCGCGCACCGTGTTCGCGAGTGAATAGGCGATGGCCGAAAGCGCCGCTGAGAGCCAAAGCACGGCCAGCAGCGCTCCGCCGCGCGTCAATGACCTCCGTCTATTCAGGATTTTCTTCTTCGCCATAGTCGAAAATTGGGTAACGGTCCACGTGGACCGGCGCCGTCACAGTCAGCGGCTTCAGGCTCGCGGGGTCCTTGTCCAGCGACGCCATCTCGATGCGAATTCCCAGTGGCCACTTGTCCACGGGGGCCCACCCGTGTTGCCAACCTTCCACCGGCATCCCTGGCACAAGGCCAAAATAGGAGAAGCGGCAGTAAGCCAGGCGATCTGCCAGAACGAACGATCGCGGCCCGACGGAGATTGGCAAAAAGCGCTGCGTCACCACTCCCAACTCCGGGTCTGGCCCAGGCCCCAGGGAAAAAACGCCTGCTGAGCGCGGTCCGGTGTACGGGTTTTCGTTCACCACCAAACGCACACCCTGCCCCCCCTCGCCGGGGATCACTTGAAACTCGAGTACCTGCGGCAGCCCTCGTGACGCCTCTCCGAGCGAGTAACTGGAAACGAATCGCATGGCCTGCGCACGGCCTTCGAAGAACGGGATCTTCACGCCGGGAGCATCGGGTGCTGGCGCCACAATCGCCACCACGGGCATGAATCCGGCTATTTGCTGCTCCAGAATACGCTGCGCCCCGGCGATGCGGCGGTTATCCATCAGCCGGTGATTGGCTTTCTGCAACGCGTTCAACCCGATGCGCAGGGCGAACAGAATCCCCAGGCTCAACACGCTGAGCAGCCCAACCGCGATCAGCACTTCGATGAGCGTCACGCCCGCACGGCCGCGCCTCATGGAGTTGTCCCTGTTCCGATCACCGTCATGTCGTCCGGTCGCAACTGTTTCCGCCGAAAAGCATCCAGGGTGAACGTGCGGCGGTCTCCGCCTGCCGTCCACCAGACCTCCAGTTCTATGCGCTCTAGCATCCACGCGCCCGCACCGCGATTCTTCATTTCAAACGGAGTCACCCGTGCCCGCCACCCGGCTTCGCGTCCACCGACAAGCGAGGGATCAAAGTCGCCTTGAAGAACCGCGAAGGGCCGCAAATTGCTGCTGAGCAGGAGCGAATCCATCTGCGCGCGGGCCAGCAGCGCCGCGCGGTCGTAATCGACAACACGCGCTGCGTTGTGCAGCGACGTGGAGATACTGGAAAGTAACCCCACGACCGCCAATCCCATAATCAGGGTAGCGACCAAAACCTCGAGCAACGTGAAGCCACGCTCTTTCACTGCGCAGCCTCTTTGCCTGGTACGACCCGCTCGATTGCGGGCACTCCAGTCATGGGGTTCACGCGCACGATGCGGCGCACGCCTCTGCGGTTGACGATCTGGACCCCGATCCGCGGCACCGTGCCACCTGGCAGCAGCAGAAACAAGCGCGGGCCTTCTATCTCGGCTGGCAACGGAGGCAAGACTTGCTCGATCGTGACACCGCTCGGCATTTCAAGTTTGCGCGAAAGTGAGGCCGAGGTCAGCGTCACGGTGCTGTCGTGCGTCGAGATAGCGACCTCTACTGCTTCCTGCCGCCGCTCGGCACGGTTCAGCCCGGCGTTTAAGAAGGCGACGAGCGAATCGGACGCGGACGCAAGCCGCAAACTGTCGAGCCCGGACGAGATGGCTGGAAAAGAGACGCTGGCGATCAAGCCAATGATCATGACCACGATCAGCATCTCGATAAGAGTGACACCAAGCCTGTCGACGTTCATAACTGATTACAGAAGTACTCGGTTCGCGAATCGAAAGCCGCTTACTTGTCCTTCCAGCTCACGATGTCCGCATTGAGGCCGTCACCGCCCGGCTGCCCGTCGGCTCCATACGAGATGATGTCGGGCTCATCGCCATGCTCGCCAGGATACTTGTACACATAGGGGTGACCCCAGGGATCGAGCGGAATCTCTTTGGGCAGATACGGACCCTGCCACTGATCGAGGTTCGCCGGCTTCACCCGCAGCGCCTGCAGACCCTCCTCAGTTGACGGGAGCACGCCGGTATCCAGTTTGTAGGAGCCCAGAGCCGTCATGAACGAGTTGATCTGCGCCCTCGCCGCCGTGACCCGCGCCTTGTCGCTCTGCCGGAACATCACCGGCGCCACTAGCGCCGCGAACAGCGCGATGATCGTCACCACCACCAGCATCTCGATCAGCGTGATACCGGCCCTACGTCTGTTTCTGCGTTCTTTCATTTCACACCGCCACATCATTTATGCTCGTGATCGCGAGCAGCATACTCAGAATCAAGGCGCCCACCATCACGCCCATCACCAGAATTACCATGGGCTCGAAGATCGCCGTGAAGCGTTTTATCGAGTCTCGCGTGTCGCTTTCGTAAATCTCAGCCATGCGCGCAAACATTTGATCCAGCCTTCCGGTCTCCTCGCCCACCGTCAACAAATGCGCCGCGAGCGGTGGGAATACGGCGGCCTTCTTGACCGGCGCCGCAATGCCTTCTCCACGCTTTACCCCCAGCGCCACTTCTCCTAATGCACCCGCGATCTTCCGGTTATTCAGAATGCCCGAGGCGATCCCGATCGATTGCACCAGCGGCACGCTATTGGCCACTAGCGTCGCCATCGACCGCGCAAACCGCGCCGTTTCCGCCTTGCGCAGCGCATCGCCGAGCAGCGGAATTCTCAACCGCAGCGTGTCCCACCACAATCGGCCCGGTGTTGTCCGGACGTACAGCCGAAACGCAATCGCCGCGATGGCCATCGCGGCGGCCACCATCCACCAGTATGCCGTCACCACCTTGCTCACCTCGAGCAGCATCATCGTGGGCACGGGAATCTTCATGTGCGATTCGTCAAACACCGAGGCGAACTTGGGCACCACAAACGTCAGCAGGACAACAATCGAGGCCAGCCCCACCGTCGCGAGCAGCGCCGGATAAATCATGGACGAGATGATGTAATTGCGCAATTCGTCACGCGATTTTTCAAACTCCGACAAGCGCTCAAACACCGAAGCGAGGCTGCCACTGGCTTCGCCGGCGCGCACCATGTTGATAAACAAATCGGAGAAATATTCGGGGTGCGTTGCCAGGCTCTCCGCCAGCGGCTTGCCGCCCTTGAGCACGCGCAGAATATCGAGAACGATAAAACGGAAGTGCGACCGCTCCGTCAGTTCCCCCGTGATGCTGAGCGCACGATCCAACGGTATTCCGGCGTTGAGTAGCGTCGAAAGCTCTTGGGTGAAGAACAGGACGTCGCGCCGCCGGCCACGCGTAAACACCGGCAGCTTCAGGTCGAAGGATTTCTTCTGTTCGACCCCGACATAGATCGGGGTGAGCCCTTGTTTCCGCAGCTCGCGCGCGACGTTTTTTTCGGTCTCGGCGCTAAAGCTGCCACTGCGCAGCTTACCGTCACTCGCCACTGCGCGAAAGAAGAAGGTGGCCATCAGAACTCCTGGGTCACGCGCATGACCTCATCGGCGGTCGTCACTCCGTCGCGCACTTTCAGCCAGCCATCCTCGCGGAGGTTGCGCATCCCATTGCGCCGGGAAGCCAGCGTGAGCTGCGACGCGTCAGCGTTGGTCATGATGAGTTTCCGGATGTCATCCGTCAGTTCCATCAGCTCAAAGATGCCCATGCGGCCCTTGAAGCCCGACCCTGTGCACGCCTCGCAGCCCGCGCCGCGGAACGTTTCGATGGTCTCTCCGTCGGGTGTGATGGCGGTTCCCGCGGAAATCCTGCACTGGCCGCAGATCACGCGCACCAATCTCTGCGCCAGCACCGCCACCAGCGATGACGTGATCAGATAATTCTCCATCCCCATATCGGTGAGCCGTGAGATGGCGCTAGGCGCATCGTTAGTGTGGAGCGTGGAAAAGACGAAGTGCCCCGTAAGCGCCGCGCGAATCGCGATGTCCGCGGTTTCCCGGTCGCGGATTTCACCCACCATGATGACGTCCGGGTCCTGACGCACGATGTGGCGCAGGCCCGCCGCGAATGTCAAACCAATGGCAGGGTTCACGTGGATCTGGTTGATGCCATCCATCTGGTACTCAACCGGGTCTTCGATGGTGATGATTTTCTTGTCCGGGATGTTGATGACCTTGAGCGCGGAATACAGAGTTGTCGACTTGCCGCTGCCGGTTGGCCCTGTCACCAAAAAGATTCCGTGCGGAAGTTGCGTGTAGTGCTCCATGCGGGCAAGCATGCGGTCGTCGAAGCCCAGCCGGCGCAGGTCGTAGAAATCCCCGGCAGAGCGATCCAGCAGGCGCATGACCACGCTTTCGCCGTAGAGCGTGGGCAGTGTGGAAACGCGGAGGTCCACTTCGCGGCCCAGAATCTTGATCTTGATGCGTCCGTCCTGCGGCAGGCGGCGTTCGGCGATGTTCAGCTTTGCCATCAGCTTCAAGCGCGAAACGATGGCCGCTTTCAGCTCCCGCGGCGGTGCTTCCTGGTTGAACAGCACGCCATCCACGCGGTAACGCACACGGAATTCTTTTTCGAACGGCTCGATGTGGATATCGCTGGCGCGCTTCTCAATGGCCTGCGCGATCATGGTGTTCACCAGCCGGATCACCGGCGCCTCGCTGGCCATGTCGCGCAGTTGTTCGAGGTTTTCGCCGGCTTCGGCCGCGTCGAGTTCGGCGCCGAAACCCGGCTGTTTGTCCGATTCGCCGTAGTACTTATCGATGGCGTCGAGAATTTCCTGCTCGGCCGCGAGCGCCGTCCACACCTTCAAGCCGCAAAAGGTGCGCACCGCGGAGATGGTCTCGAAGTCCAAGGGATCTGCCATGGCGAGCGTGACCGAAGAGTCATCTATCGCCACTGGCAGAAAATGGCACTGCCGCATGAAGCGCGGCGAGAGGTCCTGGATTTCGGGAGCGTCCGGCGGCGGCTCGTCTAGCGTGGCCATCGGCACGCTAAGCTGCTCGGAAAGCGCCGCCAACACGTCCCGCATGGCGATGAAGCCAAGGTCAACCAGAATCTTGCCTAGTTTATCGCCACGCTCTTTTTGAATTTCCAGCGCGCGTTCGAGATCTTCCTGCCCGATCTGCCCCCGCTCAATCAGCATCTCGCCCAGCCGCATGGGCCGGCGCGGCTCATCGATCAGAACAGGCGCCGAAGAAACACTCATCTAAAACTCTTGCACCCGGATGGCGGAATCCAGAGATGCCCGGCTGGCGCGCCCAAGCTGCACGTCGAGCAGCTTCTGCCGCTCCGCCTGCATGACGATCTGCGCGGGCAACCCGGCCTTGTCTTCCCACGCGTGATAGAAGAGCGTCACGCTCAGCACAGTCTGCTCATTGGCAGGCACAGCGTCGAGCGAGGCCGCTATGGCAATCATCTCGTCTTGCATGCACTTCTTCAGCACTGGAACCCGCTCCAGCTTCCGCAGCCGTAGCTTGTCGACATATTCCTTGGGAATCGTCGGTTGGAACGGGCTGATGTTCATACTCTGTGACAGGTTCACCTCGGTGGTAAATACCGCGCCATAACCTTCTAGGTAAAGACCGCGCGTGTTGCCCAGCAGTTCGAATGGGGCGTCCACGCTGAGCGTCAGGATGCGCTTATCGACGCTCAGCTCCATCGTATGCAGCGCCTCGCGGCTGACGCGTGGTACAGCAGCAGCGGCGATTGCTACCGCCGCCACAAGCAATGCGGAGATATACCAGCGTCTCATCGCTCACCTGCCGTTTCATAGTTGGCATGTTCCAACACGTTATATTTCTTTTCCAGGTACGAAAATGCCGCACCGAAACTTTTGATATCTGACGCTCGCTGCTGCTTGAACCGCTCTTCCGCAGCCACCAGCAATTCTCCCGTCTTCTTTTCCTGCCGCGCCTCGCTCTCCGCCACGGCTTTCTGCACCGCCACTGCCACCCGTTCCGACACTTGCTGTTCGATCTTAGCCGTATCCTGCGCTGCCACCATCGGAGCCGTCACCGCCGGCCTGAAAAACGTAAACATCACCAGGGCCGCCGATAGCATCGCCGCTGAAGCGAATCCCAATCGCGGCGCCGATCCCCAGAACGTGCGCCAGAGGCGTCGCGCCCCCGAAGGCTCGAAAACCGGATCAGACACGAACCCGATCCGCTGCGGAACCTCTTCCTCCGGCAATGCCAGCAAGGCCGACTGGGTAACGCGAAGCCGTTCCATCTCTTCGTGGCAGTCCCCGCAGCTTCGCACATGCTGGTCCACCTGGCGGCGTTCCGCTTCCCCCAACTCCCCAAAAAGATAGTCGCGTAAATCGAATGGCGAGCAACTCATGTCACACCTCTCGTCTTGAGCGGAGCCAGTTGCGATTTGAGCACGTCGAGCGCGGTGTACAGCCGGGATTTCACCGTCGAGACCGGACAGCCAAGAACTTCCGCCATCTCCTCGAATTTGAATCCCTGATAGATCTTCAGAACTACGGCTTCCCGCTGCTCTTCCGGCAGCTTGGCAAGCGCCGTTGTGACCGCGATGGAGAGCTCGATGGGAAACGCCGGCCCAATCGCCGCCCTCTCGTCACCCGTATACTCAGGTTGCCCCGGCGACTCCCGCTCCGGCCGCCGCTTGCGAAACGAAGAGAACGCTTCGTTATGCGCAATCCGGAACAGCCATGGCGCGAACCGCGCGGGATCGTCGAGTTTTCGCAGATTCTGATAGGCCTTCAGAAAAACATCCTGGCTCAGATCGAGCGCCCCTTCGCGGTCACCAACAATCCGTAGCAGGTAATTGTAGACGCGCTTCTCCCATCGGGAAATCAGGAGGTTAAAGGCCTCCACATCTCCCCGACGCGCCTTACGGATCAGGTCGGTGTCCTCGACCGCCCGAAGAATCAATGCTCAGGCTCCTGGTGGAATGACGCGGCGGGAACGCAAAAAGTCGGCGCTCCCGCTCAGAATTCAGTGTAGCGCCGGAGCCCGTGGACCGTGACGGGGAAAGTAGGGTGATGGATTAATGGCTCGGCGCCGCCACCAGTGCCTGGCCCTGCGAGATCGCCTTGGCCTGCGCTTCCAGTGCGAGAGCCTCAGACTTGCGCTTCATGCGCCGCAGCATACCGGCGAATGTCTTGAGGATACGTACTAGCGCGGGAATCTCGGCCGGCTGATGCTGCTCCATAATGGCGAGCGAGCGCCGGTAAAGCGGCTCGGCCCGTTCAAAACGCTCCTCCTGACGGTATAGATCGGCCAGAATGTTGAGGCTGGACGCCAGTTCCGGGTTGTCCGGCCCCAGCGTCTTCTCTTGGATGGGGATCAAGCGTTCGTAAAGCGCCTCGGCATCGCTATTGTGCCCCTGCGCGCGGCACGCCGCGGCTAGGTTGATCATCGTCAGCGTGGTCGTGCTGCTTTGCGCCTCTGGGTCCTTATTCAGAATCGCCAAGGCGCGGCGGTAGAGGGGTTCCGCGGCCGCATACCGGCGCTGTGCGTGATAAATCGCCGCCAGATTGACGAGCCCTGGCACGAGCGCCGGATGGTCCGGCCCTAGAAGCCTCTCCCAAATCGCCAGCGCCCTCTGCGCCAACGGTTCGGCTTCCACAAACTTCTGCTGGCCGGCGTAGAGCTGCGACAGATTATTCACCCCGGTCGCAAGGAGAAAATCATCCGGCTCCGAGGTACTGTCCCAAATCCCCGTGGCTCTTCGCAGGATCGCGATCGCCTCATCATTTCGTTCTTGCCGGCGCACCACCTCAGCCAGACTGATAAGGCTCGTAGCCACCCTCGGGCTTGTGGGCCCGAGCGCCTTCTCCCAAATGTCTAACGAACGCCGATAAAGCGGCTCAGCCTCCTCGTAGCGATTCTCCAGGCGGTATAGATCAGCCAGGTTGTTCAGGCTGACCGCAGTGTCCACGTGCCTCGGGCCCAACGCTCGCTCACGAATCCGCAGGGCCCGCTCGAGCATTGGCTCGGCTTCCAAGTACCGATGCCGCGCTCGCAGCACCATCGCCATGTTGTTCAGGCTCGTCGCCACATCCGGGTGTTCAGGCCCGAAAGCTTTCTCTTTGATCGCCAGCGCGCGCCGCCCGAGGGTTTCCGCCTCATCATAATGGCCCTGGCGGAAGCTTAGTTCTGCCAGGTTGGTTAGGGTAGAGGCTGTGGCGACATCCTCCGGGCCCAGCGTCTTCTCGTCGATGGCCAGCGACCGCCTGAGGGCCGGCTCAGCATCCACAAGGCGGCCCTGCGTGGTTAGCAGCGCACCCAGGTTGTTCCAGCCGATAGCTGTTTTTGCATCTTCCGGCCCGAGTTTCGCTTCCCAAATGGATAGCGCACGCCGGTTGGCCGCCTCCGCCTCGTCATATCTTCCCTGCACCTGATACAGTTCTGCCAAATTGTTGAGACTCTCGGCGGTGTCGAGCTGATCAGCCGCATTTTCGCCGATCCGCAAAGCCTGCTTGAGAAGCGTTTCCGCGTCGCTTAGCCGGCCGGTCTTCAAGTCAAGCAGTGCGAGGTTGTTGCGAACCTTCTGATCGTCAGGATGGCCCACAGGCGCAAGGCTATCCCGAAGATCCAGCGCCTGTTGGTACAGCTTTTCCGCTTCTGGGTAACGGCCCATGTCGTAATACAGCGCCGCCAGGTTATTCCAACTCGTCGCCAAGTTTGGTTTACTGCCCGACTTCTCCGCTTCCTGGATAGCCGCCAATGCAGCCTTCTCCGCCTCCGCGAATGCGTGCTTCGCTCGAAGAGCGCTGCACTGGGTGATATATCGATCCCAGGCGTCCTCATCCGCCCTGGCTCCTGTTATCGTGAGAACGCAACCAATACCAAAGCACATAAACGCTAATAGTCGGCGACGCATCAACTTTCTCCTAGGCGCGCGAAAGGCGTGCCATCATGTCGTCCCCGATTACAACGTTCTTACTTCCCCAACTACGAACGTCTTATTCGCTCAGTTCCCAAAAAAGTGCACACACTTAAGTCTGCCCAACTGCCGCACGCGAACTGCGACTAAGTGGCCATTGGACGTTATGACGCGCGTGCGTTAGGTCAGTTAGCTGTCCGTTTCCGGGAATGTTGTCCCGGAATCGCAACTCGCACTTATGTTGATTCCTGCGGAGAACTACTTTCGACTAACTCAAAAGTTACAGGACTGCGCTGAATGGCGGTCGAGCTTACTCTCGCCCGGCCACCTTCTCAAAGAATCTCCAGGATTCCCGTGCGGACTCCTCCCACGTGAACGCCCCCGCCCGTTTTCTACCCCGCTCACCCAGCTCGGCCCGCAGCGACGGTGAGAGCAGCAGGCGCTCAATCCCCACGCGGATCTCCTCGCGACTGTGTGGGTCGGCCAACAGGCCCGCATCCCCCACTACCTCCGGGAGCGCCGACGCCGTTGATGCGAGCACCGGGACGCCAGCGGCCATCGCCTGGCCCACCGGAAGCCCGAAACCCTCGTACAGCGAAACATATACGAATATTGTGGCCGCCGCCGTCAGCCCGGGCAGGTCTGTCTCAGGAACGTAACCGAGATACCGAACGCCCGGGATGCCCGCCAGCAAGCGATCGTAAACCGTCCGATCCCCCCACCCCCACAGCCCCACCACCACCAACTCGAAATCGTCACGTAAGTCCCGCGACAGGCCGTGCCACGCGTCCAGCAGCATACCCACGTTCTTGCGCGGTTCGATGCTCCCTACATACAGCGCATACGGCTTCCTAAGACCATAGCGCTGCGCAACCTCCCGCCCCGCCTCCGCCTTGGCCGCAAAGAACGCCGGCGCAATCCCCGGATAAATGACTTCGATCTTCTCCGGCGCCAGACGCAGCACGCGCACGGCATCTGACCGCGTGCATTCGGAAATGGCGATCAGCCCGCTTGCGGGACGAAATACACAGTCCGCGATGCGGTCCGCCGCCTTCACGTTGGCTGGCGCATGGACCTCCGGCATCAGCCAGCAGGTCACGTCATAAATTGTTGACGTCATTCGCCTTTTGCGTGGCGGATTCCAAACCTGGTGCGAGGCGTGGAAAATATCGGAGCGCGGCGCCACCCAATTCAGAAGAGGTACCGGGCAAATGTTGGCGGCGTAAAGCAACCCGAGCCTGGGGAGAGTCGCGAGGGGCCCCAGGATAGACTCCTCATGTGCGAAATGACCCAGTTCGCCAAGAAATGGAAACAGCTTCAGCCGGTTCGCACCCGCGTGGTCCGCTAAGCTGCGCACCCAATAGTAGACGTAGTTCTTCACTCCTGCACTGCGCAATAACAGTGGTGACGCGTCTAGCACCACCGAAACCGCTTCGCCTGGGGTTTTTCCTATCTTCTTCATTCGATGAGTAAAATTAGCGTTCCACAGCTCAAAACACACCACTCAATTCATATTGCTCCCCGGTGAAGCGGAACCTTGTGGTGTAATCTTAAAGAATCTCTCACACTATGGCAGATTTGGGCTTCCGGTTTCGGCGCAGTTGGAAAGCCATGCATCGGCGCTCGCGAGAACTAATGATGCTGGTCAAGGGCGTGCTCTCGACCGATCATCCGGTTCTGGCTCACATTATCCCCATCCGGCGCTGTAACCTCGCCTGCTCCTACTGCAACGAGTACGACGATTTTTCCAAACCTGTGGCGCTGGACACCATGCGCCAGCGCCTCGACCGCTTGGCCGAACTGGGTACGACCATCATCACGCTGAGCGGCGGCGAGCCGTTGCTCCATCCCGAGCTAGACGAAATTATCGCCCGCATTCGCTATCACGGCGTCATGGCGGGCATGATCACCAATGGGTATCTGCTCACCGCCGATCGCATCCGGCGTCTGAACCAAGCCGGCCTCGAACACATGCAGATTTCCATCGATAACGTCAATCCGGACGACGTGTCGAAAAAGAGCTTGAAAGTTCTGGACAAGAAGCTCCAGTTGCTGGCCGAAAACGCCGAGTTCCACGTCAACATCAATTCTGTTGTGGGAGGCGGCATCCACAATCCCAAGGATGCCCTGGAAGTGGGACGCCGGGCCGTGGAGTTGGGCTTCACTTCCACAGTCGGCATCATTCACGATGACGACGGCCAACTGCAACCCCTCAAGCCCGAAGAGCGCGAGGTGTACCTTCGCATGAAGCGCATGGCCAAGCGGAGCTACGCGCAACTGAATTTCTTCCAGGACAATATCGCGCATGGCCGGCCCAACGAGTGGCGCTGCCGCGCCGGTGCACGCTATTTGTACGTTTGCGAGGATGGCCTGGTGCACTACTGTTCACAACAGCGTGGGTACCCAGCCAAGCCCCTCGAGCATTACACGGTCGAAGACATTCGCCGCGAGTTTCTCACTGTGAAGAGCTGCGCGCCGCGCTGCACCGTGGCTTGCGCCCACTATACGTCTTACATGGATTTTTGGCGCGCCCCGCAGACCATCATCGGCCCCGGTGAACGCACCGAATCCCCCGACCTCGTGCAACTCGAAACACGATAGGCAACCGGCTCAATCAACCGGCACCCAAACCTCCATCGAAGTGAGTCCGCGATTCGCCCACGCGTAGTACGGAATGAACGCTAGCTCGACTGGCTTGAACGGTGGAAGAACGGCGCGCGCAGCCACCTGATACAGTGGCTCATCCTCAAAAGGCTTCTCTGCCACCGCGCCTTTGTGCCGCAGAACCAGAACGCCACCAAGAAGATCAGCGTCGAAGTTCTCGCGGAACGGCTCGGAGAGAGTTGTCATCTCCGCGTCAAACAGGGAACCGATCCCTGGCTGGTCCGCGGACTCGAGGCAATAGACCAACGGCCCACGCTCGACCGCCACGCGTCCTGCATCTTCACGCACCAGCGGATTGGCCCGTGTCAAACGTGCCGCCATGTCGAACTTCACTTCGATGCGGTCCCCGGCCCGCCACTTCCGGTGAATCTCAAAGTACTCGCCAGGCATTGCGCCATTCGCCGGCTTGCCGCCAATCGCGACCTGCGTGGCCCGCGACCATCCCGGCACACGAAGGAACACGCTGAACTCCGCAGGCGCCGCAGGCGTGACCGCAATCTCCACCGTATTTCCCCACGGGTATCGCGTCGTCTGGTCAATTTTCAGCGCCACGCCATTCTCCAGATGCCAATCGAGATGCGAGTTGTCGTAAAGGTTGACGTACACGCCCTTCGCGCTCGTGCTGTAGAAGTAACCCGGCAACGAGGCGAGGATGCGTTCCAGATTCGGCGGGCAGCAGGTGGTTTCATACCACTCGTTGCGGATTTTCTCGCCCACTGATTCGAGCGGATTGCGGTAGCAATAGAGAGTTCCGTCGAGCGACATCCCCGAGTTGACGCCGTTGTAAAGCGCGCGCTCGATGACGTCCGCAAACCGCGCCTCGCCCGTCACGGCCAGCATGCGCCAGTTCCACATCACGTTGCCGATTGCTGCGCAGCTTTCGCCATACGCCTGCGCGTTGGGCAGTTCGTAGGCGAGGCCGATCGATTCTCCCGCTTCGCGCGAGCCTACACCGCCCGTGATGTACATCTTGCGATTGACTAAGTCCTTCCAAAGGCGATCGAGCGTGGTCCAGTAGGCAGCATCACCGGTCTCGGCATAGTAGTCGGTCGCACCTGATGAGGCGTACATGGCGCGCACAGCGTGACCTTCGAACTCCTTGCGCGAAGTGAACGGGACCCCGCTGAACAGGTATTGGATTTGATCGTCCGTCAAGTGCAGACGCTCGCGCTCCACGCCGCTAAGCAGATAGCCGGCAAAATCAAGGTACTTCCGCTCGCCAGTAGTGCGATACAACTCCACCAGCGCCATCTCAAATTCCGGATGGCCCGTGAGCGCAGGCCGCTTAGTCGGCCCGAAATTCTCAACCATGAAGTTCGCATACCGGATGCCGCCGTCGAGCAGTTTGCGGTTGCCCGTCGCGCGGTAGTACGCGATAGCGGCTTGCAGAAGATGCCCCAAACAATACAGCTCGTGCGACCGGTACATTTCGGTGAAACGTTTATCTTTTCGCTCGTCAACGTAATACGTGTTCAGATATCCGCTGGGTTCTTGCGCCGCCAGGATCTCGTCCGTCAAACGGTCGATCGTGGCGCGCAGGTCCGGCCGGTCGCCGGATTCGAGCACGAACGCTGCCCCTTCGATCCACTTGTAAATGTCGGAATCGGTGTAGACTGGGCCAAGCCGCGGCGCCTGTTTGCCGGTCAACCGCCGGAAGTTGTCCATCACGCCGTGTTGTTCCAGTTCCTCCAGCATGGTCGGGATGCTGCGCTCCACGTTGATACGCATTCGCACCGACCAGAATCCTTCGCCCATGCGCACGGCACGAATCGGAACCGAGTGGAGTTTGGCGTAAGGCGAGTGATCCAGGTGAATCACACCCTCGGAGCGCCAGTTGTCATTCGCGGACTGCGCGAGCGTAGTCGCGGCAGTCAAGCACAACAAGACAAAAGTCCGCATAGAGCATGTCCGGACGATAATCTATCAGATATGACCCGACGCCGCCTTCTAACCGCCGCAGCCGCAGCACTCCCCGCATCAGCCGCCACTGTCGAGCGCAAGTTAATCCGTCCCAAAACGCTGCGCGCAGGAGACACCGTCGGCCTCATCACGCCCTCCAGTTACGTGTCCGATCCCGACCGTCTCGCCCTCGCCGAACGCACCGCGCGGTATTTCGGCCTCGTGCCAAAGTTCGCTAAGAATGTTCGCAAACGTGACGGCTACCTGGGAGGGACGGTCGAAGATCGCGTCGAAGATCTTCACGCCATGTTTCGCGATCCCGAAGTCAAGGCCGTGTTTGCGATCCGCGGCGGTTACGGCGCGTCCCAATTGCTCGATCGCATCGACTACGATCTGATTCGCGCGAATCCCAAAATCCTCCTCGGCTACAGCGACATCACCGCGCTGCACCTGGCTATTCAAAAGCGCGCGGGCCTAGTCACGTTCCATGGCCCCATCGCGTTGTCCCGCTTCACGCCGTACACGCAAACATATTTCCGCAAGGCGTTGTTCGAGACCGAGCCGATGGGCCGCGTGACCAATCCACCCGATTCCGACCCCCTGCGCCCCGGGCATGCGCTCCGCACCGTGCGCCCCGGCAATGCGCGCGGACCACTCTTCGGCGGCAACCTCACGCTAATCTCCACCACCATGGGCACGCCCTACGAAATCGAAACCGCAGGCCGAATCCTGTTCCTGGAAGACGTGGACGAAGAGCCGTACAGCATTGACCGCATGCTCACCCAGTTGCGACTGGCTGGCAAACTGGACGCCGCCGCGGGTGTGATCTTCGGCGAATGCCAGGACTGCCGCCCCCGCGATTTCAAGCCATCCTACGAGTCGACGCTCTCGACCGGCGAGGTAGTGGATGAGATTCTCGGCCGCCTTCGCTCGCCGGTTCTTTCCGGCCTCACGATCGGCCACACCGACGATCAGCTCACGCTACCGCTCGGCGTGATGACCCAGCTCGACGCCGATAAAGGCGAACTCACCATCGAAGAAGCCGGCGTCGTGTAACCCGATTGCGAAACGCCTACCGCCAGTGGTCGTGATGCTCCTGGTAATCCTTGAGACGCACCAGATCATCAGCTAACACTGCACGATCGCGTTCCGGCAGACGGTCGTCGTTCGATGACTTCCGAATGGAATCCATCGCATCGTTCAGAATGCCGTTATCAAACCGGCCATGCTCCAGATCCGCCTGCATCTTCGTCAGCTCTTCTTCGGTTTTCTCCAGACGCTTGCGCTCTTTCTCGCTCGCCCGCCCGCTCCAAACGTGTTCCAGATCGGTCCTCACGTGCGTGAAAAGATGGTGCCGCCACTCCTCCCCGCGGAACCGCTCCTCCCGGTCGTGATACCAGTCCCGATCCTGCGCCGCAGCGCCCAACGCCAACGCCGCTACGATGACACCTGCCGTAAGAACTCGCTTCATGGAAATCCCCCGGACCATTATCGCGGATGGCAATCCTATTCGGCTATGGGCGCACGCGGCCGCGCCAGTTTCCAATAACTACCGTTTCGACGCGAGCACATGTCCGAGATGGCGACTTACGCGTCAACATGGATCTCTGGGACGTGCACGCTTGGCGGTCCTAATCTCTCAGAGCGGACTACTTCTGGCTCGCCAGCTTCCGGATGGCCGGTCGCTCCCGGTGCGCCGAAGCTAGCCTTGCTGCCGCGGGGAGCGGAGTTCTATGGGCCACCATCAAGCGTGACAATTGTCCCAAGAGGGCAAACGAGACGCATCGTGGTCAACCGTTGAAAGCGTTGGTGCGTCTCATCGATCTTCCACGCGGAGGTCGCATTGAGCAATGTCTTTGTATGCGAGCCGTCCCTTGCGTCATATCCGGCGCTGTTATCCAAGACAGCAACAACAGTCTCAGGAATCTCTCTACCATCGATTTGACAACCACCAATCGCTTCTGGCGAACTCCGTGAGTGTAACGGAAATGGGAGTACATCACGGATGATCATGCTCTTTGTATCCTCAAGCAGCTCATATTCCGTGCCGCATATGCGCCATGAGATCAGGAAGAGCCGATCGGAAATGTCAATTCCGCCTAGGTCCTTAAGGCCAATGTCCTTGTGCGAGCCTTCGATGACGACCACTCGCCTATTCACGATTCGTTTGCCGATCAGAGCTTTCGGAATATCCGAACCACATGTGACTCCTGAGAATTCATCAAGCCCCCACGCTTTGCCACAAAGAAGCAAAGCAATCAGGCTCACGATTTGTACCCTGCCCATGCCAGCAATTGTTCCACATCGCGCACCCCGCGATGCCGGTTGTTGCTGCCCGTTTGAGGCTCTTTTCCGGATCCTCGGCCATCCGGAAACTCGACTCGGCTCTCGGAGAAGTCTCGGAAAATTACTCCCCTGAAGTCGCCCAGCGTCAGGCAAACGACTGGCGCCGGAGCGGAACCCGCCACAGCGAGCCATGTGTCCGACATGGTGCGTTTACGCTCATTTTGGAAGGCGATCCAAGACGCCCGCGCTACGGTTTCAGGCTTTTGTGGAGTCTTCATGGAAGCTTCACTCGGACTTAACGTAATCGTAAATCTTGACTGGTAAGCTCTAAACCCGCACGAGAAATCACTTTGATAAGGAGAGATCACTTTGATTAAGAAACTCTGCACCGGAGCGATTGGTCTTGCCATATGCCTGGCACCGCAAATGCACTCGCAGCACGTTAATTCGCGCAATGCGATTCGCCACGTCCTGCTGATCAGCGTCGACGGTATGCACGCCGTTGATTTCCAGAACTGCGCCAACGGCATCAGCACCATCAACAATGGCGCACCTTATTGCCCAGCGCTTGCCGCGCTCGGACAGACCGGCATCAACTACGTCGCCGCCAGCACGTCGAAAACCTCGGATTCCTTCCCTGGTCTCATCGCAATCGTCACCGGTGGAAGCCCCGCGTTCACAGGCATCTACTACGATGTCGCTTATTCCCGGAACTTTGATGCCCCCGAGAAAACCACGGGCAATGGTCTTGCGGCTGGCCCCTGTACGGCTAACGCGGCGCCAACGGGCACCACAACCGAGTATGAAGAAGGCATCGACATCGACCAGACCAAGGTGAACGGCGGCGCGCCCGGCGCGGCCCTGACCGACGGCGGCATCGCCTCCATCGACACCACGAAGCTGATCCGCGATCCAGCCAATTCCTGCAACCCCGTTTATCCATGGGATTTCGTTCGCGCTAACACCATCTTCAGCGTCATTCATCAAGCTGGAGGATACGCGGCATGGTCCGACAAGCACCCCGCGTATTCCGCGGTCGCCGCCGGCATTGGCCCCAGTGCACTGGACGACTTCTACGGGCCTGAAATCAACTCCACCGTGATCGGCCTTCCCGGCGTTACAACACCCACCGGCGTATCCTGCGCCACCATCCTCGATCCGGCCTCCGACGTGACGGCCTGGACCAACAGCTTCCAGAACATCCAGTGCTATGACACTTTGAAGGTCGATGCGATCCTCAACGAGATCGATGGGAAGAACCACCTCGGCACCAAGAAGACCCAAGTTCCCACGATCTTCGGCATGAACTTCCAGGCCGTCAGCGTGGGCCAGAAACTGATTGAGAAAAGCAACGGCGTCACCGGCGGATATCTGGATGCCGCTGCCACGCCCACCCCGGCGTTGCTGAACGAAATCCAGTTCGTCGACGCCTCCATCGGAGCTTTCGTCAAAGAACTCAAAGCCAGGGGTCTCTATGATTCGACCATGATCGTGATCACTGCCAAGCACGGTCAGTCACCCATAGATCCCAGCCGCTACGTCTCTCAGCTCATCAACGGTACTTCACCCGCCACCCTGCTCTCCAATGCGGGCTATATTCCATACTCTGAATCTACCAACAACGCCAATGGCATTGGACCAACGGAAGATGACGTCTCGCTGATCTGGCTGACGAACTCCTCGGATACTTTAGCCGCCGTCAAGATCCTCGAAGCCAATGCCTCTGCCGCCGGAATCGAGCTCGGGCAGATCTACTACGGCTCTTCGCTCAGTCTTAACTACAACGACCCAACCGTAGATCCGCGCACGCCGGACATCATCGTGACGCCAAACGTCGGTGTTACTTACTCCGGCAGCACGAAGAAATTGGCCGAGCACGGCGGGTTCTCCCATGACGACACCAACGTCATTCTCCTGGTCTCCAATTCATCCTTCTCACCCCAAACGGTCCGGGTCGAAGTGGGCACCTCCCAGGTGGCGCCTACCATTCTCCAAGCCTTGGGTCTCAATCCGTCTGCCCTCACCGCCGTTCAGGCTGAGGGGACGGCCGTCCTTCCGGCGGTCCCAATCCAGTAACCGGTCTGCAAGAGCGCGTGACCGATAGTGGACGCTCCTTTGCCAGCGTCCACTGTTGCTTAGCCTAAGAACATCTCACTTTTTTCCCCAACCTCGTCAACCAGATTCGCGCCTGCGTTCTTTGTCGCTAGCTCGGCCGCGCCAGTTTCCGCTAAACTCGTCTTCCGTTCCGACCACGGGTCCGACATGGCGACAAACCGTCAACTTGGATCTGTAAGCGTGCGGCGCTAACGAGGAGCAGCCGTCCATTCGCGACGTTTCAGCCCAACTTCCTGCGATTCATGACCTATCGACCGCCCGGCAACTCAATTTGACAGCAAGATCCGGATAGTTCAACGAGATGAATTGTCGTATTGTCGAATTGTCGATAAGACTTGCTGGATAGCTGTGACAGACAGCGACCGGTGCTTCGACCGTAGATTCGTATACGCCGTGCAGCCGACGGACGTCTATTGCCGGACCTCACGTCACGGCTCGTATTTGCCGCACCGGGAGGGAGCAGAGCAAGAAAAGGGAAAGCCATGACCGTTAAGACCGACTCCACGCTGGCCGAGCAATCGGCTCCTGCGAAACATAACGACATTCAATCGACTCAGTCAGAACAAGTAAAGAACGCTGACAACACCATCCAGATCCGGCCGCTCATCCTCGCCGACCGCGAGATCCTCCTTGGGATGTACCGAACCTTCGAGCCCCTCGGCGGGGCGCAGGGCTTGCCGCCGCGAGTCGAAGAGGCTCGCCAGACTTGGATTGATCGCGCGCTGCAACGGGAAGTCAACGTCGGTGCATTTTCTGCGGGCGGGGATCTCGTCGGCCACAGTTTCCTCGCCTCATCAGATGCCGGCGAGGCCGAGTTGGGCATCTTCGTCCACCAGCGGTCCCGTCAGCGCGGCATCGGCACCGGCCTGTTAAGGGCCATCCTGCAGAGGGCGGAGCAACGGGGGCTACGCCGCATCCACGCCGTGACCACGTACGACAACATCCCCAAATTGCGTTTGCTCAAGCGCTGCGGCTTTCGCTTGTTGCAGTCTACCTACGGCGCCGAGCTGCTCATCCTCGACCTGCCGGTACCCGCTTTCACCTGAAGAACTCTTAACCAGAAAAACCGGAAAACCAGAACCAAAACCATGGACGGACACCTCAATTCCCGATTTCGCAGAACCATTGCTCGCCGTTCCACTCGCACTGTTCGTCTAAAACTCACGGACACACCGGACGTCACGCCAACATTGCGCCAATCTCGTTCACTCCCTTCCTCCACTTTTTTCCCTAGCCTCGTCAACCAAATCCGCGCTCCCACCGCCTCGCACCGCAATCCCTCGCCCTATCCTGGACGCGGCTTCTGCCGCAAGAGTCAAACCTTATGCTCTCCCAACGCCAAATCGACGCCAATCGTCGCAACGCCCAATTCTCGACCGGCCTGCGCACTCCCGAAGGACGCGCCGCCGTCGGCCTCAATGCGCTTCGCCACGGCCTCTCCGCTCAAACCGCGGTCCTCCCCAACGAAAACGGTGAACAGTTTCAGGAATTGCTCGACGCCTTTCTCGCCGAATACCAGCCCGCCGGACCCACCGAAACCCTGCTCGTCGAGCAAATGGCCATGGCCTCCTGGTGCCTACGCCGCATGCGCGCTCTCGAAACCGGTCTGTTCAGTATCCGGATGTCGCAACTGTCCCGGGACGAAAACTCGCCCGATCTTGATCCCCGTTCGCGCGCTTTTGCGTATGACGCTTCCGGTTCCCGTTCCATCGAATCCCTTTCGCGCTACGAAACCCGCATCGAACGCGCATTCTACCGGGCGCTTCACGAGCTCGAGCGCCTCCGCACCGCTACGACTCCCGCCGTTGAAGACCCTCCGCCTCCACAAAGTGATTTCGCAAATCAAACCCAATCCCAAAACCGGACGCCCGACGCTGCCCCTAGTTCGATGCATTCTCACGGTTCCAATTCCCGGCTCACCCAGGATCAAGCGGTCCGTCCTCTGTCACTCGCTATAATGGCCCCTTATGCCCTGGACTTCGCTTCGAGTGCCGGCTTCCAGCGCCAACCTCGGCCCTGGCTTCGATGCGCTTGGCCTGGCGCTCGGAATCTACCTCGAGTGCCGCTTTCGCCAGAGCGAGCGCCTCTCCATCCGAGCAGAAGGGCGCGACGCGGAAACGATTCCCACGGGCGAAGACAACCTCATCTGGCAGACTGCGCTGGCCGTCGCGCGGGACATGCGCATGACGATGCCAACGATCGAGCTCCGAATCCACAACGATATTCCCATCGGCAAGGGTCTGGGTTCCAGTGCGGCCGCGTTGACTGCGGGCGTCGTGATTGCCGACCGGCTGCTCGATCTCCGGTGGAAGCCTCTGCGCGTTCTCGACGAGGCCGCCCGCCTGGAGGGCCATCCCGATAACGTAGCGGCTTGCGTGCTGGGTTCGATCGTCGCCAGCGCCATCGATTCCGGTGGTGTCGCGCGAACCGTGCGGCTGAACATGCCCGCGGCTTTCGGAGTCGGTGTGGTGGTCCCCGATTTCATGTTGCCCACGTCGAAGGCGCGCGCCGTGCTGCCGGATTGCTACTCTCGCGCCGATGCGATTTTCAATGTCCAGCGCGCCGCGTTGCTGATCGCCGCTCTCGCCACGGGCGCCGCCAACGCTTTTCCTGCCGCTCTGGAAGACAAGTTTCATCAGCCGTACCGCGCCGCGCTGGTGCCCGGCCTCGACGACATTCTGAAGCTGCGCGCGCCCGGCCTGCTGGGCTGCGTATTGAGTGGCGCCGGCCCATCGATCCTGGTTTTCTACGAGCGCGGCTACCAGCAGGTATGCGACCTGGTGCGGCAGGTGTTCGCGCTTCACGGCCATCAAGCGGAGGTGCTGCACGCGCCGGTCGCCGAATGCGGCTATCAGATACAGGAAGGAATCGAAACATGAAAAGCTCGCGCGAGTTTTTGGAGCACCGCGGCTTGCCGGGCCGCGACCCAACCGAATGCCCCAGTTCCATCAAGCGGTTCCCCGATGGCGGCCAGTATCGCATCGAGATTCCCTCCACCGAAGGGCCGCGTGTGCTCGCCGCGGTGCTGAACGAGGCTGAGCAGCGCAAAGTGCCGGTGCATCGCGTCAGCCAAGGCAGCGGCATCATGCTCATGACCGATGCCGAGATCTCAGAGATGCTCGAGATGGGCCGCAAGGCCGGCATCGAAGTGAACCTGTTTATAGGCCCGCGCGCGACCTTTGACGTCGGCGCGCAAGCGTTCTCCGCGGCTGGCAAGTCGTTGGGACTCTCGCTGCGCGGCGCCGATCAGCTCGTCTTCGCCATGGAGGATGTGAAGCGCGCGGTCCGGTTAGGCCTGCGCAGCGTACTGGTGTCCGACATCGGCATTCTGCAAATCGTCGGCAATATGCGCGCCGCCGGCGACCTGCCGGTGGACCTCATCATCAAGACTTCGGTCATGATGGCGCCCACCAACCCGGCATCGGCACGTATTCTCGAACTGCTCGGCGCCAACACCATCAACATCCCGTCGGATCTGACCATCCCGCAGATCGCCGCCATTCGCGGTGCCATCGACGCGCCCATCGATTTCTACGTGGAAGCTCCCGACAACATTGGCGGGTTCGTCCGCTACTACGAGATCCCGGAGCTGATCCGCGTGGCTTCGCCGATTTATCTCAAGTTCGGATTGCGTAATGCGCCGGACGTTTATCCCAGCGGCACGCACGTCGAGAGCACCGTCATTGCCTTGTCCCGCGAACGCGTGCGGCGCGCGGAAATAGCACGGGAAATCATCACCCGCTATTGTCCTGAAGCCGCCATGTCGCCAATCAAAGCCAAGAGCCTGGGCGTACCCGGCGGAGTCTAATTCACAAGCGCGGTGGGCTTCGACTAAACTGGTTAGTAGTGTTGCATCCGCTCAAGGTACTGACACGCACCATCGTCGCCGGCATGCTCGGCGCTCTAACATTCGCGCAGGCGCCCGCGCACGCCCCGGAGATGTGGCAGACCATGACGGAATTCGCCGGGTTGGATCAGAGCGGTTTGACTGCCCAGCAAAAGCACATTCTTCTCACACTGATTCGGTCGGAGGGCTGCAGCTGCGGTGGTTGCGCGTTCAAAATCGCCGAGTGCCGCGTGAAAGATCCGAAATGCGGGTTCAGCCGAAATCTGGCTGCTATGGTGGTGAGGGAGCTGCAAGAAGGCAAATCGCCCGACGCCATTCGCGCGGAACTCAAGCGCCGGATGAAAGAAGCCCCGCCGCTGTTGGATGAGGCGGTATCTATTCCGATCGCCGGCGATCCCTTCCGCGGGCCGGCCAACGCCAAGATCACGCTGGTCGAGTTCTCCGATTTTCAGTGCCCTTACTGCGCGGTCGCCGTGGCCAGCCTCAACAGCATTCTGGCGAAACATCCCACGGACGTCCGGCTGGTGTTCAAGCAGTTTCCCCTCGACATTCATTCCCAGGCGGAGTACGCGGCGGAGGCAGCCTTGGCCGCTAATGCGCAGGGAAAATTCTGGCCCTTGCACGACAAGATGTACGCCAACTTCCGCAGCCTCTCGCCGGACAGGATTACGGAATGGGCCAAGGAACTCGGTCTGGACATGGTCCGGTTTTACATGGACATGAAGTCCGGGAAATACAAGCCGGTCGTGGAAAAGGAACTGGACCAAGGCGAGCAGGCCGGTGTACTGGGTACGCCGACCGTGTTCGTCAACGGTAAACACTACAACGGAGGCATGGAAACCGCCGCTCTCGAAGATGTGATCCAGGGCGAACTGAAGACGCTCACAGCCAGCGCTACGGCTTCACCGCAATCGCGATAATCGAAGTCGGCGGCCAGGGTAAGTGCTGGTCGATGCGCCGCCACAGCCAGACAAGCTGATCGAACAACTTCATCTGCATTGCTCCAAGCGTGGTGCGCTTGAGCACCTTTCCGCTCACGTACCAGCCGGGCCGCGAGATGCGGTTGAAGTCGAGAATCCTCTCCACCCGGAAGCCGGCCTGTTCCATCTTCTGTCTCAGTTCTTCGTGGGAGTACCGGCGGTAGTGGCCCAGCGCAGCGTCCAAAGTACCGAAGATGTCTTGCCCGTGCGGCACGAGCACAATCGCGCGCCCGTCTTTCGCGAGCGCCGAGTGGATGTTGCGCAAACCTTGCATATCATCCTCGATATGCTCGAGCACGTTGAGACAGACGACCGTATCCATGCCACCGAGGCCGGCGAAGTCAGAGGCCTCGGCCAGATTGCAGTGACGTACGTGAAGATTATGGCGGTGTTGGAAGCGCGTAGCCAGCCGCGCCATGTGCTCTCCATCGATGTCCGCCGCAACGTAACACTTGACGCGCGGGATCAGTACGCGCGTGAGGTTCCCGATCCCGGCGCCGATCTCGAGCACTCTCTCACCCACGTACGGGCGGATGGTTTCGCCCATCCAGCGGTTGAACAGCGGCGCCTTCGAAAGCGCGTGCAGAATGTCCGGACCCGAGTCTTTGTATATGTCATTGGTGAATGCATACCGCACAATGACAAACACAGCCTCGAACGCATCCTTCAGCCCGATCTTCTTCCCTTCCTCGTAGGTGCGCCCGTGGTAGCTGATGGGCGTCTCGTAAATGCGCACCTGGCGTCTCGCGGTCTTGATGGTCAACTCCGGCTCGACGCCGAACCGTTCGCTGTGGATGGGAATACTTTTCAAAAGCGATGTGCGGAATGCCTTGTAGCAGGTCTCCATGTCAGTGAGGTTGACATCCGCTACCAGATTGCAGAGCTCCGTGAGGAGGCGATTAGCCACGGAGTGCCAGAAGTAGAGCACGCGGCGCTCCCCCACGATCATGAAACGCGAGCCATACACCACGTCCGCTTTGCCTTCGAGCAAGGGACGCAGTACCTGAACATATTCGCGGGGATCGTATTCGAGATCCGCGTCCTGAATGATCGAGTAATCACCTTGCGCGTGCTCAATCGCGGTGCGGATGGCTGCTCCTTTGCCTCGGTTGCGCTCGTGCCGCACGAGCCGGATCTCCGGATGCCGTGCCGCCATCCCGGCGACAATTTCAGCCGAGCCGTCGCTCGAGCCATCGTCCACCACAATGACCTCGCGATCCATTCCATCCGGCAGCGGGGCCTCCAGCACGCGCTCGATAATCGGCGCGACGAACTCTTCTTCGTTGTACAGGGGCACCAGGACGGATAGGCGAAGGGGATGCATGAGGAACTACCTATTCTAGGGCAACGTCACGACCCGAAGTTCGGCGCTAGCCTTGGCTTTGGTTGCCCGGTCCGATGAAGCGTCAGCGTCACCTTCAAGTCCATTTCCGTGACCTTCTCGCCCAATCGAACGACCAGTCTCTTGACGCCCGGGTTGGGCGCCTGCGGCGCAGGCGCTGCGATGGCGGCGAGGTCAAACACCGCGTGCCGGGGCGAGAGAATCTCCGCGGACATCGTCCATCCGTTCTTTTGGAGGTCGGCGGTCTGGCCGTTCAGCTTGACCTCCGCGTCGGTGAGCATGCCCCAAACCGCCTCCACCGGCCGCTCGCTCTCCAGCACGTCCTGAATATAGACCTGTTCCCCCTGCGCGATCCCAACCTTGCGCCGGTACGATTTCAGCCGGGAGTACGCGTGGGTCAGATCCACTTCCACCCAGGAGAGATCCGGCGAGAAGAAATGCGCCCCGATGGCGGCTTCGGCACGCGGATCCTGGTTCTCGTCATCGATGGTGACGGTGTTGTGCGATTCCGTGCGCATCCGGTAGTAGCTCCACCGCTGCCGTCCGAAGTAACCCGGCAGATTGTAGTCGTCCGGCCCGAGATCAAGCGCCCAGCGCACGCCGCCACCGTCTAGCACGAATTCGCCCAAATCGAGGTGGGCGTGATTGGCCTTGTTGTCGCCGCCCTTTACGCCGACGAACAGTGCGTTCGGGTCGTCCCATGCGCTTCGCAGAAACGCTACCTGCACATCGTGAAATATGGCGTGCAAGGGCCAGTTGTCTTGCTTTGGGCTGCGTTCCTCGCCCTGAAACCAGACCAGGTCGAGCGCGTGAGGGGCGCCGCCCGCCTGGAGCAAGCGCTGCTCCTGCCACGCGTAAACCGGCTCCGCAAACCGGCGCGCCAGCCAGAACATCTCGGGAGCCGGTTCGGTGTGGTCGTGCGCGTCGGCGTAGTTGAAGGATCTTCCCGAAGGTCCGCTGAAGTAGATGCGGAAACGCCCGGTGCGATCGAAACCCTTGGCTGTCGACAGGCCGAAATCCGTGCCAACCGCCGACTCGAGTGCGGCCAGGAAGGTCACGGCGTAGCTGGTGCCATAGTGCCAATAACCAGGCCCCTCGGCCCAGCCGCCATCGGGCGCGTACGCGGCCAAGGAATGCGGAATGGAGTCGAGCGCATCTCGCATCACTGCCTGGCTGATTGCCGGTTCGTCTTCCGCCACCGCCAGCGCACCCATGGCGATTCCGCCGTTACAAACCTCGTTCCAGTTGTGCCGGGCAGTCACCCAAAAAGCCTGGCTCTGATAGGCCGCCAGCGCGGGGTTGAGGCCCTTGTCCACAATCGCCGCGCGAATCCAGGCGCGCTCATCCGGGCTCAGTGCTGGATACAACCAGTCGTACCCGATCGCAAATGCATGGGTCATCTCCGCCGTGTCTAGAAAATGCGAGGGGTTCCAGTCCTTGAAAGCAGCCGCGGCGCGGAGCTCTTCGACCGCGCGATCCAGAAACGGCTTCCGGCCGTCGAGACGGTACAGTAGCGCCAGGGTGTAAACTCGATCCAGGCAGTTCCGGCTTTGCGCCAGCAGGCGAGGACCCACGAGTTTGTATTCGACAGTTGGCGTCGTGAGGAGCTTCTCCGCATCCTTCACCAAGTCGGCGTGAATTTTGTGCGCCACGGGATTCTGCTGGATCAGCAGCCGCAAGTGATCGAGTTCACTATCGAGCAGGATCAGACGCGGGTGTTCTGTACGAAGCGTTTTGAGCGGATCGTCCGCCGCTCCGAAGGCCAGCGCAGTTGCCGCGACGAACGCGGCGATCACACGCGTCATAATTCGCTTATAACATGGAGTGGCGCTGTGGTTCCGTAAATCCTGCGTGGAGGTGGGCTGTGAACGGGCTCATGATGGACTACCCCCTGACCTTGAAGCACTTTCTCGGCCGCGCGGAGCGGCTCTTCCCTAACCAGGAAATCGTGACCCGCACGGCCACTGGCGCGCACCGCTACCGGTACCGTGATTTTTCCTTGCGAACGCATCGCCTGGCTCGCGTGCTCCACCAACTCGAGGTCCAGAAAGGCGATCGCGTGGCCTCGCTCTGCTGGAATACGCATCAACACCTGGAGCTCTACTTCGCCGTCACTTGCTACGGCGCGGTGCTGCACACGTTGAACCTGCGGCTTTCCTGCGATGACCTCGCCTACATCATCAACCACGCGGAGGATCGCGTGATCTTCGTAGACGAATCGCTCCTCCCGCTGCTCGACAGAATTCGCGAACGCATACCCTGTGTGCGGCGGCTCGTGATCATTGGCGGGGCCGCTGACGAATATGAAGCGCTGCTGGCCGGCGCTCCGGGCGCGCCATTTTCCTGGCCGCATCTGGATGAGAACTGCGCTGCCGGGATGTGCTACACCTCCGGCACGACGGGCAATCCAAAGGGCGTGGTCTACAGTCATCGGGCTCTGTTTCTCCACAGCCTTTCTTTTACCATGGCGGATTCCTTTGCTCTGAGTGAACGCGACGTTCTGCTCCAGATCGTGCCAATGTTTCACGTCAATGGCTGGGGCACGCCCTTTGCGGCGGTTATGTTGGGATCGAAAATCGTCATGCCTGGAGAGCATCCGCAGCCGCGCGATCTCGCGCAGTTGATCCAGAATGAGCAGGTCACTTTCGCGGGCGGCGTGCCGACAATCTGGATCGGTCTCGACGCCGTCCTCCAGCAAGAGAAGTTCGATGTCTCCAGCATGCGGCTGGCCGTGGGCGCCGGTTCGGCGCTGCCAAGGAAGCTGATCGAGACTTACCAGAAGGTGCACGGCATCGAACTGCGGCAGCTTTGGGGGATGACGGAAACCACTCCGGTTGGCACGGTCAGCACGCTAAAACGGCATCTCTGCGACACCCCGGAAGAAGACCGTTTCACCACACGTGCCAAGCAGGGGCTGCCCGTCATCGGCATCGAGCTTCGTGCCGTGGACGCTCAGGGCCGCGAGATTCCCTGGGACGGTGCCGCCATCGGCGAAGTGCAGGTCCGTGGTCCGTGGGTGACCAGCGGCTACTACAACGACCCGCGCTCGGCTTCGGCTTTCGAGGACGGTTGGTTCCGTACCGGCGACATGGCCACCATCGATCCCGAAGGCTATGTGCACCTGGTCGATCGCGCGAAAGACGTTATCAAGAGCGGTGGTGAGTGGATTTCCAGTGTCGAGCTGGAAAACGCCATCATGGGGCATCCGAAAGTTCTGGAAGCCGCCGTGGTCGCGGTGGAAGATCCCAAGTGGCAGGAGCGGCCCATCGCGCTCGTCGTTCCCAAGCCCGAGTTTCTGGATCGTGTCACCAAGGAGGAAATCCTCACCCATCTCGAGCCGCACTTCGCCAAGTGGTGGCTGCCCGATGACATTCTGTTCGTCGACGCCATCCCGAAAACCAGCGTTGGCAAGTTCGACAAGAAAGTGATGCGTGCGCACTTCAAACAGCACCGGCGCGAGGTCTGAGCTATGCTGAGGAGTCCTATGTTTCTCAAGATTCTGGCGCATCCCATCTTTGCCAACCTGAACTTTCACATGCCCATGATTGTGGACCTCTCGCATCCGCTCATTCTGCTCACCGGCGAGAACGGGTGTGGAAAGTCCACGCTTCTGCACGCCATCTACTACGCGCTGCGCGGCGAGAAAGTGGACGGCTACGTGTACAAGCTCGAGGGTGGGCAGGCGAACAGTGATCGGGTCCTGCTGTTCGATGCCGAGCAGCACAATCCGCGGACGCATCTCGAGCTGTTCGAGGATCAGCCGCAGATGAAGGAGTTCGTGCAAATGGCGAGCCATGGCCAGGTGATGCTATCGATGTTTCGCGAGACTTTTCCCAGTTTCCCCAACGGAACCGCGCTGCTGCTGGACGAGCCGGAAATGGCCCTCTCCTCCTCCAACCAGCGGCGCATTCTCAAGATGTTGATGGAGCTGGTGGACCAAAAGAACTTCCGCATCATCGCTGCCACGCATTCGCCGATCTTGATTGAAGCGAAGGAGACGTACGTGATTGACCTCGACCGCCACATCAACCACAATGTGATTCCAGACGACCTGGGCATCGAAGGGCAAAGCACCATTCAATAAGAGCCACTCATGCTGTTCGAATCTTCTGATCGAGTCCGTGAACTCGAAGCCCGCCTGCGGGCGTTCATGGACCAGTACATCTACCCGAACGAGACGCTCTACTCCGAACAAATCGCCACGGGAAGCCGATGGAAACCCGTGCCCGTCATCGAAGAGTTGAAGCCGAAAGCGCGCGCCGCGGGGCTTTGGAACCTCTTCCTGCCTGGTAAGGAATACGGCGCCGGCCTCAGCAACTTCGAGTATGCGCCGCTGTGCGAGATTATGGGACGCTCGCCCATGGCGCCTGAAGTGTTCAACTGTTCCGCGCCCGACACTGGCAACATGGAAGTGCTGGCGCGCTACGGCACCGCCGAGCAAAAGGACCGCTGGCTGAAACCGCTGCTCGCCGGAGAAATTCGCTCGTGTTTCTGTATGACGGAGCCGGACGTGGCTTCCTCCGACGCCACCAACATCCAGGCCAGCATCACGCGTGAGGGCGATGTGTACGTGTTGAACGGCCGGAAGTGGTGGTCCTCAGGCGCTGGCGATCCACGCTGCAAGATCGCCATCTTCATGGGCAAGACCGATCCCACCGCCGCGCGTCATCAGCAGCAATCCATGGTGCTGGCGGCGCTCGACACGCCGGGGATCAAGATCGAGCGCATGCTGCCGGTCTTCGGCTACGATGGCGCGCCCCACGGTCATGGCGAGATCACCTTCGACGATGTCCGCGTGCCGGTGTCCAATATCCTGCTCGGGGAAGGCCGCGGTTTCGAGATTGCGCAGGGCCGCCTGGGGCCGGGCCGCATCCATCATTGCATGCGGCTGATTGGTGTCGCGGAGCGAGCGCTGGAGCTAATGTGCAAGCGTGTGGAATCGCGCGTGGCGTTCGGCCGCAAGATTTCCGAACAGGGCACGATCCGCGCCGACATCGCCGACTCTCGCATCGAAATCGAGCAGGCGCGCCTGCTTACGCTCAAGGCCGCCTGGCTCATGGATACCGTGGGTAACAAGGCGGCACGCGCCGAGATCGCCATGATCAAAGTCGTGGCGCCCAATATGGCGCTGCGCGTGCTCAATCGCGCCATTCAGGCGCACGGTGGCGCCGGCGTCACCGAAGACTTCTTCCTGGCCGCAGCCTGGGCGAACAGTCGCACGCTTCGCCTCGCCGATGGTCCCGATGAAGTGCACCGCGCCGACATTGCCAAGCTGGAGCTGAGAAAGTATGCCGCGAGTAAATAGGCAGATCACACTGGCCGCCCGTCCTACGGGATTGCCAAAGGAATCCGATTTCAAGCTGATCCAGTCGCCTGTTCCGAATCCGGGGGCCGGCGAGACTCTCGTGCGCGTGTTGTACGTTTCCGTCGACCCTTACATGCGCGGACGCATGAACGACGTGGAATCTTACACTCCGCCCCTGCAGATCGGCGATGTGATAGGAAGCGGCTCGGTGGGGCAGGTCGCCGCTTCGCAGAACTCACGATTTCAGGTAGACGACTATGTCGAAGGATTCTTCGGCTGGCAGGAATACGCCATCTCCGACGGCCAGGGCGTCCGCAAGCTCGACCCATCTCTCGCGCCTGTCTCGACCGCACTCGGTGTACTCGGCATGCCCGGCTTGACTGCCTACTTCGGCTTTCTAGAGATAGGCAAGCCGCGCGCCGGCGAGACCGTAGTGGTCTCCGGAGCCGCCGGCGCCGTCGGTTCGATCGTTGGACAGATCGCTAAGATCTGCGGCTGCCGGGTCGTGGGAATCGCCGGCAGCGATCAGAAAGTCGCGTGGCTCACCGGCCAGTTGGGTTTCGATGCCGCATTCAATTACAAAACCACCCCGGACTATGCCGCGAAACTCGGCGCATTGTGCCCGTCCGGTGTGGACGTCTATTTCGACAACGTTGGCGGCACGATCACCGACGCTGTATTCCGCGTCATCAACGCCGGTGCGCGCATTGTGGTGTGCGGGCAGATTGCGCAGTACAACGCCGACAAGCCTGAGATCGGACCGCGCCTGCTCTGGCACCTCATCGTCAAGCAGGCCCGTGCGGAAGGGTTTCTGGTGTTCCACTATGCTCCGCGTTACGCCGAGGGGTTCCGGCAAATCGCCATGTGGTTGAAGGCCGGAAAGCTGAAATACCGCGAGCAGTTCATCGACGGCCTCGAAAACGCTCCGCGCGCGTTCATCGGCATGTTGCAGGGCGAAAACACGGGTAAACAACTGGTACGCGTAGCGCCGGAGTAGCTAATCCAACCGCGCGGCGAACTGTCGCGCGAGCGGATCGGCTTCTTTCTCGGGCAATCCTAACAGGCCGGCCAGGAACACGCCTTTCTGGAATATGTAGACCGGCGTCGCACCATCCATCCCATAGTATCCACCCATGTGTGCCAGGTATTTCGCGTCACGCAGGTGGCCTTTGAAATCGAACAGCAGAAGCGCGGCGGCTTCAGCGGATTGAGAATGCACGAGAAACTGCTGGTAGGCCCTCCCCTTGTGACGGTATTCGGCGACGTTTCCACCGGGAAGATAATCCTTGCCAAGGACGTGACCGTCCACCAGGCGCAGGCTCACACGGTCCGCCAGGGGGAACCGGCGGCCTTCATCCACGGGCTTTGGCGCCGCGGAAACCGGCGCGCTTTGCGGCTGCTCCTTGGGAGGCGCGCTTCCGCAAGCGCAGAGCATCACCACCACGGCCGCCAGCCAAAATTCGCGCCTCATGCGTTGACCGTCGTGAGCAGGCCCGACCTTTCGAGCAGCGCGTTCGGATCGGGGTCGCGGCCCATGAAGGCACGGTACAACTCGGCAGGGTCCTGGCTATCGCCGCGCGCGAGAACCTTCTCGCGAAAGTCGAGACCAACTTCGCGGCTGAAGATTCCACTCTCCCGGAAGCGCGTGAAGGCATCGGCATCCAGAACTTCGGCCCACTTATAGGAATAATATCCGGCGCCGTAGCCCACCGGGTTCGCGAACAGATGCGTGAAGCCGGCGATCATCGCGTGATCGGGCGGAAGCGGCGCGGGTGAGAACTGCTGCAGGATCTGCCGCGCATATTCCATCACGCCGCCATCGCGAGCTGGATCGTAGTCGATGTGCAGCGCGAGATCGACAAACCCGAAGCCGAGCTGCCGCATCTGCGCGTTCGCACTGCGGAAATTCCGCGCGCGCTTCATTTTCTGGAACAAATCGTCGGGAATCGGCTCACCGGTCTGATAATGCCGCGCGAAAAGGTCGAGCGCCTCCCGCTCCCAGCACCAGTTCTCCATGATCTGCGAGGGCAGCTCCACGAAGTCCCACGCCACGGCGGTGCCGGCCAGCGACCGCAGTTCCACGCGGCTGAGACAGTGGTGCAGCAGGTGGCCAAACTCGTGGAAGATGGTCTGCACGTCGCGGTGCGTGAGCAGCGCCGGCTTATCTCCGACGGGCGGCGTGAGGTTGCCGCATATTAGCCCGAGGTGGGGCTGGGAACCGTCCTTTGCGGGAAGCCCCGTAATGAAAGCATCCATCCAAGCGCCGCCGCGCTTGGTCTCACGGGGGTACCAGTCGGCATAGAACGCACCGAGCATGCTGCCATCCTGGTCGCGGATCTCGTAGACCTTCACGTCCGGGTGCCACACAGGTGCGCCCGCGTGCCCGGTGACGCGGATTCCATAAAGGCGCCGCACTGTTTCAAACATTCCGTCGACCACACATTCCAACGGAAAGTAGGGCCGCAAAGCCTCTTCATCGAAATCGTAAAGCGCCTGGCGCTGCTTTTCGGCGTAGTAGGCGACGTCCCAAGGCTCGATTTCGCGCGCGGCCGGACCTTCGAGAGCTTGGCGGAAGACAGCCAGGTCCGCGTTCTCCTCGCGGAAGCGTGCTTCGGTTTTCACCTTCAGTTCGGCGAGAAATTTCTGCGCTCTCTCGCCAGTGTGCGCCATGCGGTCCTCAATCACGAGGTCGGCAAAATTCGCAAAACCCAGCAGCTTGGCTTTCTCGCGCCGTAATTCCAGAATCCGGCCAAGGATTCTGCGGTTATCGTGGGCGCCCGCGGCGGCGCGCGTGCCATAAGCGCGATACACCTGCTCGCGGATTACGGCATCGTCGAGATAGGTCATCAGCGCGAGATAACTTGGCGCCTGCAAAGTGAAGCGCCAGCCCTTCACGCCCTTTGATTCGGCACTCGCGCGCGCCGCTGCGACTGCGCTGGGAGGCAGGCCCGCGAGCTTGGCTTCTTCCGAAATCACCAGCTCGAATTCGTTGGTGGAATCGAGAACGTTCTCGCCGAATTTGGTCGTAAGCTGGCTCAGCTCGACATCCAACGCTTCAAGACGGGACTTTCCTTCGGCATCCAGCTCCGCGCCGTGCCGGCGGAAATCTTGCATGGTCTTGGTAAGAAAGCGCTGGCGCGCGCCCGTCAGCGCCTTCGCCTCCTCAGTGGCCGCAAACTGCTGCACGGCTTTCCACAAACCCTCGTTCAACGGGATGCCCGAATAAAATGCGCTGACGCGCGGCTGCACGGCATTGTGAGCAGCGCGCAGCTCGGGATATGTCGCCACCGATTCGAGGTGCTTCACCACCGTCATCGCGAAATCCAGCCGCTCGGTCATGCTGTCCAGCGCGCACATGGTGTTCTCGAACGTGCGCGGGGCTTGCTCTTGAGCGATGGCTTTCATCCGCGCACGCGCATCGGCAAGCAATTCGTCTATGGCCGGCTCGACGTGCTCCGCCCGAATACGGTCGAACGGAATTTGGAATTTGATGTCGAGGAGCGGGTTAGGCTCAGCGTTGATTGACATAGTTATATTAGGAAGCGCGCCCGTCGCAACGCCATACTATCAGCATACAGGAGCCGGCAAGTTGGCAAGGTCCGCCTTACGGCCGCGCGGCTTCACTCAAGTGTGCCGTCACAAATTGCTCAAGCAGTTCGAGCGGTACCACCCCGTTCCGTAAAACCAAATCGTGAAACTCGCGCACGTCGAATTTGGCGCCGAGGCGCTGCTCAGCCATGGTGCGCAGCTCGCGGATCTTCAACTGGCCGATTTTGTAAGCGAGCGCCTGGCCGGGCCAGGCGATGTAGCGGTCGATTTCCGCCATGGACTCTGACGGTGCATGCTCGCGGAAGTATTGCTGGGCTCGTTCGCGAGTCCAACCCATGCTGTGCAGGCCGGTATCCACCACCAGGCGCACGGCGCGGAAGCGCTCGCTGGCCAGGCGGCCGAAGCGGGTGTACGGGTCGGTGCCGACTCCAATCTCCTCACCGAGCGACTCGGCATAAAGCGCCCAGCCTTCGGTATACGCCGAATTGTTGAATGCACTCAGCTTGCGGAAATCGGGAAGATCGCGCGTCTCCTGCGCGAGCGAGATTTGCAAATGGTGGCCGGGAACGCCTTCGTGCATCACCAACGCCGTCTTGTCGTACTTCACCTGTTTTTCCGGCTGATACGCTTGCAGGTTGAAGTAGCCGGGGCGCGTGACATCAGGCGTTCCCGAGGTGTAGTGCGACGCCGTCGCCGCTTCACGGTCGGGGGGAATGGCGCGTACACCAAGGGGAGTGCGCGGCAGCAGCTTGAACAGGCGCGGCAACTCGGGCTCCACCAGCACCACAATATTCCGGCAGTACTCCAGCATTTCTTCTCGACTGTGGAAGTGCAGCGCGGGGTCGGCCTCGAGTTTCCGTTCGAAATCCGCGACGCTCCCGTTGAATCCGGTCTCGTGGGCGATGGCCTTCATCTCGGCTTCAATCCGCGCCACCTCCTTCAAACCAAGTTCGTGGATTTCCTTGGGCGACGTGCGCGTGGTCGTCATGATGCGCACTTGGTAGGCGTAAAGACGATCGCCATCAGGCACGGTGTTAACTCCCACCGAGGCGCGCACTTTCAACGCATACGTACCGGTCATGTACGCGAGGAGTTTGCGCCATGCGGGAAGAAAGCTGCGCTCGTAGGCGGCCGCGCTCTCCTGCTTCAGCCGCTCCTGCTCCTCTTTCGGAATGGACGCGGGAAAACGGCGGAACGCACTCAACATCGGTGCAGTATCGGGAGTCTGATTCACCTGCGCGGAAAGCTGCTGGATCACGAGATCGGCTACCACCTTCGGCTGCGCGAGTCCCGCGGCCGTGGCGGACTCGAATAGCGCAATCGTCTGGTCGACGTAGGCCGGCGTGGCGTTTATGCGCGCGATGATGTTCTCGTAGTCTTTTGCTGTGCGGGCCGGCATCTCGTCGATTGTTTGAAACACGGATGTGTGCGCACCGAACAGTTGGGACACCCGCAGCATGCCGTTGAGTCCGAGACGACGCGTTTCCAGTTCTTTCTCTAGCCCCGAGCGCAGAACTTCAGCGCTGATGCGGTCGCGCTCCGGTAGGCCGTCGAGGGGCAGCGTCTTCAACCGCGCCAGGTATGTTTCATCGAGACGGGCACGCCGCTCCTGGCCCGCGGCCGACCAGTCGCTCCAGCGGTCATCGTAATCGGCGCGGCCAAACGAGGTTGCAGCCTCCGGATGGAGCCGAAGGAAATCCTCGAAGAACTCGGCAAACAGTTTCCGGGCCGGAGAAGAATCCATCTGTGCACACAATAGCAGCGGCACGACGAAGGCAAGCGCAATGTACTTCATGATCGATTACGCCCCGTTTGGTCCGTCGAGCTTATGGTATGCGCTGCCAAAATACACCAGCGGCCGGCCGTCGCGGTGCTCGGCGCGCAGCACTTCCGCAATGACGATAGCATGGTCGCCCGCGTCCACCAGGCGGTCGATGCCGCATTCGAACGAAGCTAGAACCCCCGGGATCAGGGGCACGCCATGATGGCCGGCCATCCACTCGATGTCGGCGAATCGATTCTCGCCGCGGCGCGCGAATCGCGTGGAAAGCTCGCCCTGTTCTTCGCTCAAAATGTTGATGCCCACATGCTCCGCACGCCGCAAATGTATCATTACGCTGGCTTTATGATCCACGCACACCAGCACTAGCGGCGGATCGAGCGAAACCGATGTGAAGGAACTGGCCGTCATGCCGTGCGCGCCGCCTTCGGAATCACGCATCGTGAGAACGGTTACGCCGGTCGGAAACTTAGCGCAAGTGCGGCAAAATTCGGCTTTCTCGACGCGCGCCGGGCGCTGTCCCAGGGCCTTGCTTGACATGTCAATAAGCCTAATCTTATCATGATGTTGTCCGTCACGCGGGAGGCTGCTTTGATTAAGCTGGACATTATAAACGAAGTCGTGAACAAGACCGGCATTACCAAGACCAAGGCGGAAATGGCGGTGGAGACGGTTTTTGAAACCATGAAGAAGGCGCTCGAGCATGGCGACCGCATTGAGTTGCGCGGCTTCGGCGTCTTCAACGTCAAGCCTCGCAAGACGGGCATCGGCCGGAATCCCCGGACGGGCGCGGAGGTTTCCATTCCTCCCGGAAAGGCCGTCCGTTTCAAGCCCGGCAAGGAACTGCAGACGCTGCAGTAGAAGGTCCGTAACGGGTTATTCGTGTCTCCGCAGGATTTTTCAGCGGCATACTATCCCTCTGCCCCGGCCAACGGCGCGCACTCCGAGGTGATCGTCCATGCCGGCCCCAGGCCGCGTTACTGGCTCCACGGCCTGTTGTTGTTGCTGACGCTCGCGACCACCACCATCGTGGGCGCGCGCATGCAATATAACTTCGAGCGCAACCTGCCGGCCTTCGATCTGGAGCGCGATCTTGGCGCCTTTCTGTCGTTCTGGAAAAATCCCTTATTTCTACTCGAAGGCTTGCCGTTCTCGCTGACGCTGCTGACCATCCTGCTGGCCCATGAGTGCGGCCACTATTTTGCCTGCATGTACTACCGGATAGATGCCAGCCTGCCGTATTTCCTGCCTGCGCCCACGTTCACCGGCACGATGGGTGCTTTCATCCGCATTCGCGGGCCGATCTTCAGCAAGCGCGTGCTGTTCGATGTCGGCGTCGCGGGACCTGTGGCCGGATTCGTTTTCCTGCTGCCAGCACTGGCCATCGGTCTTGCGTACTCGAAGATTCTACCCGGCATCGCGCAGCAAGGCGGCATCATATTCGGCACACCGGCTCTCATGTGGCTGCTGGAGCACGCCGTCTTTCCGGGCGTGAAGACAGCCGATATCTATCTGCACCCGGTGGCGCGCGCCGCCTGGATTGGCATTCTCGCCACCGCGCTCAACCTGTTGCCCATCGGCCAGCTCGATGGCGGCCACATTCTCTACTCGATCGCCGGCGACCGGCACAAGCTGCTTTCCCGCTTGTTCACCGCCACGCTGATTCCGATTGGCATTTTCTTCTGGCCCGGCTGGCTGCTCTGGTCCGTTCTGCTGCTGTTCTTCGGGATGCGCCATCCCCCCATCTACGACCCCACACAGTTGGGCCTGGGCCGCCGCAAGTTGGCCGCGCTGTCGCTCGTGATCTTCTTGCTCTGCTTTACGTTCGCTCCTATCGCTTACAGCAGCAGTTTCTGACGGCCGCATGAAAATCACTGCCACGATCATCACGCTCAACGAGGAGCGCAACATTGCCAGATCCATCGAGAGCCTGCGATGCTGCGATGAAATCGTGGTCGTGGATTCCGGCTCAATCGACCGCACCGTCGAGCTGGCATCCAAACTCGGGGCGCGCGTCGTCGAGAGCCCCTGGCACGGCTACGCCCCGCAGAAGAACTACGCCGCCAGCCAGGCTACGTACGATTGGATCCTTTCGCTCGATGCGGATGAAGCCTTGAGCGAATCGCTCGAAGGCGAAATCTGGACCCTGAAAAAGAAGGGGCCGGGCTACGACGCGTACACTATGCCGCGCCTCGCGCAATATCTGGGGCGCTGGATTCTGCACGGCGGCTGGTATCCCGACCGCAAGGTCCGTCTGTATCATCGCGCCAAAGCCAGGTGGGTGGGCGATTTCGTCCATGAAAGCGTGGAAGTCGACGGGCGGGTCGGGCATCTGGAGTCCAACCTGCTGCACTACACCTGCGACTCGCTCTCCGAGCATTTGAAGTCCATGGACCGGTACACCACCCTCGCCGCCGAGGAGCTCGTCTTCCACAAGCAGAAGATCCATTTGCGCAACATGATTCTCGATCCGGCTTGGACGTTCGCCAAGACGTATTTCTTCCAGGGCGGCTTTCAGGATGGCCTCGAAGGCCTCACCATTGCCTACATGGCGGCGCTCTACACGTTTTTGAAGTACGCTAAAGCACGGCTCATGAGCTGAATGGAAGCTCCCGCCCATGCACATTCTGCACATCGATTCCGGAACCGAGATGCGCGGGGGCCAATGGCAGGTATTGCGGCTCATCGAAGGCCTGCGCGCCAGAAATCACCGAAGCGTTCTGGTCGCGCGTGCTGATGCGCCGTTGTTCGCCGAGGCGAAGCGGCGTGAGATCGAGGTCCAGCCTCTGAATTTCCATCCCCTGCTGCGTGGTACGCGCGTTGCAGATATCACGCACGCTCACGACGCACGCTCCCACACCATCGCCGCGCTGCTTGCGCCCTTGCGCCTGGTTGTTTCGCGCCGCGTGGCTTTTCCGGTGCACAAGAACCGCTTTTCCGGTTGGAAGTACGGACGCGCTACGCACTACATTGCCGTCTCTAAATTTGTCCGTCACACACTACTTGATGCCGGAATCGCTTTCTCGCGAATCACCGTGGTGTATGATGGCGTGCCGATGCAGCCACGCTCGGAAGGTGTCGACATTCTTATCCCGGAGAGCCACGATCCCCTCAAGGGCATGGAGCTCGCTCTTGCAGGCGTGAAGCTCGCCGGCAAAACGGCGCGCGTTTCAAAGAACCTCGAAAACGATCTCGCGCACGCTGGCGTGCTTCTCTACATCACGTATTCCGAGGGACTCGGCTCGGCGGTGCTGCTCGCCATGGCGGCCGGCGTTCCGGTGATCGCGAGCAAGATCGGTGGACTGGTTGAGATCGTGAAGCATGAGCACACCGGCCTGCTCACCGAGAACACCCCGGAAGCCATCGCCAGCGCAGTTCGCCGACTCGCCAAAGATCAGGAGTTCGCCCGATCCCTCGGTCACAATGCACGCGAAACGGTCAAGCAACGGTTTTCCGTCGACCGCATGGTGACCGATACGCTTGCCGTCTACGAGGCCATCGCGTGATTGCCGCCGATCTCATCGCCGTCATTGCCGGCTTGCTCACCGGCAGCTTTCTCAACGTATGCATCTATCGCCTGCCCCGCGACCTCTCAGTCGTCCGGCCGTCGCGATCGTTTTGTCCCGCGTGCCAGCACCAGATCGCCTGGTATGACAACATCCCGGTGCTGAGTTATTTGCTCCTCGGCGGCCGCTGCCGCTATTGCCACGAGCCGATTTCCGCACGCTACCCAATCGTCGAGCTGCTCACCGCCGCATTGTTTTTCACGATTGTCGCGGCGCTAGGGCCGACGGCAATGGCCGTCAAGCTGTGCGTGCTGTGCGCGCTGCTGGTCGGCCTCACGTTCACCGATCTCGAATCCCTCATTCTTCCCGATGAGTTCACTCTCGGCGGGACGGTAATCGGCCTCATCTTCGCCTGGTTCGTGCCGGTTGATGACATCGTGGCCCGCATAGCGTTATCCGTCGCGGGCCTCCGGCCCAGCCCGCAGTGGGCGTCCATCGCCGAATCCGTCACTGGCGCGGTGCTGCCCGCGGGCCTGCTGGCCCTCGGCGGCCTGTTGTTCGAAAAGATCCGACACAAAGAGGGCCTGGGATTGGGTGACGTAAAGATGATGGCCATGCTCGGCGCTTTCCTCGGCCTGCGCGCCACGCTGCTTACACTCGTGCTCGGCTCGGTAGCAGGCTCGGTAATCGGTGTCATTTACATTTACGTGGCCAAGAAAGATCCCGCCACGTACGAATTACCCTTCGGCGCTTTTCTCGGATTCGCTGGAATCGTCGTGGCCCTCACCGGCGCACCTGTCATTCACTGGTACTGGGGCCTGCTGTAAAGGGTAAGCAACTATCCATTCGGCCCCGTGGACTATCCGTTCAGATAGTGCACACCTTTCGGGTGAAAGGCTTCACCGTTCGCGATCTCACGGCAGCTCAGTGGTTTCGTTCTTCAAACCTCCCGTGTTGATTCGATGGAAGCCTGCTTGCTGTCGTCTTGGAACGAAAGGACACTTGACCAGCACCATTATGATGAATCAGCTTCCGCCCTTCTTCACAGGCATGCCCCATCAAAGCCTAGGAGCACATTGGCACTTGGCCGGATCCCTGAAACGCGGCGACACGGGGCTTCCGCCCTTGAACCAAAGCCAGATTCCCCTGGGAAAAGGCAAGCTGATCCTCCTTCGGAGGAGAGACGCGTTCTCCCCTCAAATATCGCTCGCCCAAAAAAATCAGTCCGTGATCCCCAAGCTGACTGTTACGACCCCTTCAGGCCAGAAGGTCAATTTCCAGAATGTCCGAATCGCGGGCCAGAACGACACCAACGAGCTGGAAGAGATCGAGATCACATTTCAGCAAATTGAATATACGTGGACACAGGGTGGAATTAGTGATTCGGATGACTGGCAAACAGGCTCGGGCGGGAGTGGTCACAAGAAGTAACGACTACGAATTACAACTCTCGGCCCTGCCGGGCGCACCCTGCGCCTTGTCCAGGAGGCCGCGGACACGCCGCGTGAGAGCGAGCGGCGTGAACGGCTTCTGTAGGAATGTGCCGCCCTTGGCCAGACTTCCATTGCGCACCACGGCGCTTTCCGTGTAGCCCGAGACGTACAGCACCTGAATTTCCGGACGCAGTGCTTTCAGGCGCTCGGCCAGTTGCTGGCCACCCATTTGCGGCATGACGACGTCGGTGATCACCAGTTGAATGGGCCCCGGATGGTTCTGCACCATGTCCAAAGCTTCCATTCCACTGCCTGCCACAACCACCCGGTAGCCCTGCTGCTCGAGCGTCCGGCGCACCAGCTTGCGCACCGCCTCCTCGTCCTCCACCAGCAGAATTGTTTCCGTTCCCGATAGCACCGGATCAGGAATGCTCTGGTTCGCGTCCTCAACGGCCGCTTCAGCCACCGCCGGGAAATAGATCTTGACGCAGGTCCCCTGGCCCGGCTCGCTGTAAATCACAATCTCGCCCTTGCTTTGTTTCACAATTCCGTAAGCCGTCGAGAGCCCTAAACCCGTGCCATGACCTTGCGCCTTGGTGGTAAAAAATGGCTCAAACAAATGCGACCGCGTCTGCTTGTCCATGCCGGTCCCGGTGTCGGTCACAGCCAACATCACATATCGCCCCGGCTGGACCTTGACGTTCGGCCCGGTGTATGGCTCCTCCATCTCCACATTCTGGGTCTCGAGGATCAGGGTGCCGCCGTTCGGCATGGCGTCGCGCGAATTCACTGCCAGATTCAAAATCACGTGCTCGATCTGGCCGGGGTCGGCGTGCACTTTGCCCAGGTCAGGCCCTTCCACGATGCGCAGCTCAATGTGCTCGCCGATCAGCCGGCGCAGCATCACTGCGGTTGACGCAACCACCGTGTTCAAATCGAGCGCCTTGGGCCGCGCCACCTGCCGCCGGCTGAAGGTGAGCAACTGCCGGGTCAACTCCGCCGCGCGCTCCCCGGCTTTCAGGATCTGCTCGACCGAACTGCGATTCTCGTCGTTCGCGGGAAGATTGCCAAGCACCATCTGGCTATAGCCGTTGATGATGGTGATCAGGTTGTTGAAGTCGTGCGCGATGCCTCCCGCCAGCATACCCACGGCTTCCATCTTTTGCGCCTGCCGGAGTTGCTCCTCGAGTTTCCTTCGCCCCGTGCTATCCTGAGGCACAATCAGCGCTGCGCTCTTACCGGCATATTCGATCCAATGCACCGCCATATCCACTGCAATGGATTTTCCATCCTTGAGAACGTGGTGGATGTCGCAGAAGTCGGCCAATCCGAAACGGCCACTCTGAACTAATTCATCGAAACCAGTGCGATCCTCAGGAGCGATCAGGTGGCTGAGCCGCATGCCCTGGAACTCCCCGAGGTTGTAGCCGTATTTAAGCGTAGCAGCGGGATTGGCCTCCAGGATCGCGAGCGTTTCCGCGTCCACAATCAGCATGGGCCGCTCGATGTCGCCCGAGAGGAGCCGCATCGTAGGCGCACGCCGGGCCTTGCGTTTTCGGGGAAGGGGCATCAGATCGTCACCTCGATCAGACGGCCAGCGGTCAAAATCCTGGGCGCTTCAGGACATCGAACATCCGTTTCTGTCACTCCTGTGGGGGAGGCGTCACCCAACGTTAGCATAGCGCTCTATTCCTTCAAGCAGTTTTGTGCAGCCAATTGTGTGAAAAGATCCAGAGTTCGGCGAATCCCACTCGCCAGTGGCGTCTGCGGAATTCCGGCAATATGCGCGCGTAGCTGCGCGCCGTCCATGCGATATGCAACCGGAACCGCAGGCCCCTCCGCGGTGATGAGCTTTGCCGCGCCGGGATGTTGCCGTTCCAGCTCTTCAATCAAATCGGCCATCGTAATCACCGCGCCTTCGAGATTGAAGACGTGCGCGCCTTCTAGTGGCGAGAGCGCTGAGCGCACGAACGCCTCCGCCACGTCCTCCACGTATTGCAAATCCATGTGGCCGGTGACGCGGATTTGAAACGGCCGGCCCAGCGCCACGGCCTTCATGGCAAGCGTGGGATCCGCGGTGAGCCCGAAGTCGCGGCCCACACCGTATACGGTCCACGGCCGCAACCCGATACTCGATATTCCGTTGGCCTGGTAGAAGACGCGCGCGTTGCCTTCATTGGTCTGTTTGAATACTCCGTAGTGCGTGGACGGCTTGAGCGGATCGGCTTCGGTCAGTTTGCCCGCGCCATACGCCTCTTCCGGTCCCCACACGGCGGACGAACTTGCGTAAACAACTCGCACTGGACGGCCTGCATCGCGCGCCGCCTCGAATACGTTCAGACACCCGGCGACGTTCACCAGTGCTCCCGCTACCGGATTGGCCTGACAAAACGGCATCAGCCGCGCCGCCAGATGCACGATGTGCGTAATACCTTCGTCTCGCACCAGCGACTTCACGCGCGCTGTGTCTTCAATATTGCCCGTGCGAATCGCGACGCGGCTCACTTGCTCGGCGGGCGCGATCAATTCCAGCCGCCGCGGATAGGGATCGAGGTCGTAGGCCACCACCTCGAGATTCCGATCGAGCAGCGCCTTTACCGTCCACGCACCGATGCATCCTTGCGCGCCCGTCACTAGTATTCTCACCCTACGGCCTCCACGGTTTGTTTTGTAGAGCTCAGGAAAACAATGCATCTTAGCACGCCGCATGGCGCGCCGTTCGACCACCGAGTATCCCCATACAGCCAAGAAAAGAGGCAGCTTAATTCATTCCAATAGTCCCCTAGGGACCCGGGGACTATACTTTGGTTAAAACGCCAGACAAGCGTAGCAAATGCTTGTAAGCCAAACATAAGAGTGAGGATATGCACAAGCCGATCAAATACGCCGAGAAAGCACTGACGTTCGCCGCCGGGGCTGCGTGGACGGTTTTCGATAAGCTCAATCAAATCAATCAGAACCCGTCTTTCACGCCCAAATGGTCGGACAAGCCTCTGCTGAAGTCTTACCAGAAGACCAAGCCTCCATTGGGCTGGCCGCGCGAGACCGATTCATTGTGCCCGAAATGTATCCCTGAGATTCGCAAAGAGATACTGGACGGGAAACGAGATTACACGATCCTGATGAAGGAGAAAGTCGGCGAGATCAAGGCGAAGATCATTGAGCGGGACGGCCAAATCCTCATGGTGAAGGATTGCCCTGTTCACGGCCACTTCGAGGACGTGATGGCCATTGACACGGCGTTCTTTCGCCACCTGGAAGAAGTGTTCCCCGGCCGGGACATCCGCGCGCACAACGACGAGAAGCTGCACCACCACGGATCGAGCACCGTCCAGCACGGGCGCGGGGCTGTATTGACGATCGATTTGACCAATCGTTGCAACATGATGTGCGATCCCTGCTTCATGGACGCCAACCAGGTCGGGTTTGTCCATGAGTTGAGCTGGGAAGAGATCAAGACCATGCTCGACAACGCCATCTCGATCAAACCGAGACGGCAGATGTCGGTGCAGTTTTCGGGCGGCGAGCCGACACTTTCGCCGTACTTCCTGGACGCCATTCGCTATTCGCGCCATGTGGGTTATAACAGCGTGCAAGCGGCGACGAACGGGATTGAGTTCGCGAAGAGCTTCGAATTTGCACAGAAAGCCGCCGAAGCAGGCTTGCGTTATGCGTACCTGCAATTCGATGGGATCGGCAATGCAGCGAATTCGCATCGCGCGGTGGGCAATCTCTTTGATGTTAAGTTACAGGCGATCGAGAACCTGCACAATGCGGGCGTCGAGATCGTCCCGGTAACCACGATTCTGAACGGCATCAACAATGAACAGGTGGGGCGCATCGTCGAGTTCGCGCTGGACAATCCCAAGAAGATTGCGTTCTGCTCATTCCAGCCCGTCTCGTTTACCGGACGCGACGAAGCTATCAGCGATGAGCGCCGGCACGCGCAGCGGTACACGCTTTCGCATATGGCGCACGATCTGAAGAATCAGTTGGGTCTTGGCGAGCCGACGCGCGACTGGTTCCCGATTTCTTTCATGGGCACGTTCTCGGACTGGGCGGACCTGGTGCACGGGCCGCAACACGAATGGGGCCAGTTGCACTGCGGCTGCCATCCGAATTGTGGTGTTGGCCTCGCCATCATGGTCGATAAAGAGACCAAAGAGCGGGCGCCGGTCACGGCGTTCCTCAATGCCGAGCAACTGGCCAAGGACGTAGCGCGAGTGAATGACGCGGCGCGCGGCAGATTCCTTTCGGTGGTGGGCGTGGCGCTCTCGCTCCTGCGCAACTACGACCCATTCAAATCGCCCACGCACTTCCGGCTGGTGGACCTGCTGACGAAGTTCGATAAATGCTTTGGCGCGACCGGCCGCAACTACGGCAAGGTTTCAGGCGATCGCACGATGGAGGACATCCAGAAGCGCCGCGGCGACCGCTGGAACTTCCTGTTCGTCGCGGGAATGTGGTTCCAGGATCTTTTCAACTACGATTTCCGCCGCACCGAGCAGTGCATCATTCCGTACGCCACGCAGGAAGGTGAGATCTCCTTCTGCGCCTACAACACGGGCATAGGCTGGCGCAACATCGTGGAGAAGATGCACATGACGGCCACGCTCACCAAGTGGTATGAAGAGCGCGGGCGGCACGAGATTTTTGCCGGCAACCACAGCGTTCCGCTGCCTGAGATTGAGCACCACCTGGTGTTGAACCAGGAAGCGGTAGCGGCCGGCGTACAGCACGATCTTGACAAGCTGGGAATCGCCAAGACCGCGCGCGAAGAGAAGATCCGCCAGCGCAACGAGAAGCTGCGCAAGGACGCGGAGAACGACGCGCGCATGATGAAGTTGTATCGCGAAGTTGTGCTCAAAGAGAAGGTTGATGCCGGGTTCGTGCCACTGAACGGTATCGCTGGTTTGAAGCCCGCCGCACCTGCCAAGAAAGCTGAAGAGCAGGAAGAGGTCGGGTCGTTCGGAGATTAGGTCTAACGCAGCAGCGTTAGCAAAGCCGCCGGGAGCGATTCCGGCGGCTTTTTTTGTTTGTCGGCTATTATGGACGGAGTGGCCGGTGTTTACATCTCATATCCGTTTTGCGCGCAAAAGTGCACGTACTGCAACTTTTCGTCCGGCGTGTTTCCGCGCGAGATGGAACCGCGATATCTGGCGGCGCTCGGGCGGGAGATCGAGCGGCACCAGTGGCAGTCGCATCCAGAGACGGTGTACGTGGGTGGTGGCACGCCGAGCTTAATCGACGGCGATGCGCTGAGAGCACTGCTGGCGGTAGTACCCGGCAGACCATGGAGCGAGGCCACCATCGAGGCCGCGCCGGGGACGTTGACGCGGGAACGCGTGCGCTTGTGGTGCGAGTGCGGGATTGATCGTGTGAGCTTGGGCGTACAGAGTTTCGTCCAAGGGGAGATAGCCCGGACCGGGCGCAAACACACCGCGGAGATGGTTTCTGACGAGGCCGCGCTGCTGCGGGAGTGCGGGATCGAGAACATCAATATCGACTTGATCGCGGGACTTTCGGGCCAGACGCGGGCTTCGTGGCAGGAGTCGCTCGGATGGATTGAGCGCCTACATCCGCCGCATGTCTCAGTCTACATGTTCGAGATCGATGAAGACAGCCGTCTGGGCAGTGAGGTGCTGCTGAATGGCCAGCGTTACGGCGCACCGCAAATTCCATCGGAAGAACTGACGGTCGAGTTGTACGAAGCGGCGGTGGAGCGGTTGGCGGCTCTCGGTATTTGGCGCTACGAGATTTCAAATTTCGCTCGCGCGGGTTGGGAATCGAAACATAATCTGAAGTATTGGCGCCTGGAGCCGTACGTGGGATTTGGCGCCGATGCCCATTCGTTTGACGGCACGCGGCGCTGGCAGAACGCGGAGACGGTGGCGGAATATGTGGAGCGCGAGTCGCCGGTGACAGAGTCAACCACGGCGAACCTTGATGAAGAGAAGTTTTTCGTGGGACTGCGGCTGACGGAAGGCGTGCGGCCGAGTGTCGAAGAATGGCGCCGCTATGAGGCACCGATCAGCCGTTTCTTGAAGGACGGATTACTTGAACAACGAGGAGCCACGGTGCGGCTGACCAATCGCGGCGTCTTACTATCCAATGAAGTATTTCAGGAGTTTCTCGGGAAATGACGATTGACTTGCGCAGTGACACAGTGACGAGACCCACGCCCGCGATGCGGCGGGCCATGGCCGAGGCGGAGGTGGGCGACGACGTTTACGGAGAAGATCCGACGGTTAACCGCCTGGAACAACGCGCCGCCGAAATCGTGGGCAAGGAAGCGGCGTTATTTGTGCCCACGGGCACGATGGGCAACACGATCGGCGTCAAGATTCACACCCAACACGGGCAGGAGGTGATTTGCGAAGCACGGGCGCACGTGTTGGATTATGAACTGGCGATGATCGCGTGGTTTTCCGGCTGCGTGGCGCGGCCGATTCCATCGGAGAACGGCATTCTGCGATGGGAGGCGATCCGGCGCGAGATTCGCCCGCTTGGACCGCACTGCGCACCGACGGGGTTGATCGAAATCGAGAACACACACAACATGGCGGGTGGAACGGTGTACCCGCTGGAAGTGATTCGCGAGATTGCGGACGGCGCGCACGGGTTGGGGCTAAAGGTTCACATGGATGGGGCGCGGGTGTTTAATGCCGCAGAAGCGCTGGGCGTTCCGGTGCGGGAAATTGTGGCGCCGGTGGATACGGTGACATTCTGCCTCTCGAAGGCGCTGGGAGCGCCGGTGGGATCGATGGTGGCGGGCAGGCGCGAAGATATCGACCGGGGGCGGCTCTACCGAAAGCGGCTGGGCGGCGGCATGCGGCAGGCTGGCGTGCTGGCGGCGGCGGGGCTGATCGCGCTTGAAGAGCATCCGAAGCTGTTAGCGCGCGACCATGCGAACGCGAAGTTTTTGGCCGAGGCGTTGGCGAAGATTCCGGGGATTACGCTCGACCCGCGCAAGGTGCAAACGAACATCGTGATTTTCGACGTCAGCGGCACGGAGCTTTCGCCGGTTGAATTCAGCAAGCGACTGGCGGCGCAAGGCGTGCTGATTAATGGCGTGAGGGGTGGCGGGATGCGCCTGGTGACACACTACGATGCCGATCGCGCCGCGTGCGAGAAGGCGCTGGAAGCGATTGAGCAGGTGGCGGCGGGAGTGGTTACGGCGAACTAAAGTTCGCCGCGGCACGCTGAAGCGTGCGCCACACCTCCTAGTTCAGATATTTCTTGACGTCGGGGTTCAGCAGTTCTTTGATCTCGGGCTTGTCGAGATCGGGCTTGGTGATGACGCGCGCACTGAGATCGATGCGTTTCGGCGGCGTCTTACCGTGGAGCTTGTCGACGAGCGTGGCGACGGCCTCGTAGCCGATGCGAAACGGATCTTGCGCCACCAGGGCGTCAATGGTTCCCCCCTTGAGGTCCTCGATCATGCCTTCGCTGGCATCGAATGCGACAAACTTGATCTTCCCTGCCAAGCCGCGGGACTTGAGCGCGAGGGCAGTGCCGACCGAACTGGGCTCGGTGGAAGCAAAAATCCCATCGAGCGAGGGATGGGCGGTGAGGATGTTTTCCGCCGCCGCCATGGCCTTGGAGCGATCGGACATGCCGTACTGTTTCTGCTCGATGTGAATACGCGGGAACTCTTTGGCCATGGTGTCTTCGAAGCCGCGTTCGCGTTCCATGGTGGAGAAGCTTCCGGGAACGTGCAGGACCATGGCGATGGACCCTTTCCCGTTAAGCAGCTCCGCCAGCTTGTGCGCGGCCATCTGGCCGGCCTCGTAGTTGTTCGTCGCGACAAAGGTCATGTAGTTGGTCGAGTCGACACCCGAATCAAAAACGGTGACGGGAATACCTTCCCGCGCAGCGCGATCCAGAGAGGCGTCGAGCGCGGTACGATCCTGCGCCGAGATTGCGAGGCCATCGACGTGGCGGGCGATCATGGAATCGACGATTTGGATCTGGCGGCTGTATTCGGTCTCGGTAGCGGGGCCGTTCCAGAGAACCTCAACGTTGAGAGCGTGTCCCGCGGCCATGGCGCCAGCTTGTATTGAGACCCAAAAGAGGTGGGAAGTGCCTTTGGGCACTACGCCGATGACTTTCCTGCGGTTAGTGTTGCAGGAGAGCAGAGCGATAAAGACGAGGCAAAGAACGCATGCGAACCATCTTGCCGGCGGTGTTGTATTTGCCATCTGATTCCTCTGTGGCGTTGGCTACTGAGCCGTCCAGCCGCCATCGATCAAGATGTCGGTGCCGGTGATGAAGCCTGCCTCCTCGGAACAGAGGTAGAGGGCGAGGCTGGCGATCTCTTCAGGGCGTCCCCAGCGGCCTAACGGAATTTTCGAAAGGAACTGCTGGTTGATTTCCGGATCTTGCATCAGTTCGGTATTGATTTCGGTGGCGCAAGGGCCTGGGCTGATAGCATTCACCGTGATACTGTCCGCCACCAGTTCGAGCGCAAGAGCGCGGGTGACGCCCAGCAGCGCGGCCTTGCTGGCGGAATAGGCGGTGCGGCCGGGAAGCGAAACCCAGCTCATGATCGAGGTCAGGTTGATGATTCGGCCGTAGCCCACACCTTTCATGTGGGGGACGAAGGAACGGCACATCAGAAAGACGCTGGTGAGGTTTGTATCGAGGACGCGGTGCCACTCCTCGAGCGTGAAATCGGCCAGCGGTTTGCGCAGGTTGATGCCTGCGTTATTGATCAAGATATTAATCTTGCCAAACGCGCCGGTGACGTCCCGCTCGAGCTTTCGGACTTGATCTTCCGCGGAAACATCCGCCTGAAAGACCCGGGCTTCGCCGCCGGAATCCTTCACGGTGCGGCCCACGACGTTCAACTGTTCGAGACTGCGCGAAACGAGCGCGATGCGGGCACCCTCGGCGGCGAGCGCGAGGGCCATGGCCTTTCCCAATCCCTTGCTCGCTCCCGTGATGACGGCCACTTTTCCATTCAGTCTTTTTTGGCTCATTGATTGTCCGGCCGGTTGTCGACTCCAGCCCAAGTATCTTACGATAACTGAGATAGGGGCATCTGCGGTAAGCGCCACCGGCGTCCAGCATACCGAAACGCCCGTATTTCTTTGAGGTACACTAGCGCGATGGCACCCGCTTGCGTCCGGGAACTTCGTATCCATTGCCCCGATGGGCAAACCAAAACCATTGAACTGCATGGGGATCGCATCACTCTAGGACGGTCCAGCACCGCGGAGTTGTGCTTTGCCGATGATGCGGGCCTCTCACGGCAGCATCTGGCGTTCGAGCGCGAGGGCGACGAGTGGAACATCCGTGACTTGGGCAGCAAGAACGGCACGCTGCTGAACAGCGTACGTCTCAACGGCCCCATGCGCTTGCGCGCGGGTGACCGCGTGGCGGCCGGGCACCTGGTGATGGTTTACGACGATCCGGCCGAACAGCCGGTGGCGGCAGGGGTCACGTTCGTGCCGAGCGCGGAAGGTGAGGGCCCCACCACATCGACCGTGGTGGTGGATCTGAAGAAGCTGCTGGGCGGCAAGACGGTCGACACCACCGCTTTGCAGATGCGAGCGCTGATCAAAGCGGGCGAGGAGCTGGGCTCTCAAAAAAAGTCACTGCCGGAGCTATTCCAACTCATTTTGGACCTCTCCATTGACGCCGTGGGCGCTGAACGAGGGGTGTTGATGACGCTGGAGAACGACGGGGAGCTCGTTGTGCGGGCGGCCAAAGGCAGCGCCTTTCGGATCAGCACGACGGTGCGGGACCGCGTGATCAAGACCCGGCTCTCGATCCTGGTGCGGGACACGATGCTGGACGAAGCGTTTCGCGAGCGCCAGAGTATCATCGGGCAGAGCGTTCGCACGCTGATGGCGGTGCCGCTACAGACCAAGGACCGCACCATCGGACTCATCTACGTGGATTCGCCGTCGCTCACGCGGGTGTTCAAAGAGGACGACCTCAATCTACTAACCGTGATGGCCAACACCGCCGCGACCCGCATTGAGCACGAGCGTCTGGCGGAGATCGAACACCAAGAGCGGATCATGGCGCGCGATCTGGAACAGGCTGCGGAAATCCAGCGACGCTTCCTTCCGGCACAGGCGCCTGCGGTGCCGGGATTGGATCTGGCGGGCCACAATGCACCATGCCGCACGGTGGGAGGCGATTACTACGATTTCTTCCCATATCCGAACGGCCGGGTAGCCATGGTTCTGGGCGATGTTTCGGGCAAGGGGATGCCGGCATCGCTGCTGATGATGAGCTTGCAAGCACGAGTTCAAGTGCTGATCGAGGAGCCGGAGGACCTGGGAGCGGTGATGACGCGGATCAACCGGCTGACGGCTACCAACTGCCCCGGCAACCGTTTCATTACATTTTTCATGTGCCTGCTGGACGGAGCGACGGGCGAGCTGATTTTCGCGAACGCGGGACACAATCCGCCGCTGGTGGTACGTGCGGACGGAAATTCGGAATGGCTGGATGCCGGCGGGTGCGTACTGGGCGTGATGCCAATGATGAAATACGAAGCGGCACGGAACTGCCTCGGTGCGGGAGATGTTCTGGTGATCTTTAGCGACGGCGTGACGGACGCTCTGAATCCGCAAGGCGAGGATTTCGGCGAGGCGCGGCTGGAAGCCGCGGTGAAGGAGCATCGTACCGAGTCGTCCGCCGCTATCCTGGAGGCGGTGAATCGAGCCATCGCTGAGTGGGCCGCGGGAACGCCTCCGCCCGACGATCTCACTCTTCTGGTGGCACGCCGGACCGGATAGCCGGCGGCCTGGGGCCAAACCCGGATGCGCCAGAGCTTCTCTAATCCCACGGCACGGCTGATGACCGGCCTCGCGGTCACGCTCGCCGTAGTGGGCGCATTCTCCTGGTACGCGTTGTATCGCATCGCCGGGCTCAGGGACCTGCAGACTCAGCTTGTTGACCGTAACCGGCGGGACTCTTTGCAGTTGCTGCGTATCCAAGGCGATCTGAATTCTCTGGGCCTTGCCATGCGGGACATGGTGAACGGGGATGAGCCGTACGGGCTGCAGGCGTACCGGCAACAGCTCACTCGCATCCGCGCCGATCTGCAAGACGCGTTGCAGTTGGAGAATGCGGTCGCGCCCGTGGAGCGCAGCCCCGACAGAAAGGCCTACTTCGCCCGGTCAGTGGCGCAGTTCTGGACGTCGGTGGACCAGATGTTCCTGCTCGCTGCGCAGGGTAAGGATACTCAGGCGCGCGATCTGATCCGTACGTCGCTCGAGCCCCAGCAGGCGGCTATCGTCTCCAACGTGGCTCAATTGCTGGTGCAAAATAACGAGTCCGAGGAGCGCGCCACCGTGCAGATCCAAGGGATTTACGCGGGTGTGGAGCGCAACGTCTACTACTTCCTGGGGGCGGCGCTAATCGCCATCGCACTCACCAGCTTGTATCTGATGGGGTCGAACCGGCGGCTTTTCGAACGGCTGGCGCGCCTCTCGGCACAGCGAAGCGATCTGGCGCGCAAACTGATCAGCATGCAGGAGGAGGTTCTACGCTCCATCTCGCGCGAATTGCATGACGAATTCGGACAGATCCTAACGGCCATAGGAGCCATGCTCGCGCGAGCGGCCAAGCAAGAGGCGCCGCCAGCATTCCAGCAAAGTCTGCAAGAAGTGCGGGAGATCGTACAATCCACGCTCGAAAAGACGCGCAGCCTGTACCAGTCCCTGCATCCGGCAATCCTGGATGATGGCGGGCTCGAGCAGGCCCTGACCTGGTACATTCCAGTTTTTCAGAAGCAGACCGGTATCCGGGTGCAGTATCAGAAGACCGGCGCGAGCCAGGTGGTGTCGGATGGCGTGGCCATTCACGTATACCGCGTCGTCCAGGAGGCGCTGAACAATCTGGCCAAGCATTCCAAGTCGGAGCACGCCTGGGTGCGGCTCAGCTTGTCACCGCAGCATCTGCACCTGGAGGTCGAGGACCATGGCATAGGTTTGCCGAACGACCAACGCAACAGTATCCGCAGAGGCATCGGGATGGTGGCCATGCGTGAGCGCGCCGAACTGCTTCGCGGTAAGATCGAGTTTTTAAGGCCTGCGGAAGGTGGTACGCTAGTCCGGCTGGACGTGCCGCTTGCTCCGGCAGGCTCGGGCGAGTAGGGCAAGAAGTTCGATGGCGAAAGGGAAAGGCCGGTCTTCGGTCCGGGCATCCGCATGAGTGAAATCACAGTTCTTCTGGTAGACGACCACAGCCTGGTGCGCAAAGGGTTCCGGCGCATGCTGGAAGACGACCCGGAGATTCGAGTGGTGGGCGAGGCCGCGGACGGCACCGAGGCAGTGAAACTGGCGCAAGAACTGAAGCCACGAGTCATTGTGATGGACATGGCCATGCCTGGGCTGAACGGCATGCAAGCCAGTATTGAAATCCTGAAGATCCTTCCCAATACAGCCATTCTGATGCTCAGCATGTACTCGGAGGAAAACTACGTGCGCAACGCGCTGGAGGCCGGCGCGAAAGGCTACATTCTCAAGGACGCCATGGACATCGACCTGGCCGCGTCCATCAAGCAAGTGGCCGCCGGACAAAGGGTGTTGGCACCGGGGCTCCTTTCCTCCACCGCAGAGCACGACGCGGACGCCGGCAAACTGACCAATCGTGAAAGGCAGATTCTGCAGCTGATTGCCGAAGGAAAGTCAAACAAGGAGATCGCCGCGTTGCTCGAGCTGAGCGTCAATACCGTTTCCGTGCATCGAGCCAATCTGATGGAAGCGCTCGGGATTCATCGCACTGCGGAGCTGGTGCTCTACGCGGTTCGCAAAGGCTTGGTTCGCATCCCGTGACGCGCCGGGATCTCATCTTCGGTACTCCTCTTCTATTCGGTGCAAGTCAGATGCGGGCGGACGGCCGCACGGGGCTTCCGTTTCGCTTGGTGGAGGTCACCTCGCAAGCTGGCATCAACTTTGTCCACAATAGCGGGGCATTCGGCGGCAAATACCTGCCGGAAACGCTTGGCCCTGGTTGCGCGTTCCTAGACTACGACAACGACGGCTGGCAGGACATTATCCTCATCAACGGCATGGACTGGCCGGGTCACAAGCAGCAGCGCACCACCATGCGCCTCTATCACAACAATCGCAATGGCACATTTACCGATGTCACCAAGCGCGCCGGGCTGGACGTCGAAATGTACGGCCTGGGCGTGGCAGTGGGAGACTTCAACAACGACGGGTTCCCGGATTTGTTCATTTCCTGTGTGGGGCAGAGCCGGCTGTTCCAGAACACCGGCAAGGGGGCGTTCACCGATGTGACGCAGCACAGCGGGTTGGGGAACCAGCAAGGGTTCAGCACATCCGCACTGTGGTTTGATTACGATCGAGACGGCCACCTCGACCTGTTCGTGTGCAACTACGTGAAATGGTCCCCTGCGCAGGACGTCTTCTGTAGCCTCGACGAAAAACATAAGTCCTACTGCACGCCGGAGGCATACCGCGGCGCGACTTCCTGGCTATTCCGCAATCGCGGCGATGGCACCTTTGAGGACGTCACGGCGACCAGCGGAATCTTCGATAGCAGTTCCAAGTCTCTGGGTGTGGCCATGATGGATCATGATCTGGACGGCTGGATCGACCTGTTTGTGGCCAACGACACGCAGCCCAATAAACTCTACAAGAACCTGCACAACGGCACGTTTGAGGACGTGGCACTCAAAGCGGGCGTGGCGTTTAGCGAGGACGGCAAAGCGCGGGCGGGAATGGGAGTCGACGTGGCCGATTACGACAATTCGGGTGTTCCCGGCCTGGTGGTGACCAACTTCGACAACGAGATGTTGGGCTTTTACCGGGGGACCAAGGGAGGCCTGTACATCGACGTAGCGCCGCGCTCCAATATCGGCCGTCTGTCGCAGCGAAGCCTGGGCTTCGGCTGTTTCTTCTTTGACGCGGACCTGGACGGCCTGCTGGATCTGCTTGTGGTCAACGGCCACATCGACGATACCGTCCGGAGTGCGCGTGCCAACACAAGCTACGAGCAGCCGCCACACTTGTTTCTCAACGGCGGCCGCGAGGGATTTCGCGATGTGGCGGCTGAGGCGGGTGCGGATTTCGCGCGTCCCAAGGTCGGCCGTGGCGCGGCCTTCGGGGATTTCGACAATGACGGGGATCTCGACGTCCTGATTACCACGAACCAGGGCCCGGCACATCTCTACCGTAACGATCAGCTCGCCGGGAACCGTAGCATTCGCGTCAGGCTGGTGGGAACGAAGTCGAACCGTGATGCCATCGGCGCGGCAGTGCGACTCTACCGGGGAAGCGAATCGAGTTCCCGCATGGTGAAAAGCGGATCGAGTTACCTTTCCCAATCCGAGTTGCCGCTGACCTTTGGGATGGGAACGCGTGACGTAGCGGAACGGCTGGTGATTCGCTGGCCGAGCGGGCGCACCGAGGAACACAAGAACCTCCGGGCCGGACGCCGCTACGAGTGCGTGGAAGGCACGGGAATCCGCGAGGTCTAGGCCTCGCGGCGGGAAAGCGGCACCAGAACTTCGACATCGGTGCCGCTGGGCCGGGAGCGGATTTTGAGGTGGCCTCCGGCTAGCCGGACTCTCTCCCGCATACCGGCAATCCCAACACCAACGCGGGCCGTGCCGGTTCCGTCCGGGCTCAGTCCGCCCGCAATGCCATGGCCCTCATCTCTGACCTGCATGAATACTTCATTGGCGTGCCTGACGATGCGGATGACCGCCGTGCGGCTGCCGGAGTGGCGATGAATGTTGGTCAGACTTTCTTGGATGATCCGAAACAGCAGCAACTCCAGTTCCCGCGGCAATCTGCCCAGATCTGGCGCGATATCGAGAGCGACTTCGATCCCACTCCTGCGGGCAAAGCCCTCGACGTACCAGCGGAGCGCCGAGCAAAGACCCAAATCATCCAGCACCGGTGGATGCAGCAGATAGGAGAACGTGCGAAGCTCACGGATGCACTGCTCGGCAAGCTCCAGGGATTCCCGCAGGGCCTTTTGCGCGGGCCAATCCAACCGCTCCGCCGACTCGCTTACCACGCCCAAATTCATGCATAGCGCGGCGATATTCTGGGCCGTGCTGTCGTGAAGTTCGCGCGCTAGCCGCCTCCGCTCCTCATCCTGCACGCGCAGCAGCCGATGCGAAAGCGCGCTGAGTTCTTCCTCCGCCCGCTTTCGTTCGCTGACATCCTCCACGATACTTACGACGTGTAATGGCAGGTTCTTAGCGTTGCGGACGAGCATGGAGCTAACGCGAGCCCAGACCACACCCCCATCTTTGCGAATGTATCGTTTCTCCAGTACATAGCTAGGAAAGTGGCCCGCCAACAGTTGTTCGAACGGCTTCGCAGATTTCTGTACGTCTTCCGGATGCGTGATCGCCAGGAACGTCAGCGACGCCAGTTCGGCCGGGGTATATCCAATGATGTTGCAATACGCCGCGTTCGCCTCAATGAAGCGCCCCTGCAGATCAATGAGTACCATGCCCGTAGCCGCGCTTGCGAATGCCGTCCGAAAGCGCTCTTCGCTGGCACGCAGCTCTTCTTCAGCGCGCCTCTGCTCGGTGACGTCGGAGATGAAACCCACCATGCGGACTACATTCCCGCCGTCATCCATGTAAAAATATCCCTGGCTCTTCGCCAGGATGTAGCGTCCATCCTTGGTCCGAACACGGTAATCCTGACGAGAGGGCTCCCTGGTCGCGAGAACACGCTGGATCTCCGCCCAGGCCGTATCGCGATCGTCTGGATGAACGAGCTCCATGAAACGCGGGAGCCCCCCTGCCAGGTCTTCCGCCGCGTAGCCCAGGATGCGCTCATAGTCACCGCCATAGATCACGTCGTTACTCACCGGGTCCCAGTCGTAAAGGATCTGGCCGCTGGCACGAACGGCGGCCTCGTAACGATTTGTCGAGGCCGTCAGGTTCCTCAAAGCCTCCCGGCGCGCCGTAACATCAACGAACGAGCAGATGACCTCGCTCACGCTGCCGTCCGGCGCCAATCGCGGCCGGGCATGGATGCGAAGCCACACGTAGTCGTGATACCTCGGGCGAAAAACGCCAAGAACCACGTCGCACACCGGTTGCCGCGACGCAATCGCGCGAGGAATCGGGTAGTGCTCGCCCGGGCACGGCTGGCCGTCTTCGTGGATGGCGCGCCAATCGAGATCGAAGACAGTCTTACCGATCAACTGATCTTCACTCAACCCAAGCAGGTCCAGGGCCGCCTGGTTGCACATCCTGATTTCCGCTCGGGGGCCTGCTGATATCAATCCGACACTGACCGTTTGAAAAAGTGATGAGAACCGCTCATTGCTCTCGCGCAGAGCTTTCCGTATCTCGGCGTCATCGTTCGTCAAGCGGGCAAAATCCGACCGGTCCCGCTTAGGACTCCGCCCCTGCCTGCCGTGTCCCGGTTGTTGCTGGACATTATTCAAAGCAGGCGCATCGCCGGCGCGGGTTTTCGTGCGGCGGATGGAGGTTGGCTGCATGAGCTAAGCCGCAGTCAGCAGCACGGGGTCTCCGCGCGTGATCATAATTGTGTGCTCGAAGTGAGCAGCCAGCCCGCCGTCTTCGGTGCGGAACGTCCAGCCGTCACGATCCAAGCTTACGCGGCCATTTCCAGCAGCTATGACCGGCTCGACAGTGATCACCAAGCCTTCGGTCAACTTGGCGCGCGCGTTGCGGTCGGGATAATTCGGGACAGTGGGCGGTTCGTGAATGGTGCGTCCTACACCGTGCCCGCACAGCTCCCGTACAACGGAAAAGCCCGACCGGCGCACTTCACGTTCGACCGCGCGGCCGATTTCGCGGACGCGATTGCCCGCCCGCGCTACGCCGAGAGCCTGGCGGAACGCGCGCTCGGCGCAGCGTGCCAGGTTGCGGGCAGAATCAGAGACCGGCGGAACATTGACCGTGATGGCCGCATCAGCATAAAAACCATCCTTCTCGGCTACCAGATCCAGCTTGACCAGATCGCCGGGCAGGATCATGCGTGCACCTGGAATTCCGTGCATCACTTCATCGTTGACGCTGATACAAACCTCACCGGGGTAATTGTAGACCAAAGGCGGAGCAGAGCGCGCGCCCCTTTCCTTCAGAACACGGGATCCGATTTCGTTTACCTCAGCGGTGGTGATGCCCGGTCTCAAATGCTGCGCCATGATGCGAAGCGCGCAGGCGACAATACCCCCAATGGCGCGCATCTTCTCAAGCTCGGCGCTTGATTTGATAGACACTGATGTTCATTGTACTAAATCGCAAGAGTCACGCGCCCGGGGATGGTATATTGCCCTCTTATGCGGATTGCCGTGATTGGCCTGGGGTTCATGGGGAGCACGCATCTCAAAGCCTGGAAGAATGTCTCCGAAGCGCAACTTTTCGCGGTGGTGTCGCACGATGAGAAAAAGCTTGCCGGGGACTTGAGTGACATCCAGGGCAATATCGGCAGCCCCGGCGAAAAGATGGATTTCTCGCGCGTGAAGAAATATCACACGAGCGAAGAAGCGCTAGCGGACCCGGAGATCGAAGCGGTGGATATCTGCCTGCCCACCGACCAGCACGCTACGGCAGCGCTCGCCGCATTGCGCGCCGGCAAGCACGTGCTGGTTGAAAAGCCCATGGCGCTGGACGGCGCCGCAGCCGACGAAATGCTGGCCGAGGCGCATAAGAGCGGGCGTGTCCTTATGACCGGCCAGGTGCTGCGATTCATCGGCGCTTATAGAGAAACAGCCGACCGCGTGAAATCTGGTGCTCTCGGCGCTATACGCGCTGCGTTATTCCGCCGAAGGTGCGCCGCTCCGGCGTGGAGCAAATGGCTTGCCGATCCGGCCAGGAGCGGCGGCGGCGTCTTCGATCTACTGATTCACGACGTGGACTACTGCGTCCACCTGCTCGGCAAGCCCGAGGCCGTATCGGCTACCGGATTTGAGAACTTGGCGCATGGCATCGACGTGATCGTGGCGCAGTTTCACTACCCATCCATCGGCAGCGTCACAATCACCGGCGGCTGGCACCACCCGAAATCTTATCCGTTCTCGATGGAGTTCACGGTCGTGGGAGACGAGGGAACGCTCGATTACAGCAGCGAGGGCCGGCTGCTCGCGCTCCACGGCGCGAATGGCGAGAAGCAGCTCGTGAACGGCCCCGAAACAGACTTATTTACCGAGGAGCTGAAGTATTTCACCGATTGCGTGGCGCACGATAAGCGGCCCGCGCTGTGCCCGCCGGAGGAATCGGCGGTCGCCGTAAAACTCACGCGTCTCATGGTGGAATCGAGAAAGAACAACGGAGCAAAAATCGCATGCAACTTCTGAGAGACCTGGAAATCGGCGTGATGTTCTGGGCGGGGCGCGACCCGGCTGAGACTTTGCGCGAACTGAAGGCGCTGGGTGCCCGCTGCGGACAGATTGGAATTCCCGGTGACCTGCCGCTCGCGGGTGAAGCGGCAAAGTGGAAGGCCGCACTTGAGGCGGAAGGGTTCCCGGTGGTCACGGCGTTCTGCGCATACAACGGAGAGAGCTATGCTGACATTCCCACCGTGCAGCGAACTGTCGGCTTCATCCCCCCACTGACGCGTGCCGAGCGCGAGCGGCGCACTTATGAAGTCAGCGATTTCGCCCGTGAAGTGGGTATTCCCAGTATCGCGACGCATATCGGATTCATACCCGAGGACGACACCGCCTCCGACTACCTGACGGTTCGTGAGATGGTCCGCCGCGTCTGTGATTATGCGGCAAAGAACCGCCAGACCTTTGCGCTGGAAACCGGACAGGAAGCGGCCGACACGCTACTAGGATTTCTGATCGACGTGAACCGCCCGAACCTGGGCATCAATTTCGATCCTGCCAACATGATCCTCTACGGCACGGGCGATCCGGTGGACGCGCTGGGTACTCTCGCCATGCACGTGATCTCCGTTCATTGCAAGGACGGGGACTGGCCACCCAAGGGCGTGCCGGGTGCGTTGGGAGAGGAAAAACCGCTGGGACAGGGCGCGGTTGGCATGGAGCGCTTCATCCGTAAACTGAAGTCCATCGGCTTCAAGGGCCCACTGAACGTCGAGCGCGAGGCCTCCGACCCAGCGCAACGCTTGTTGGATATCGCAATGGGCGTCAAGCTGCTGGAGAAACTGCGCGGATGACGCGTGCGGCGTTCCGAACTCGCCGTGACTCAAAATAAGCGGCGCTAAGCTGGAATCTACATGCAACTTTTGACCGGACCTCCCGGTTCGGGAAAAACCTTTGGCGCCTTGGCGGTGCTTAAGGCGGCGCTACAGCGTGGCGAAACGAGTGTGCGGCTGCTGGTCCCAACGGCGACCATGGCCCGGCACTGGCGAAATGAGCTGGCGCGAGACGGCTTTGTCTTCTCACCGGGCATTATCCAAACCATCTCGCGATTCATCGAGCCATATACCTCGGATCTTCCTCAGGTCTCGCACGCGCTCCTCAATATGCTGGTGGAGAAGAGTGTCCGCCGGTTGAACCTCGCTGAGTTTCAAAATGTGGCGCACCTCGCGGGATTCCACGCAAAACTCACTGCGGTAGTTGACGAATGTGCCTCAGCGGGCTGCAATCCGCGCTCGCTGCGAGAGCTTTCCCCATCGGATGGCCTGGGACACGCGCTCGCTCGCGTCTTCGAAGAGACCAACCGGTTGCTCGAGGAAAAGAAACTAGGCATGCGGTCCACGCGGCTCCTGCGGGCGGCCTCGCGCATTGCCGAAGCAGGCGCAGGACCGGTGGACGTCATCTGGCTCGACGGTTTCTCTTCCTTCACCGATCCGGAGATTGCTCTGATTCAATCCTTGGCGAAAGATGCGGATGTAACCGTCACGCTTCCTTCCGCCATAGTCTCCGCCGGCACACGAGCGCGCCTGCTCGATATTGGCTTCGAGGAGAAGGTACTCACGCATGAGCGCGCCAGGCCGGCGAGCGAACTTTTCGTCGCACCTGGGATCGAGCGCGAAGTCGACGAGATCGCGTGCAGGATCGTGGAGCGCGCTACCGCGGGCCGGCCGCTTCGAGAAATCGGCATCATTGTCCGCACACCGGGCGTGTACGTGCCTCTCCTGCGCGCCACTCTGGAGCGCTTCGGGATTCCGGCACGGTTCTATTTCGACTCGGTCCTGATGGACGAGCCCGCGGTGCGCTTCCTGGCTGGTGCTGTCGATGCCATGCTGGACGGCTGGCAACACGAAGAGACCCTCGTGGCGATGAAGCTCTCGCCCGGTGCTGGCATCTCAGCGCCGATGGACCGTTTCGATTTCGAGGTGCGCAAGCGCCTGCCTGGAGCGGGTCTCGCGCCGTTGCGGGAACTGGCCAGTAGGACCGAAGCGGCGGACCAAAGGCTGCGGTGGTTGTTAGATCGCCTCGCCGAGCTGGACACCTGGCGGCCACTTCGCCTCACCCCCGACGAATGGTCCCTGCGCCTCGCCGGGTTACGTGCCCTGTACCGGCACGCGCGTCCGCACCATGCCATGCGCCGGGAACTAGTGCTCGAATGGCAAACGCAGGCCCGTGCCCTCATTGCTTTCGAAGCTGCGACGGCCGAAGCAGCAAAGTCGTTTGATGCATCCGCCCAGCTCTCGTTAGCTGAGTTTTGGCCGGCGGTCAAAGCCACACTGCGGCTCACTCCGCTGCGATTCGCCGACCAGCGCCGCGATGTGGTGCATGTTCTCAGCGCCTTTGAAGCGAGGCAATGGGAGCTGAAGGTAGTGTTCCTCTGCGGCATGGTGGAAGGCCAGTTTCCGTGTTATCGGTCGCCCGACCCTTTTCTGCCGGATCGTTCGCGAAGGTACCTCAAAGAGCGCGGCCTGCGCTTCCGCACCGCGGAGGACGCCGCAAATGACGAGCGTTTCTTGTTCGATTCGGCGTTGAGCCGCGCCACCGAATCGTTAGTCATCAGTTATCCAAAAAATGACGCGCGCGGCGACCTGAACTTGCCCTCACTGTTTCTCGATCCGGCGCAGCAGCCGGTCCAGAGCCGCCCGGTGCGCATTCGTCCGGCCGCAGCCGCGGCGCCGGCCGTCGCCACTCCAATTCGATCGCCAGACCTGCTCCAGATTCTCGGACAGAAGCACGCAGAAATCCGGCCAACCGCGCTCGAATCTTATCTGCAGTGCCCCTTCCTCTTTTTCGGGCGGCATACGCTGAAGCTCGAAGACGCGCCGTCGCGTCCTGACGATCGCCTGGATTTTCGCCTGTGTGGCACGATCGTGCACCAGGTGATCAAGGAGTGGCTGGAGTCGCACAGCCCGATAGAAACGGTGTTTGAGCGCGTCTTTGCGGACCTTGCGCACAAGGAGTTCATCGTCCCCAGTTACCGGACCGAACTCTGGTGCGCCCGGATGCTCGCTGACCTGAGGTGCTTAGCGGCGGCGGAAACTTGGCCGGCCGATCACGAAAGTCTCTTGGAATCGGCATGCCGGTTCGAGCTCGAAGACGGCGTGGCGATTCGCTGCCGTTTGGACCGCCTCATCACAGCGCCTAACGGCCGCGCGTTCGTCATCGACTACAAATACAGCACGAACCTGCGAGAATATGCCGCTAACAAGAACCGCCTACAAGGGCCACTCTACTGGCTGGCTGCGGAACGCGGCTTCCAACGCAGTGTTGCGGGTGTGTACTACTGCGCGGTGCGTGATGGCGTTCAGTACGCCGGATGGGGAGAGAAGCCCGGTTGGCTCAAGAGAGCGAAGGTCGAGCCGTTCGCACCCGAGTGGCTCGACGCCGCCGTGAAGCAAAGCATGGAGGCGGTACAGGCCATCCTGGCGGGCCGCATCGCACCCGCGCCTAGCGATCTCGCCAAGTGCCGAACCTGCGATTTCAGATATGCCTGCCGGTACGCGGGTGTGGAAGTTGCCATCGCGGAGGACGCCTCGTGAATTTCACGCCCAACCAGATTCAGGCGGTCGAGGTTGAAAACGCCGCTCGGGACACTTGTATCGTGGCCGGGCCAGGTTCCGGCAAGACCACGGTCCTGGTGGAATTCTACCGCCGCCTGGTAGTCGAAAAAGGCGTGCCACCCGAGCGAATCCTAGCCATCACGTTCACGGAAAAAGCCGCGCGCCACATGAAAGACAAGCTGGCCGAATCGTTCCGTAAAATGCCGGAGCTCCGCCGCCAGCTCGAGCAGGCTCACGTTTCCACGATCCACGGTTTTTGCACGCGCCTCCTAAGGGAAAATTCCATCGCCGCGGGGCTCGATCCCGAATTCCAGGTGCTGGATGCGCGCCGGGCAGTCATCCTACAGCGGCAAACGGCGAGTGATGCGCTCGACCGGATGTTCGCAAGCAAGCCTGAGGCCATGGGACGGCTCATCCGCGGCCTCGCCTCACCCGATCTGGCGAACGGCATTCCCGGTTTGTACGACGCGATGCGCGCGGCTGACGTCAAGCCCGCTGTTTTGCGCCGTTTTGCGTCCGCTGACAGCAATCCGCTGGCGGAGGTGCGCAATGTCGTCAACCAGCTCGGCGGAGAGAAAACATTCGGCTGGAAGGCGAATCAAGTTGACCGCCTGCATGAGGTTCTGGATTCAGCGCGCCGCCTTGCGCAACTGCCGGACTCGCCAGTCGCGGCAGAACATTTCCAGATCATCAGTGAATTTCCAACCAATCTCAAGGGCATCAAACAGGGCAGCGAAAGCCACACGCACCTGATGACGGTTAAAGACAACCTTCTGCCCGAGGCGTATCGAGCCCTCCTCACCCAGTACTATTCGGGCGAGCGCGAAACCCTCATCCAGGTGATTGAATGTTTCGACCGCCTTTACGACGAACGCAAGCGCCACATGGCGGTACTCGACTTCGCGGACCTGCAAGCCTTTGCCGTTTTGCTGCTCGAAACTGAAAACGGTGTTTGCCAGCGCCTCCAAAACGAGTTCCAGTACGTGCTGATGGACGAATTTCAGGACACCAACCGGCTGGAAGCCAAGCTGGTGGGTTTGATTCGCGGCTCGGACCGGTTTTACGCCGTAGGCGATATCAATCAGTCAATCTACGGATTTCGGCACGCAGAACCTAGCGTGTTTCGCATGTACCGGGACAACGTCAAGGCTCGCGGCCATCGTCTGGTGGAGTTGGAGGAGAACTGGCGCAGCCGCCCGGAGATTCTGAGCGCAGTGGAAAAGATCTCGCACCAGATGCAGGGTATCGAGCCTCTGCCGCTGCTCGCGAAAAGAGAGTTTCCGCAAAAAACCGAGGCATCTGTTGAGGTGCTGGCTGCCATTGCCGATACGCAGGAGGCCGCACTTGATCTGGAAGCAAGCTGGGTCGCGCGACGCATTCTGGACCTTCACGGATCGCTCCCGCTTGCGAAGGGTGTAGCGCAATTCGGCGAAATCGCTGTTCTGCTCCGCAATTCTGAAGTGGTGCCGGTGTTCACGCGGGCGTTCGATGAGGGCGGCATCCCGTATCTATTGAGCCAGGGAAAGGGATTCTTCGAGACGCGCGAGGTGGCTGATCTTCTGTGCGTGCTGCAAGCCGTGGATAATCCTCGTGACGAGGTCAGCCTGGCGGCTGTTTTGCGCTCGCCATTCGCCGGGGTTTCTGATGAAGCCCTGCTGCGATTGAAGAGCAGCGCCAGCCTGAGCAGCGCGCTGCGTAAACTGGAGTATCTGGACACGCCGTTCAGCACCGAAGATCTCAGCGTGCTGCGTCGCTTCCGCGAACAATTCTCACGTTGGCGGGAGTCCCGGGATACCGCCGGCTTCGACCGACTGCTGATGCGCGCCATGGACGATGCGGGCTATGGTTTTGATCCCGGTACGCGCGCAGGCGCGAACATTGAGAAATTTCTGGCGCTGGCGCGAGATGCTTCGTCCCGCCTCACTTTGCAGCAATTCGTGGAGGAGCTCAAGCTCATGCGCCAGGCAGACGCACGCGAGCCCGACGCTCCGCCGGAGGATGCGGTCAACGCGGTCCGGATCATGACGGTGCATGCCGCCAAAGGACTGGAATTTCCGGTGGTATTTCTAGCGACCCTTCACAAAGGTGTGGCGGCAGGCTGTGGGTCGCCGGCCTTTTCACCCAATTTCGGATTGGGAGCAAAATGGGTGAATCCCGTCACCGGCGAATACAAACGGGATTCACTCCTCAAGGCAATTGAGGAGGAAGTGTCACAGCGTGAGGCGCATGAAGGCAACCGGCTGTTCTACGTCGCCATGACCCGTGCCGAAGAGCATTTGGTGTTTTCCTACTCCAGCTTCGGCAAGTCGAAGGAGTGGTCGGCTGTGCTTGAAACAGCTCTGGACCTCGATCTCCGCACTCCACAGCAGAAAGTACAGCGCATGGAGGCGCCAGACGGTGAGAGTTTCGCCGTTCGGATTTTCGCCACGAATGCCCCGCCCGAGCAGCTCGTGCGCCGCGAGCGAGATTCGATGATGCCGGCGGCCATTCCGCTTCTCGATCGCCCCGCGGTACGCGACCAACATGACTTCGCGGCCAGCGTGACTTCGGTCGCACTATACGCTCATTGCCCGCGCCGCTACTTCCTGGAGCGCTATCTCGGCTTCGAGGGGAATGTGCCTCGCGACTTGCGACCCTTAGATGAGGACGACCCGGACCATGAAATGGATGCCAGCCAGTTCGGTTTGGAGGTCCATGCGATGCTGGCTGGACAGCCGGTTGCCAGCCCCGTGCCGGAGGCGCAAAAGCTTGTGGACAGTTTCCATACCAGCGAACTGGGCCGCCGCGCCGCCCGGGCTACGCGCATCGCGCGTGAATTCGATTTTCTGGTAGCAGTCGAAGACGTCGTGCTGCGCGGCCAAATCGATCTCTGGTTCGAAGAAGCGGACGAAGTGGTGCTACTCGACTATAAGACCGATGAAATCAAAGCTCGCGAAGCAGCCGTCCGCGCCACGCGTTATGCACCGCAACTGCGCCTGTACGTACTCGCCTTGGAGCGCATGCTGGGCCGGTCGCCAGCCCAGGCGTACGTCTATTTCCTCCGTCCCGGCGTCGCCGTGCCGGTCTCCTTGGAGCGCTCTCTGATCGACAGCCCCGAGACACTCGTAAGGGATTTCCAAGAAGCGCAGTCATCCCTCCATTTCCCGCTCCACGAGGGCGATCATTGCGCGCGCTGCCCATATGTCCGCGGTTTCTGCCCGGCACGCTCAGGGATTTCCGGCGTCGAACACGCGGCCGTTGACGAACCCTAACGCGCCAGTAGCACGATGCCGCAGAGAACCAGCAAAGCGCCAGCGCCCCGCCGTAGCCCGATGTGTTCCTTCAGTAGCACCTTCGCCAGAATCGTCTCGACAATGAAACTGGCAGCAGACGCCGGCACCGCGAAACTCAGAGGCTCAGCCTGGATGAGCGCCATGAAAGCAAAGAATGAAATCGCCAGGAAAATGATGGAAAGGATCAGGTAACGGTTGCGCGCGATTTTTTGCAGGAGTTGCGCCACACCGCGCGCTCCAAACGGGTGCTCACCCAGTATCCTCATTTGGTAGCTCTGTAGCAGGTCGCTAATCACCGTCGCAGCGACCACCACGCTCAGCAAGATCCACTTCATAGGGTTCCGTCCCCCTCTTCAGTAGTCTTCTGAGACGTCGAACTAACCAGGGCAGCTCCGGCAAAAATCAACAGCACTCCCACCGAGCGCTGCACACTCACCTCTTCGTGCAGAAAAAGCTTTCCAAACACAGCCGCGATCACGTAGCCGACCGCCGTCATGGGCAGGACAAAACTCAGGTCGGCGACACTCAATAAGGCCATTCGAACGAGCAATGCCAGAATCAACATCGCGATCGCGAGAATCACGAACGGATTGAGCATCGCGAGACCGTAGGAAACAGGGTTTGCGGAGAGTCCTTGCGAAAGGTGCTTGGTTCCCCACGCCAGCGCGAGATTGCCGAATGCTCGCAACGCAAGGAAAGCCAGCAGGAGAGTGTATGCGCGGACGGCCTTGCCTCGGACAACCGGCCGGCGGGCCTTTGCGGGTTCCACGCCGATTTCTGTCACAAATGTTCCCGGTTCGTCCAGATGGGTTGGTTCAATTTTGCGCCGCTTCGCCGAGGAGCTTTTCGGCCAGCTGTTTGGGCGGGTCGTCCGGCGTGACCTCGTATGCTAAGTATTGGCGCAGCAACTGGCGCGCCTCCGGCAGATTGCGCTGGTTTTCGATGTAGATCTTGGCCCGCTCGAAAGCAATCCGGGGGTCGCTCGGTGCTACTTTGGCGGCTTGCGCAAACAGAGCATCACTTTCCGCCAACCGTCCTCGTCTGGCGAGATACCGGGCCAGGTCGATGTACCGCCCGGACTCCGTAGGAGCTAGCTCCATGGCGCGACGGTAGTGCGCTTCTACGGCCGTATAATCTTTTCGCTTGTCGGCCAGTTGCGCCTCGTCATACTCATACTCAGCCGGCCGGTCGGCCTTGACGCGCTGGGCCACAGCTTCAGCTTTGTCCAAGCCGCCGCCGATAATGCTTGGGGCGTTCAGATCGAAGTCAAACAAATCGTTCAAAGCTTCATGGTAGTGCGGGTTCAGAGCCACGGCGCGTTCGAAACACTGGCGAGCTTTGGAAGCATTCGACATGGCAAGTAACCAGTTTGTCTCAGCCCTCCGCCCGTAGGCACGGCCCAACCAGAGGACGTATTCGGGGTTGTTGGCGTCTCGTGCTACCGCCTTCTCCAGGAAGCCGATCGCCTTTTTGTACTCACCCAACATGAAGTAGTTCTTGCCGGTCAGGAACTGATCCACCGCTTCAGGTTTCGGGTTTGACTCCAAAACGCGCAACGAATCCCTGTACTCAGTCCGCTGATACAGGGCCATGGCGCGGTTCCTCCCTTCCTCGGAAGCGAGAACCGGGAGACAAAACAGAAGAAGAATTGATACCCGACGCATCTAATTGTTAGATGAAACACAGCCTGCGGAGGTTGCGTACCGCCGCACAGCAAAACCAACAGTTCTTTTATTTTATAATAAAGGCACATAGAGATACGTACCACGAACTGATTGCGCGCTACAGGCTCGTGTGGGCACTTCGAAACTGAACTTGGATCGTAAGCTAAGGGAGGGTATACATGCGGATCGCCGTGCTCGGAGGCGACGGATATTGCGGTTGGGCTACAGCCCTTCATTTGTCGGCCCGTGGACATTCTGTTTGCATCGTCGACAACTTCGTTCGCCGTCTCTGGGACCACGAGCTAGGCGTCCAAACCCTCACGCCGATCCGTCCCTTGCCGGAACGCCTAAGAGCGTGGGAGCAGCTTCGAGGAATTAAGATCGGCGTGTTCACCGGGGATATCACGGACTACGATTTTCTTTCTTCCACGATTCAGACTTTCGAGCCGGATGCCGTGGTGCACTTTGCCGAGCAGCGGTCGGCGCCGTATTCCATGATCGATCGTAAGCACGCCGTCTTCACCCAGGTCAACAACGTCGTAGGCACGCTGAACCTGTTGTTCTCTCTGCGCGAATTCCGTCCGGATTGTCACCTGGTCAAGCTTGGCACGATGGGTGAATACGGCACGCCGAACATCGCCATCGAAGAAGGCTACATCACGATCGAACACGAGGGGCGAAAGGATACACTGCCGTTTCCAAAGCAGCCTGGCTCCTTCTACCACCTCTCAAAAGTCCACGACAGCCACAACATCATGTTCGCCTGCCGGATCTGGGGACTGCGCGCCACCGATCTCAACCAGGGCGTCGTCTATGGAACTGTGACGGATGAAATCGAGCTCGATGAAAGCCTCATCAACCGCTTCGACTATGACGAAGTTTTCGGTACCGTGTTAAATCGGTTCTGCGTGCAGGCCGCCGTGGGACACCCGTTGACCGTCTATGGCAAAGGCGGCCAGACGCGGGGGTATCTCGACATCCGCGACACCGTGCAATGCATCGAGATCGCGTGCTTGAATCCCGCGGCGCGTGGTGAATGTAGAGTGTTCAATCAGTTTACCGAGCAGTTTTCCGTGCTCGAGATCGCGCACCTGGTGCAGACTGCCGCCAGGAACCTGGGGCGTGAAGTCGAAATTGATCACATCCCCAGCCCGCGCGTGGAAGCCGAGGAGCACTACTACAATGCCAAGCACTCGAAGCTGATTAACCTCGGCCTCGATCCTCACTATCTCTCCGAATCTCTCTTGGATTCACTCATGAACATCGCCCTGCGGTACCAGGACCGCGTGGACGCCTCCAACTTTCTACCACAGGTCAATTGGCGTAACGCGCGCAACGAACGCAGAAAAGCGTCCTATACTGCCGTGGCAGCGCCTGCTGGCCAACTCGCCAAGTAATAAAATCTGCGCGCCGCTCAATGCACCGGATGGTTGGTAAGCACGACTTTACCGCCAGCCTGCGCGACCGTCATAAGTTGCTCGGGGCTGACCAACTTTCTTAGACGCGGCAAAGCGAGTTCCGACGCCACCAGGTAACAACGTTCCGGCGCCAGCCACAAGTCCCTCCACTGCGCATCGGTAATGAACACATCAGGCGCTCCGGGCGCATAGGAGCCATAAACCAGATTGTTGAACCGGCCATTTAGAAGCAGTGCGTCGCGGTTCGTATAGAAGAACACCGACGAAAAGGTGTAGTAGTGATGATCCACGATCAGCTTGCCCTCCGGCGCGCGCAGGATCGCCTCGGCCAACGGGCGCGAGGATAGGTACGGGTCAAACACCACCAGGGCCAGCCGTGCCGCGTGGAAAAACACAACCATCATCAGCGCGGCGGCCAGGAACGCGCGGGGGCCGGTGGCGCGCCAGTGGCCTGCCACGCCAATCAGAAAAGCGAGTGCGGCAACCAACAAAGGTAGGCGCAGGTAGGCGAACGACGACAGCGTCAGGTCTCCCATATGGCCTAGCGACAGCGTATACGTGCCAGGACGGCTGTTGAGCGCCGTCGAGATATCCCCGGGACTTGCTACGTTTCGCACGAGCCACCACAGCCCTAGACAGGCGATTGCAGCACAACCGGCGATCACCGCAGTGACCCGCGCGCCACCACGAATCCACGCGCCTCCCATCGCCATCGCCGATCCTAGCAACAGCGCGAGCGCCGGATAGCAGGGCATCGAATAATATTCCTGGGTCGTAGAAAACGTGAAGAACACCAGGACGAAGCCGGTCAGAATCAGCGCCAGCAGGCGTGTGCGCCCGGCGCGATCCTCCGCCCGGAACGAGAGCTTGGCCACCGCCGGGAAATACACGCTCCACGGAAACAGCCACAACAAATGAAAGAGCCAGAAATAGAGGCGCGGCACCGTGTTATAGTCGCGCGGATACCGCAAGTTCAGAAATCGCAGCAGTTGCTCGTTAATGAAAAAGAACCAGAAGAACCCGTGGTACTCGCCCGGCGCACTGCGCATCGTGAATTCGAAGTACGGCGGGTTGCGCAGTGTCGCCAAAAGATGCCACGGAACCGCGATGAGCAGAATCACGATCAGCCCGCTGAGCGGCCGCAGTCTTTTCCATGTTGCGGCCGAAAAAAGCCTGCCAGTCAGCAAAAGATAGATCACGCCCGCGGCGCAGGGGAACACCACACCGATCAGACTCTTCAGCAGCAGTCCCGTGCCAAGGCTCGCCGCCAGCAGGAACGCCCAAAAACGTGGCCGCCGCTCTCCTTCATCGAGCGTCCGCAGCAAGGCCCACAACGCCAGCGTCACGGTGAACGCCTGCATCACGTCCGGAATCTGAATGCGCGTAAATAGAAACAGGCCCACGCACGTTGACATGCATAAGCCTGCATAGAATCCCGCCCATTCGCCGAACGCCCAGATACCGAACGCGGTGGTCAGCCAGCAAAGCGCGATCGCGGAGAGCGCCACCGGAAGCCTGGCTACCCAATCGTAAACGCCGAAAATCTTGTAGCAGATCGCGATCAGCCAGTAAATCAGCGGCGCTTTTTCCAGGTACGGAACTCCATCCAGGCGCGCCGTGACCCAGTCGCCCGACGTGAGCATGTTGCGCGCAATCTGCGCTTGCACAGCATCCACGTCGTCCATCAGGGATGGGGGGGAAACAATACAACCCAGATACACGGCGCTCGCGACGATCAGCACGATCACATAGATGTAAAAGCGTTTTCCGTTGCCGACGTCCGCTCGTGTTCTGCTGTCGTTTGAATTCGCCATTTCCTCATCCACAGAAACAGGATCATCAGGCCCCACAAATGATAGCCCACGTTGGCTTCCCGGCTCATGTGCTGCTGGACCAAATGGTCCACCGCGGCCGCGCGGAACAGGCCTGGGTGATCGGAGGCGCCATCAGCCAGGGTATCGAGCAGCAGCGGCCGGAGCGGCCCACGCAGCCAGTCGTGAGCGGGGATATCGAATCCCACCTTCTTGCGCCGCAAAATCGCCGCAGGCAGCTTGTCCTTCATCAGCTCTTTCAGGACAACCTTCTGATACGATCCCCGAACCTTGAATTGGTCCGGCAGTCCGGCGGCAAACTCGACGATTCGATGATCGAGGAAAGGCGGCCGCACTTCGATCGAATGGGCCATGCTCATGCGGTCCGCTTTGGCCAGGATATCGTCCGGCAGAAAGTACCGTTGATCAAACCACAGATAACTGGGTAACCGGTCTCCCGCCTTTCGCAAGTCAGCCAGAATCGTATCGAGCGTGCCCGGAAGTGGGGCGCCCACCAGAGACTGCTTCTCCTCGTCCGAGAACGTACCGGCCCAATAGACATGCGCCCGGCTGGGCGCCATCAGGCAGCCCGCCAGGAATCGCTTGACCATGTATTCCCGGCTGATCTTGTCATCGGACACCGGCCAACGCGCGGCCACCGACAGCGCAAGCCGGAAAACAAAATCCGGCAGCGCGCGTAGTTTGCGCCTCAGTTCGTTGGCGCGATACATCAGGTACCCGCCAAACAGTTCGTCCGCGCCTTCTCCGCTCAGCGCCACCGTGACGCTCTTCTTGGTCAGGGCGGAGAGAAACCACACTGGCAGCAACCCGCCATCAGCACCCGGCTCGTCGCAGTAGTAAGGAAGCTGCTCAATCGCCCCGGCCAAGTCGGCTTCGGGATTGAGGTCCAGTTCCTCGTGATCCGTCCCGTATTGTTCCGCCGCTTGCCGGATGTAGACGGTTTCGTCGAAGCTGCGCCCGCGAAAGGAAATCGAAAACGTCTTCAGCCGGCGTCCGGCCGCCGTGGCCGCATAATGCAGAAGTGTGGAGGAATCGATGCCCCCACTCAGCCACACACCCAGAGGAACGTCCGAAAGCAAATGCTCCTGCACGGACCGCCGCAGCAACGAATCGAGCTCCTCTTTGGCTGACTCCAGGTCGCGTTTTGGGCCTTCGCCGATCGGCAGCCGCCAGTAGGTTTCGGAACGGAGCTGCCCTTCGCGCCACTCGATCCACTGCCCTGGCTGAAGCTTCTCGATCCCTTCCACCAGCGTCCAGGGCCCCGGCACGTAGTTCAGAGCCAAATAGCAGTCGAGCCCTTGCCGGCTGAGCCGCCGGTCGATTTCGGGGTGCACAAAAATCGCCTTGAGCTCCGAGCCGAACAAGATGTCCTTCCCGCGGAATGCAATGTAGAGCGGCTTGATGCCCACCCGGTCGCGCGCCAGCACCAGACGCCGGCTCGACTCCGTCCACAGCGCCACAGCAAACATGCCGCGGAGCCGCGAGAAGCAATCGGTGTCCCACTCATGAAATGCCGCAAGAACCGTCTCCGTGTCCGATCGCGACCGGAATCTGTGCCCCCGTTGCTCCAGTTCCGCGCGCAACTCCGCGTGGTTGTAAATCTCGCCGTTGAACACGATCACGCGGTCTCCATCCTCGGAGACAATCGGCTGGTCGCCGGTTGCAAGGTCGATGATCTTCAGCCGCGTAGCGCCTAGCGAGACGAAGGCTGATTCAAACACGCCCTGCTGGTCGGGACCGCGATGCGTCAGCGAAGCGACTGCCGCCTGAATACGTCCCGGGATCGGTGCGGAATTAAGATGAGTGAAGCCGCTGATACCGCACATCGTCTAAACATGCGCGGAGAGTCGGAGCGAGGACTGGATTAACATGGATTGTTGCCCATTGTATCAAGATGCACCATAGCCCGGCCGAGTCCCGTTAGCCTCCTCACAGACACTCCATCGACATGTTGCTGACCTTCGCGCACGTTCTACTGGCCATAGCCGCCATACCTTCCATTTACTACCTTCTAGCTCTCTACAGCACGTGGCGTTTCTTTGCCGATGCGAAACGGACGTCGCCCCCTTCCAATTTCACGCCCCCCATCAGCAACCTGAAACCCATCCGCGGACTCGATCCCGACGCCTACGAAAACTTCGCCAGCTTCTGCTGGCAGGACTATCCCGATTACGAAATTGTTTTTTGCGTCGACAATCAGCAGGACCCCGTCCTTCCCATCATCGAAAAACTCAAGAGCGAATTCCCCGAAAGATCTATCCGCGTGCTTTTCGGTTCCGGCCGCATCGCTGTGAACGACAAGGTAGCGAAATTGGCCCGCCTGTCCCAAGAGGCCCGGCACGAATTTCTGGTGATCAGCGACAGCGACGTTCGTGTACGGCCTGACTATTTGCGCACGGTCATCGCCCCGCTCGCCGATCCCGCCGTGGGCGCGGTCACCTGTCCGTACGTGCCCACCGAGGACAAGGGCTTCGTCGAACACCTGCAATCGGTGGGAATGTTCTCCGACTTCTACGTCGGCCTCTTCGTCGCTCGCGAGTTGGATGGCGTCAAATTCGCCCTTGGCCCCACCATCGCCACCACCCGCGCCCGTCTGGCTGAATTTGGTGGCTATGCCAGCATCGAGAATCGCCCGGCCGACGACTTGCTCGTAGGCCGAATGATTGCCGAGCACGGCCATCGAGTCGAACTGCTGCCATACACAGTGGGCACCGTGCCCGATTACCGCTCCTTGCGCGATCTGTTCCTGAAGCGCCTGCGCTGGATCGTCGTGATGCGGCACATGCGGCCCTGGGGACACCTGGGATTGCTGCTCACCCAAGGACTGCCGTGGTCGCTCGCCGCCATTGCCCTAAATCCCACACTCGGCGTTGCCATCGGCTATCTCGGCGTCTATTTGGCTTTGCGGATCGCCATGACGTGGATGATCGGCGTTCGCGGCCTGAAGCAGGATTCGCTGAAGAAGGACCTCATACTAATTCCCCTCTGGGACGCCCTGGCGTTCCTGATCTGGTTGATCAGCTTCACTCGCCGCACCGTGCGCTGGCGCGGCAGCGATTATTACATTCGCCAGGGCCTGCTCGTGCCCGTCACGCCAACGGCGAATCGCCCGAGCTAATCCCCAAGCTACTGCCGCAGCACCGCAAAACGGCTGATCGAGTACCCCAGCGCCCCACCCATGAAGACGTCCGACAAAAAGTGGGACGACAACGTGAGCCGTGAAAAACCAATCAGCGCCGCCATGCCGTATGCCGCATACGGAACCCAACGGTGATTGCCATAACGGCGGGCGATGACGGTCGCCACCGAGAATCCCGCGATAGCGTGACCGGAGGGAAAACTTCCGCTTCCGCGCAAAAGTGAACCGCCGCTCTCAAACCAGCTATTGGAAAAATTACCGTTGGGCGGAATGGCGGCCGGACGCACACGGCGCGTCGCGTCCTTCAAGACCGTCGTCAGAATCTCGGAATCGGCAACGGCTTCACCCGCCAGCAGCGCCGTTCGTTGCATTTTCGAGTCTCTCCGGATCAATCCCGCGCCGTAAAGCGAAACCGGCGTCGCCATGATACCGATGAGCGTAGCGTTTCCCGTGAAGATGTTGTTGAACTCATGAAATGTCGAGGTGCGCCGGAAATACGCTGCCTCGGTCGGATCTGCCGCGATCATTCCGGCGGTCGCTCCTAGGACTACCACAGTGGGAATCCAGCTTTGCCCCTGCACAAGCCTGGCTGGAAACGACCAGATGCGTTCTTGATCACTGATCAGATTCGGAACCAACAGTTTCCAGGAGACCGGCCGGTCCACCGCCGGTGTTGGCTGCAAGATCGGGGCGAGCGCCGGTGCCTGTTCCGGCTCCGTCGTTTGACCTGCTATCCGGGACGGAATCGCAAGCGCAAACAGCGCCATCAACACAACAGGAAGTTTCACAAAGGGTGGCCCACCTGGTCGCCTTGCAATACGGAAAACATTATCGCCCGAGATCGAACGCCTCCACCGTCTTGCGATCCCGCACGTACAGCCGTGTGCCCACCAGCGTAGGCGGCGTCCACGCGATACTTTCGAGCACCGAGGCCTTCGACAGCACTTCAAACTTCTGCGGACTCACCCTGCACAGCGCCAGCGTGCCGTCCTGATCCGCCAGAATTACCTTGCCATCCGCGTAGAGCAGTTGCGCCTTGGCGAAGCCCCGCTCGCGCCATTTCACCGCGCCTGTCTTCAGCTCGACCGCCGTCATGAGAATCGGGCCGTCATGGCCGCTCGAAATGTACACGTAACCGTTATGCTGAATGGCCGTCCCTATGTGCAGTTCAAGACGATTGTTGGCCCAAAGTTCCTTCACGTTGGTGCGCCCGCCAGCCTGGCTCAGTTGCAGCACGCGTGCGCCCGTACCATACGCCGAAGCCACGAACAGAAGATTTCCCGGCGCCCACACCGGCGTGCTCACCGCCAGGCCGTACGCCGTCTTGTGCTCGTGTGTCCAATACAGCGTACCGTTATCGGGACTGAAACCGAACACCGTGTTCGCTGCCAGCGCCACTACCTGCGGCTGGCCGTCCACATTGATCAGCAGCGGCGAGGAATGCGAGTTCGTGAATTGCAGCGCTTTCCAAACCAGCGTCCCGTCGCTCTGCCGGAACGCGATCGCGCCGTCCCCGTTTCCCCCCGCCAAATAAATCAGCGTGTCCTTATACGGCAGCGCGTGGCAAGAATAGCCATATTGAAGGAACGTTGCGTGGAACTCTTTGTATAGATCATGCGACCACACCGGCCGACCCGTTTTCTTATCGAGCGAATGAATTTTCCCCGTCCCGCTGGCCGCCAGCACCCGGTCGCCGATCACCTGCGGCATGGCGTATGGGCCGGGGCCCACCTCTTCCGAATACGAATTCGTGAACGGGTTGTCGTATTCGTATTCCCATCGCGTCTTGCCCGTCGCGGCATCTAGCGCCGTCACCACGTCCTTCGATCCCCGCCGAAACGCCGTATACAGCACCCCGCCCTCCTCGGCGATCGCCGAATAACCGTCTCCAAGCGGCCGGCTCCAGAGTTTTTTCGGCCCAGCCGCCGGCCAGGAGTCCGCCAACCCCGAGGTATTCACCAGAAAGTCGCGGTTTTTCCCACCCCAAACCGGCCAGTCGTCGGCAACCACTGCTGGTTGGCTTTTGGCTTTTGGCGCGGTATCCGTCGAAAAGCCGGGAACGCTCAGCACGAGAAACAAAATCGTCCAGGAGCATCGCATGATTCCCTATTGGACGCCGCAGCCGCCAGAATGTTCCGGAAGCTCTCCGCTTAACACCCCCTTACCGAGCCGCGACCAAAGGGAGCGGTTATTCTCAACTTGTCTCTGCGGTAGGCCCATAGCCCGCGCTAGTAAGATGTCCCGGCGATTTCGAAACCGACGCGAACGACGCGAGGCATGCCTCGCCCCTACGATGGCTGCAATGTAGGGGCCGGACATGTCCGGCCTAACACTTACAAAATCGCCGGGACATCCTACTAATTTAGCTAACAAAGCCGCGTCCAGCCCGCGCCTTCCAGCGCCGGCGGAAACAGTCTCGGATGCAACACCTCCGCCAGAATCTCCAGCGTCTCCACCAGCCTCGGCCCCGGCCGGTTGAAGTATTGGTTCCCGTCCGCCAAATACACCCACCCCCCTCGCACCGCGCGTAGCGACCGCCACTCCCGCCGATTCACGAGCCAGTGCATTTCGCTTTGCGTCCGTGGGATGTCGAAACCGCAGGCCGCAACCACGATCACATCGGGATTGCTCTCCGCCATCTCCTCCCAGTCCACGTACCCCGAATGCTTGCCCGCCTCTCCGAACAATTGCACGCCGCCGGCCATCTCCACCAGCTCAGGCGTCCAGTTGCCGGCGGTCATCACCGGCTCGGTCCATTCGATGCACGCCACGTGGGGGCGCTCTCCCGCCACGCGCGCCTTCTGGGAAATCGCGGCCATGCGCGCCTCGAAAGCACCGATGACGCTTTCCCCGTGCGCCGCAATATCCAATGCCTGCGCCACGCGACGCATGTCATCCCACACATCGGCTAGCGAGTTCGGCGTAAGTGAAACGATCTGCGGTTTGCTCGCGAGCCGCATGGCTACAGAGCGCTCCACGTCGCGCAGGCTCACTGCACAAACTTCGCATTGCGTCTGCGTGATGATGTGTGTGGGCTGAAGGCGCTCCAGTACATCGTCGAAAACCTCGTAAACCGAGAGCGCGTTGCGCACGCGCTCCTTCACCGCGCGGTCGATCTCGCGGCTGTCGGCGTGGATGTCGATCGTCGGCTTGGTGCACACCGGCAACGCCGCAATCTCCGCCGGAAAATCGCACTCGTGCGACCGTCCCACCAGGTTCGGCAACTGGCCCAGCACGTGGATAATTTCGGTGGCGCTAGAAATCAGTGAGACGATACGGGGCACAATAAATCGGCGAATGTGAAATCGCCGTCCTCGTGAAATTCGCCCCGTTCAATCGCAATCGGGTGGCGGAGCATCGGGCCATCGTAAACGAAAGAGTGGAATTCACCATTCTCTCCGCACGGGTCCACGTCCGGCGGCAGATCCGCCAGAAACTGTTCGTCATACTCGCGCCCAGCGAAGGAGCGGTCGAGCTTTCGCCGGTCGATGCAGGCGATGCGCGTGCGCAGCCCGCCCGCCAGCATCTCGCGCGCCAGTTCAGCGGTGGGTATGCGCCAGAGCGGAAACACCGGCGTGAGCCCGGTTCCTGCGAGCATGCGCTCACGATAGGCGCGGACGTCTTCGAGAAACAGATCGCCGAAGACGACCACTTCGATGTCTTCGGCCACGGCGCGCCGGCACATCTCCGCCATGATCTCCTCGTAACGTTCGTTCGAACACGGCCAAGGCAGCGGTGCCGTCCATAATGGAACCCCGGTCAAGCGCGCCTGCTCTTCAATCAACTCGCGGCGCACACCGTGCATGGCCACGCGATCGAAATGCTCATTGATGGTTGTCAGCAGCGCAACGGGCTCGATATCCGTCCCACGCAGCCGCTCGAGCGCCCAGGCGCAATCCTTGCCGCCGCTCCACGATATGAGCGCCCGCTTCAAGCTGTTTGCGGGACGCGCTCCGGCGTGTACACAGTGCGGCTTAGCCAGGCGTGCAGGCCGAACAGAATGCCGCAAGTCAGCAAGTCGCTGCCCAGCGTCTTCGCGTAGAAAGGAATCGCCAGCGTGTAGCAGGTAGCGAGGCCGGCCCACGTGTGCGCATAGTATCCGAGCCACGCCCCGAAGTTGGAAATCAGGAAAAACTGCACACTGGAAATCACCGCTGCCCCGCCGATACGCCACGGGCTCTCCGAATTTTGCAGGCGCCGCCCGATCCACACGTTGATCAAGAAGCTGAGATACACGAACGGCGTTGCCCAAACGCTGTAGCCGCCAACCAGCGGGTCTGTGATCGCCATCAGCACGATCGGCAGCAAATACGCCTGCCACCCCCTCAGCCGCGCACCGGCGAACAGACTGATGCCGCCAACGGGCGCAAAATTCCACGGATGCGGCATAACCCGCGCCACCGCGCCCAGTACAACCAGCGTCAGCGCGATCGGTCTTCGATTCAAATTTTCCATGCCCTTCTCCTTCAAGCTTGATTGTCGCGCTCGCCGGAGGCGGCGCGATTCGGTTCCCACAAAGTTTCCAATATACCCAAAGTATGACTGACCCAACGGCTCCACACAAATAAAGCATCGCTAAGCCGGTTCAGGTAGCGGACGATCTCGCCATCCACCGCTTCCTCTCGCCCCAACGTCACGCAAATGCGTTCGGCCCGGCGGCAGACCGTGCGGCAAACGTGCAGCTCCGCATTCAGCCGGCAGCCGCCCGGCAGCACAAATGACCGCAGCGCCGGCAGTCCCTCGTTCATCCTGTCGATTTCCGCTTCGAGCCGCGTAATTTCAGTCTCGGTGACGCGCGCCTGCCGCGGATGCACGTCTTGCGGAAGCGTGGCCAGAATCGAGCCGGCGTTGAACAGTTCATGCTGCACACGCTTCAGAATCATGCTCAGCTCACCCAGCCCCGGATGCGCGCCGGCAAGCCCTTCCGCCGTATCGCGCGCCACGCCGATAAATGCATTCAGCTCATCCACCGTGCCGTAGGCCTCAATGCGCAAAGCATCCTTCGGCACCCGCTGTCCGCCGGCAAGGCCGGTCTCGCCTTTGTCGCCCCCGCGCGTGTACACGCGGTTGATGGCCAGGCGCGGATCGTCGAACTTCACGCTATTCATTCTCGCACTCGCTTCGATGGCGAAAATGTCCACTTCACGCCGCTCACAAAGTTCAGGAACGGCGAAGGGTACCCGAAGGCTTCCTCGTAATGCTGATCGAGCGCATTCCGCAGGTTTCCGTACAGCGTGACGCCGTGCCGAAGCGCGTAATTGACGTTCAAACCAATATTCGCGAAGCCGGGATCATAGAACAGCCCGGCCGATGCGCCGTAATTGGCTTCGACATCCAGGTCCCTCCCCCGGAAATAACCCGTGACGTCAGCCGAAAGCTTTCCGCGCACGAACGCCGCCACCATAGTGCCGGAATTCCTCGGCCGGCGAAGCAGTTCCTGGCCGACTTGGAAGTACTCCGGCGCGAGTCCAGTCGAACCATTGAGCGACAGGATCTGGGAATCGAGCAGCATGTAACTTCCCGCGAGCGAAATCCATCGCGCCGGCCGGAACCGCACCGCGAATTCCCCGCCCTGCGCCTGCGAGTTAGCCAGATTAGCGGACTGGTAGCTGCTCAGCTCGGCGAGCGACCCTCCCAGAGTAACGATCAGGTCATAGTAGCGGTTGTAAAAGTACGTCGCGTCAAGCGAAACGCGGTTGTGAAAAAGCCGCTGCTCGATTCCCGCATCGCCACTCGCCGTACGTTCCGGCTTCAGGTTTGGATTGTTCGTAAACGCCAGGTCAAAACCCGAAGGTGGGCGAATCCCCGTGCCAGCGGACGCATGCAGGCGCGTCCCCTCGCGCAATACGTACGCCACCGATAGCTTCGGATTCAGCTTGGTGATGGTAGCCGCCGGATATTCCGGTCGCGGCGGAATATTCTCGGCGTCCGCCGGAATTTCGGCCGTGTGAATCACCTCTTCGCGCACTCCCGCGTTCACAAAAAACCGCTTGCCGAATTGGAAGCGATTCTCCCAGTAGATCCCCTGCTGATTGCGCTGCAAGGGAGACACATTCGAGCTGGTGTCAGTGATGAACGTGTTTTTGACTTCCTCCCGCGAAAAAGCGTACCCGAAAGCCGTCGTGTAGTACGACGACACGTTGACTACCGTGCGCTCCTCCAGTTGCCCGCGATAGTCATTTTCGTAGCTGTCGCCGTACGGGCTGACATAGAAACTGTTGTTCCAGAACAGCCCGGCGAACACTTCCTCGCGCACCCGCGGCGCTACGTCAATCTGGTAATGCGCCCCATATACCGAACGGTCAAAGCGGTTGCGGCTGATCAAGTCCAACCCCGGGTATAAGTGCTCGGGATCGGACCCGTAAGGACCCGGATCGCCGAGGGCGGCAGCGTTAAAAATCCCGGTGGCGGAAAAGCTCTGCTCCCCCCAATTGCGCGTAAGTGTCGCCAGAACGTTCTTGTCGTGATAATCGCTGTTTGGAACCGGACCGTTATCGTCGAGACTCGACAGAAAAACGCCGATTCCGAAACCGTCCAGCGTGCCCGATCCACCTAGCGCGAAGCGCCGCTCGTCGTGACTGCCACCCTCCGCAAGTGCTTCAAATTCAACATTTTCTTCGGGCTGGCGTGTGACGAAGTTGACCACACCGCTGTTGGCGTACGATCCGTAAACGGCTGATTGCGGGCCGCGAACGACCTCGACATGATCCAGAAAATCGGTCGGAACATGGGCAAAATCAACGGTTCCGCCAAACCAATCGATGGGAACTCCATTGATTTCAACCAGATTGTAGTCGGAATCGCCGCCGCGAATAAACAACGAAGTTTCCCCCCCGCGCGACCCCGTCATGTTTACGCTCACTCCGGGCAGATAGCGGATGAGGTCAACCGCCTGCGCTTCGTTGCGCTCGGCGATCTCCTCATGTGAAATCACGCTGACGCTGGAGCCCTGCTGGCTCAACGGGATATCCATGGTTGTGCCGGCTACAGTGACGGAATCACTTTGTGGGGCAATAAACAACGTGATGGTGCTATCTGCTGAGAAAGAAACGGTTTTTGTCTCAAATCCAGGCGCCGTTACTAGCAAATTTGTGTTGGCCGCATCGGGAACCGAGATTTGAAAGGAGCCCGCTGCATCCGTCACCGCCTGCGATACCACCCCGACGCGGTTAACGGCGGCGACTGTAGCTCCGGCGATGGCAGCGCCGGACGGGTCAACTACTTTTCCTTGAAAGGTTTCAGCGCGCAGCACAAAAGCCACGCAAGCCAGAAGCAATACACCGAGTTTGAGTGGACGTGTCATAGTTCAAGCAGCCCTCCGCTGCCGGACTTCCTGCCTGAAATTGGTTCAGTAGATTTCCTGCTGAATCACCTCGGTCGGTCTCCTGACTCGCGTTTCGTCGGGCCGGTCCGCCTTCCCATTCCTTGCCGGAACAGTGGCTTGATTTGACCGGCCCTCCACGCTTACAGTGGCGGGGCCGTGCTGGATTTTCACCAGCTTCCCGTGTTGCTACCAAGGGGCTTTCAGGACATTTCGAGAATAGCACAAAGGCGCGTGTGGTATTCTTAGAAATTGAAATCTTTATGGCAAATCATCTTTCCGCGCTGAAGCGGGTACGGCAGGACGAAAAGCGCACCGAGTTCAACCGGCGCAACTCCACCCGGTTGCGTCACCAGATCCGCAGCATGCGCAAGCTCATCGCGGCGAACGACGCCGATGCGGCGCTGAAGCTGTTGCCCGAGACGTTTTCGGTGATCGACCGCTCGGCTAAGCTGGGCGTAATCAAGAAAAACACGGCCGCACGGTACAAGTCGACGCTTCACCTGCACGTCAAGTCGCTGGCTACGAAGTAAGCTCCAACACAAACCGCTCCATAATGATACGGTCGTCGGGCCGGGCGCTGCGCAGGTCGCGGTCCGCGGCGAAGATCAGCTTCATTCCCCGCTCCAACTTTTCTCTAGAAAATTTTGAGACGGTCTGGCAAACCTGTTCCGCGCGGGAACTCCACATGGGCACGCCGGATCGCGAAAAGTGCCCCTGGATCTGCTGGGGAGTACGCAAACCGCTTTCTTTCGCCACCAGCGCTAGCCGGAATTGTGTAGACAAAAATGACAGCGCCAGGGGTAGGTACTCGCCTTCCCGGCACAAGGTGTCGAGAATCTCAAGGCCCCGGGCGCGGTCGCGGCGGCCTAGCGCGTTGACCAGGGCGAAAATGGTCGCGGAGCGCGCATCGGGCACCAAAGCCGTGATATCGTTCACTGAAACCGGCCGCTTTGCGGCGCTGAAGAGCGCAAGTTTCTCCATTTCAATGGCTATTCGGGCGACATCGCCACCGAGCGCTTCCACCAGAAGATCGAGAGCTTCGGGATCGATCGAAATCTGGGCGCTTTTCGCCAATGAGCGGGCCTCGGCCGTGGCTTCGTCAATGGAGAACCGATCGAGTTCCACGACATCGGAGATGGCCGCGTAGAACTTTCGTACGCGTTCCAGCTTCTTCTTTTCTTCCCCCTCGAACGCAAAACGTGTGGCCTCGAACAGCAGGATCACGCCGGGCGACGGATCTTTCAGATAGGCGGCCAGTTCGCTTGCGCCATCGCCTGTGCTCGGAGTTTCATTCTGTTCCTCCGACTTCTGACGAGGGAGCGCGGCTTCGGCACCGGTGACGAGAATCACACGGCGGGCGGCGAATAGCGAGAGGGACCGGGCGTCATCGACCACCTGCACCAAGGAGCTCTCCGCCAGGTCGTATTGCGCGAGGCCATTTTCGCGGCCATCGGGGCCGAGCGCGGCGTCGAGCAGCGCTTCGCGGCAGCGCCGTCCCTGGTAAACTTCCGCGCCCAGGAAGAGGTATGCGGGAGCGAGATCCTTGCGCTTCACGCGCGCGAGAAATTGCGCGGGAGTCATCAGAAGTTCTCGAGAATCGCGCTGACCACGGACCGCGCGACCTCGCGGCTAAGGCGCTCCAAACCGACCGTGCTTTCATCCACGTAACTGTTGGGATCGATGCTGAGCTCGTAGACCTGGCGAGCCTCGAAACGGGGCCGCTCAAACAGCACGGCGTTGGTGGCGCGATCGCGGAGCGTGAGCTGCATGGTTACGACGGTCTGTACGGTTGATGCCTTGTTGGTAGCGGGGTCGAAGGTCAGAGGAAAGGAAGTGAACCGGACAATGCTGCCGGTGAGCACCGCGTCGGCGTCTTTCGGATCGGTGACCACCCGATAGTGGGTGCGGGAGATGAACTCCCGTGTGATAGCCGCCGGCATGTAGGCGGTGAGCTTGTAGCGGATGGTTGCGTTGTAGAAGGCGGGGATGGCGATGGTTTTGACGCTCGCCGGGAATGTGTTGGAGGTACTGTTGCCGGCAACGTGGTAGCCGCAGGAGAGACAGGCAAAAGGCAAAAGGCAAAGGGCAAAAGGCAAAAGGGGGCGGCGAAGACCAATCATAAGAGTTCTTGGGCTACGGTGATGGCGTTTTCGGCGCGGAGACGAAGGTTGTCGGCTACGACCCAGAGCCACGCGGCATGAGGGTTGTTGCGATCCGCACCGATGGAACCGATGGCGAGTCCGCTCTGGCCGGCCATTTCCACCACATTCGGCGGCTCGGTGGCGGCGGTGCGAACGTCGACTGAATCGCCTTCGAGCGCCTGCTCGATGGCGGCAACGCCGGGGCTGGACTCGAATTCGATCCAGAGCGAGACGCCGTAGCCGTGGAAGACCGGCGCTTGCAGCAAGCGCAACGACGGGATGGGAGCGCCACCAGAAACGGCAAGCAACGTGGCGAGGTGCCGCTCGATGCGCAGTTCCGCCTCCTCGAGCGCAGCGGGCGCCGCCTCGCCAAACCGCGAGAGCATGTTAAAAGCCAATTGGGCGTCGAAGACTTCCTTGGGCTGTCCCTTGAAAGACAGCAAACCGATGGTTTGCTGCTGCAACTCCTCCACGCCGGCGGCGCCGCGCTCGCTGGCCGGCTCGAAAACGTGGGCGACGGCGCGCTGAATCCGATGGGAGGCGTGCAAGCGGCCGAGAACCAGAGCGATGGCGATGGCCGCGGCGTTCGCAACCACGTGCACGGAACCGGCGGGCGCCTGATATGCAGCCGGCTCAACCATGGGGGCGCGCAAACGAACGTTGGGCAATTCCTCGGCCGCATAGGTGAGATCGACCAGTGGTGTTCGCGGTGCGAGTTGGCTTAACTTTTCGAACGACACTACTGGGCCGGCTAGAAGGATCACGCGCGCGAGCTCCAGATTGTGCCCTTCGAGCGGGTTGAGCAGGGCCGGTTCCCCGGCTTGCACCGTGAGCTTGCCGGCTTCTTCCCCTTCGGCAGCGACAAGCCGCAGATCCTGCCCCAGGGCGGTTTCGGACAGCAGGTCGCGAATTTCACGGCCCATGAGAGATTCGCTGCCGACCAGGGCCAGCGTCTGGGACTTAGCCAACCTGATGCTCCGGCTGCCCCGGTGGGTTGGGCCGCAAGTGGCGCCGGATGATTCCGCCGACACGAAGGAAGATACCGCTCGCGACATAGCATGCCGCGCAAAGGAGCAACAAGGGATGCGAGTAGAGCCAGGTTAGCGCTATGAGGACTCCGACCAGAATGATCGCGAGAGGGGAATGCGGCCGCAGCAGGTTTACATCCTTGAAGCTGTAATAGCGCCAGGTGCTCACCATGAGGAAGGAAAGCAGGGCCAGCAACACCAGCCACGCGACGGTGAAGGGCCAGTAGGTGAGGGGCTCGGAATCCGCCGCATATACGACGGCCGCCACCAAGCCGGCGGCAGCGGGAATGGGCAGTCCGACGAAGTATTTGCGATTGGGGCGGCCGGGATTTTTGGGGACCGGATTCTTCTGCACGTTGAAGCGCGCCAGGCGCGCGGAGCCGCACAACAGAAACAGAAACGCAAAAAAGCTGCCCACGCCCATGAGTTGATCGTGGAACGCGCGGCTCAGGCCGGGATCGATGAACTGGACGCCCCAGGCGTAGGCCAGCACGGCGGGCGCGATACCGAAGCTGATGACGTCGGCGAGGGAATCCATTTCCCGGCCGAAATCACTGGTGGTGTTGGTCATGCGCGCGATGCGGCCGTCGAGACCATCCAGAAGGAATGCCAGACCGATGGCTTTGGCGGCGATCTCGAAGTGATGCTCGGTTCCGGCGGTGCCGTCATGCGCCACCATGGCGCCCTGAATGGACTGAATCACCGAAACAAAGCCAAGAAAAATGTTCCCGGCGGTGAACAGCGTGGGGAGCGCGTAGGCGGCGCGAGGCGGACGGTGATCGGATAAGCGCGTGTAGAGAAACCGGCGCCTGAGGTTCAACCCTGGCATGCGACGGGCTCCAAAACGCCGGCTTTGGCGGAAGCTTCCCGGAGAGGGCGCACATCATTGCGGCGCGCTAGGATGCTCGATCCAGCGGCGACTCGCGTTCCTTCCCGCACCACGATCTCCCACTCAGGACCGAACAGCACGTCGACGCGTGAGCCGAACTTGATGAGCCCGACTCGCTCGCCGGCGGCGACCGTGTCTCCGGGCTTTTTATTGAAGACGATGCGGCGCGCGATCAGACCGGCGATCTGCTTGAACACCACGCGCGTGTCGTCGCCCTCCACGATGACCTTGTTCTGCTCGTTCTGCACGGAGGCCTTCTCCTTGCTGGCCACGAGAAACCGGCCCTTATGGTATTCCACATTGGTGATGGTGCCGGCGATGGGCGTGCGGTTCACATGCACGTCGAAGATGTTCAGAAAAATGCTCACACGCCGCTGCGAAGGGCCTTCAGGGCGCACGGCGACGACCTTGCCATCCGCGGGCGAAACCGCCACAGGGCCGACGGGGATTTCGCGGTCCGGATCGCGAAAGAAGTAGAGACAGAACGCCGCAAGAATGAAAAACGGGAGTGCCGCCCACGGCTGGACCCATGCAAACAAAATGCCAGCGGCAGTGAGGCCGGCACCGTAATAGAGTCCGTCGCGAACCATATGAGTCAGAGGCTGCATTCATTTTCTCACGGGTGAGCGGGAGAATCGCAGCGAGCGTGGTTACCTGATTTATTGCGGACGGGCTATCTGGCGCCGGCATGCGGAGCGTGTTCCAGATCCGCCGAGACTTTGGCCAGCTCTTTGCGGATGAGCGGATTGGCGGGGAATTCAGAATTCAGCGCCGCCAGCAGCCTCTGCGTCTCGCGGGGTTGCTTCTCACGCATATAACAAATGGCCAGCAAAATCTTGGCGAAAGGCCGCAAGTAATGGCCGGAACGCGAGACCAGCTTCAGATTTTCAATGCCGGTAGCTTTATCGCCATTGACGCCATCGAAGTGTACGAACCAGCGGACATAGAACGGCAGGCTGCCCAACAAATACTCGTTGATGCCGGTGGTGAGGTAGGCGTCATAGAACTGCGGGTTGACTTTGAGTAGTTGCTGGGCGTAACTGTTGGCGCGGCGGGCGGAGGCGAGGCTGGTCAGCTGGCGCTTCTCGACGAGCGCGGTGTAATCCATGAGGACGCCCTGCGTGATGGCCATGGAGAAGAGCGCATTTTGGTCGCTGGAGTTCGCCGCCAGTAGCCTGGCGCCGCGCGACTGCGCGTCATTAATGGCCTGCTGGAACTTGTTTCCGATCTCGGGGTCGGGCTGGAGCATTTTCTTCTCGATGATGCGCTTGTCGTCGGCGAAAAATTCGCTTTCAAGGATGCCGAGCCGAACCAGCTCCGAGAACAGATAGGCACTGGCGCGGACGGCGTAACCGAATGGATCGGAGGGTTGGGCCGATACGTAGCGATCAATGTGCAGATGCGCGGCGGGAAAATCGGTGTCGTACATGCGCGCAAACGCTTCGTCGATCTCGGCCGAAGGCGCAGCGCTGCACATGGGCAACGTGAGCACAGAGAGTAGGAATAGCGGCCGCAGGGCGCTAGAGATCTGTCGCAGCCAGAACGTTAGTACCGCTTCCTCCGGTCGCGGCTCAGCAAAGCTTGCCCGATACTGGGCCGTGACCAAAGGGGGCGGTTGCGTGATGCTAACGAACTCAACGCCACAGCGCGACCGACTTCCGCGCCGCCTTCCGTTTCTGGTGTGATGGCGGAGCCGGACCAGGGGGTCCGGAGCGGACGAGGGCGTCCGCCCATAAGCGCTAAGATAACGATTGCTTAAGCAGCTCAAATTCGTTAAGCTTAGGCATGCCGGTCATGGACGAGGATTGGAGTGTTCTA
>Ga0326728_10001058_pt1 | contig 100358 bp, 90 predicted proteins | sample MB3enrmetagenome_FD_207602 | JGI IMG/M metagenome (GOLD analysis project Ga0326728, IMG submission 207602) | Lab enriched peat soil microbial communities from McLean, Ithaca, NY, United States - MB31MN | ecosystem: Environmental > Terrestrial > Soil > Wetlands > Peat | place: USA: New York...
GTGAAGCGAATGTCGTCGGGGCGGGCCAGTGAGCCAATCTCCTTCGAAACCCATTTGCGCAATTCGTCTTTTAGTTCAAAGCTGGGCTCGTTGCCGCTTTCCAATGTGACGAAGGCGGAGATGGCCTGGCCCTTGAGTTCATCGGGGCGGCCCACGACAGCCGCTTCGGCTACCTTGGGATGAGCGACCAGTGCCGACTCAACCTCCATGGTGCCCAGGCGATGGCCGCTGACGTTGATCACGTCGTCCACGCGGCCCATGAGCCAGAAGTAGCCATCAGCATCCTGGCGCGCGCCGTCGCCAGTGAAATAGCAGCCCTCGATGTCGCTCCAGTAGGTCTTGCGGTAGCGCTCATGATCGCCATAGATGGTTCGGGCCATCGAGGGCCAGGGCTTGCGAACAATGAGCAGACCGCCATGGCCGGCGGGCACTGGTTCTCCCGCCTTATTGACCACCTCAGGTTGAATGCCGAAGAAGGGCCGCGTGGCCGAGCCGGGCTTGGCCGGCACCGCGCCGGGAAGGGGAGCGATCATGATGGCGCCGGTCTCGGTCTGCCACCAAGTGTCGACGATAGGGCAGCGGTTGCGGCCGATCTTCTCGCGGTACCACATCCACGCCTCGGGATTGATGGGTTCTCCAACGGTTCCCAGCAGGCGCAGCGAGGCCAGGGAGTACTTCTCCACGTGCTGGTCTCCCCACTTCATAAAAGCACGGATGGCGGTGGGAGCGGTGTAAAAGATGGTGACCCGGTGGTCGTCGACGATTTTCCAAAATCTGGAAAAATCGGGCCAGTTGGGCGCGCCTTCATACATCAGCACTGTTGCGCCATTCTGCAACGGACCATAAACGACATATGAGTGGCCGGTGACCCAGCCGACGTCGGCTGTGCACCAGTAGATGTCCTCGTCTTTCAGATCGAAGACGTACTTGGCGGTGATGTAGGTCTGAACGGCATAGCCGCCGGTGGTGTGAACCAGGCCCTTGGGCTTGCCGGTAGTGCCGGAGGTGTAGAGGATGTACAACGGGTCTTCTGAATCCAGTTCTTCAGCGAGACAATCAGGTGCGGCGGCGGCCATCAGGTCGTGCCACCAATGATCGCGGCCTTCAACCATGTTGACTGGCGAGCCGGTGCGGCGGAAGACGATCACGTGCTTGACGGTGTGGCAGGCGTTCATGGCTTCGTCGACGGTACGCTTGAGCTGGATTTCGTTGCCGCGGCGATAGCTGGAGTCCTGAGTGAGGATGGCGACGCAGGCCGAGTCGTTGACGCGATCGGCGATGGCGTTGGCGGCAAATCCGCCAAAAATTACGGAATGGATGACGCCGATGCGGGCGCAGGCCAGCAGGGCAATGGCCAGCTCCGGGGTCATGCCCATGTAAACGGCAACGCGGTCGCCCTTGCGGATACCCAGCTCCTTGAGGGCGTTGGCGAAACGCTGCACATCGGCGAGTAATTCTGCATAGGTCAGGCGGCGGATTTCTCCGGGCTCACCTTCCCAGATCAATGCGGTCTTGTCGCGGCGCTCTCCCAGTGCGTGACGGTCCACGCAGTTGTAGCACAGGTTGAGCTTTCCACCCGCAAACCATTGAGCTGATGGGAGATTCCACTCCAAGACCTTTTCCCAGGGCTTGAACCAATGCAGTTCGCTGGCAACTCCGGCCCAAAAGGCCTCGGGGTTGTCGATGGAGTGCTTGTAGAGGGTCTCGTACTGCTCCAGACTCTGGATGTGGGCCTTGGCGCTGAACTCCGGCAGCGGCGGAAAGATGCGGTTTTCGCGCAGAGTCGAGTCGATATCCTGGCTGGCTACGGCAGATACAGGGTTGGCAACTACACGAACAGGACCGGCAACATCAACAGCGGGCAGCGAAGTCATGCGAACCGACCTTTGGGGAAGTGGGAACAACAAACTGCTTGCGGCAGCCCTGGGGAATTGATCTTCCGGGAAGGCGCCGCGTGAAAGCAACACTATCTAGTGATGCATGCAAAGGGCAAGAGGGCGCATAGGACTGTCGAGTATTTACTTACATTGTGTATATTGAATGATTCTTCCGATGCGACCTCATGACTGCGCATACCGCGTTTGATGCCAGATCCAGGCGGTGCGGAGGATCTCATCGAGTTGGGTGTAGCGGGGCTTCCAGCCTAGTTCGCGGATGGCTTTTTCAGAGCTGGCGACCAGGACAGCGGGGTCTCCGGGGCGGCGGGGATGGACTTCGGCGGGGATGGGATGGCCGGTGACGCGGCGGGCCGATTCGATGACCTCGCGGACGCTGAAGCCCTGGCCGTTGCCGAGGTTGAAGATCAGCCGTTTTTCGGCGGCAGGGGCGGTTTTCAGTGCGTTGAGGGCCAGTAAGTGGGCATCGGCCAGGTCGGAGACGTGGATGTAATCACGGATGCAGGTGCCGTCGTGGGTGGGGTAGTCGTCTCCGTAGATGCGGATGGAAGGACGACGGCCAAGGGCGACGTCGAGAACCAGGGGAATGAGGTGGGATTCGGGCTCGTGGGCTTCGCCGCGGGTGATGCCGTTCGGACCTTCCATGGCGCCAGCCACGTTGAAGTAGCGCAGCGAGGCCGAACGCAGGTTGTGAATCCGGTGGAACCAGTCGAGCATCTTTTCCACAAGTAGCTTGGATTCGCCATAGACATTGGTCGGTTGAAGACGCGCATCTTCTTTGATTGGAATCACTTCCGGTTCGCCGTAGACAGCGGCAGTGGAGCTGAAGACCAGCCGGTGGGGACCGTGGGCGAGCATAGCCTCTAGCAGGGCAAGGGTGGAGGCGGTGTTGTTGCGAAAATACTGTTCGGGATGGAGCATGGATTCGCCGGCCTCGATGAGGGCGGCGAAGTGGAGAACGGCGTCGTAGGGTTTTCCCTGAGCTTTGGCGGCAATGAAAATCTTATCCAGAGCGAACCGGTCTGCCAGTTCTCCCTCGATAAATTCAATACCCGGGGGCAAAATGTTGCGCCGGCTATGGCTCAGATTGTCAAAAATAACGGTATTATGGCCATTTTCCACCAGCAGCCCGGCAACAGTACCACCTATGTACCCCGCACCACCTGTAACCAGGATTTTCACGAAAAAAACCGTTCCTTCCAAAGCAATTTGTTATAACTTAGAGTCTAATATGTAGGGTTGGTTTGTGCTGATCCGAGGCTAGCGGCAATATGTCCGCCGGAGTGCATACAGATTGAATCAGTGATCTGATTTGCTTTACCGGCGGCAGAGCCTGGATGTAGATTAAACCGTGTTTTCAAGCGCGGGAGTTGGTATTCTTTCGCTATGGAGGGATTGTGTTCTGTTCGATGCATGAGTGCACATTTTTCCCGGATCTGCAGCTACACAAACGAGATGTAGTTCACTTTTACTCCCCCATCCGATTCTGCGCATGGGCACTTTGAAACCGGTCATGCGACTGCACGAGTTGCAACCGATGTAACCATATGCGAGGATTGAGATTATGCCGGAATCTTCAATGAGGGCGATGAGCAGCACCATCCAGCCTGATTCAATACGGGCCACATTCGGATTGCTCCCCGAACCCGAGCGAAATCCAGGCTCGTTTATCACCAGTATGGTGGTCAACGGGCTGCTGCTGGCTTTGTTTCTCTATGCTGGAGCGATGGCCAAGAAGACCATCCAGCAGCACCGTTATGAGGAGACGCTGCTGGTCATTCCAGCCAAAAAGGAGCCTCCTAAGCCCAAGGAGAAGATACCTCCACCGCCGCCGGTCGAGGAGCCAAAGCCAGTGGATGTAAAGTTTGAGGCGCCCCGGATTAAAGTCCCCAAGCCGGAACCCAAGCCCGAACTTAAACCGATCCAGATTGACACCAAGTTGACGATGCCGGTCATCAAGGACGCCAAACAGGATGTGAGGCTGGCGCCACAGCCCAAGACGGCTCTAGCCCCGGCGGCCATGCCGGCGCAGGACAGCAGCGTTAAGCCATCCACGAAACCGGTGCATTATGGCCAGACCTTCGGCGTGCTGCCCAATCCCAACGCCAAAGGACCGGCAACGGTGGCGGCCATAGGAAATATGTACGGCGGAAATCAAGGTCCTGCCATAGCCCCCCATGGAGTGGTGGGCTCGACCGGCATTGGCGATGGACTTAAATACGGCAATAATAATGGCAAACCCGGAGGAAGAGTAGCCTCTGCCGTGGTCCCCGCAGCCACCATGGTGGCCCCATCGGGGAATATGGGCAAAGTGGCCGCTGCCGGAATTCCCACTGTGCCCACGGCCGTGGCGGCAGCCCCCAGAGCGGTCGTTGCCGGACCACCCGATACAGACTTGATTGTGATTTCAAAGCCGCAGCCTCAGTACACCAGCGAAGCCAAGCAACTGAAGGTACAGGGTGACGTGATCCTGCGTGTTACCTTTATGGCCAATGGCAAAGTAGTGGTGCAGGGCATCGTGCAGGGCCTGGGCCATGGTCTGGATGATGAGGCTCGCAGGGAAGCGCAACAGTTCCGTTTCCGGCCCGCCACGCATAATGGGCAGCCGGTAGACAAAACAACCAACGTGATAATTACGTTCCAGTTGGCGTAATATCAGAAATACAGGCAAGAACATCAGCAGTGCCAGCTGAGGAATGCTGAACCGGAATTGACGGCCAGAGAAGGACGCGGAAGAACCAGCTTAGGAGCCACACATGACGTTACGGAAAATATCCATCGCCTTGCTGCTCATTACCCTAAGTGCCACGAGCGCGTATGCGCTGGGGTTTGGAAAAAAGAAAGAGCCCAGAAACAAGTACTCTCAGGTGCATCAACTCACCCCGGAGCAAGCGGCACTGGTTGAACGGGCCGTTGGCCGCGAAAAGGTTCTGATCAAGAGTATTCAGCAGCGCACGCCACTGGTGGAGACCTATATTCAGAACACCCGGCCGGATATCAAACTCTACCAAGTGCCGGTCTCGGATGAGTACATGCTGAGCCGCATTGACTTTGGCAAGGTCTCCTTTTACGACAAGGCCTACGAACCCCGGTCCACCAAGTCAAAGCACCACAAGTACTTCATGGGATCGGTGGCCTCCGTCACCGGGCTGAGCAAGGCATTGAGGCTGGATACTCAAATTACCTATTCGCCTACCGGCTTTACGCAGATGATGTTTCTGGACCCCAGGAGCTTCGATAATCAGCATTATCTCTTCAGTTTTGTACGCAAGGAGTTTCTGGGGTCGGTGCGCACCTGGGTTTATGATGTGCAGCCCAAGGTTACCGGAATGGGACGGTTTTATGGCCGCATCTGGATCGAGGACCAGGACGGCAATATAGTCCGCTTTAACGGCACGTATACCGAACCCCGGTCCGGGGACGACTCACGCCTGTACTTTCACTTTGACAGCTGGCGTATGAACGTGCAGCCGGGCATCTGGTTGCCAGTGGCCGTATACGTGGAAGAGTCCCAGCGCACCGCAGGCGACAAGTTTGGGTTGAAGGCTCAGACGCACTTCTGGGGCTACTCTCTCAAGCTGCCCACGCGAGAGAGCGAGAACGTGAGCGTGAGGGTGGACGACGCCGTGGATAAGAGCGACGACTCGCAGGATGTGGGTCCTCTACAAGCCACGCGCGCCTGGGTCACTCAGGCTGAAAACAACGTTATCGACCGGCTTGTGGAAGCCGGCCTGGTGGCGCCGCTGACCCCCGGCGGCTATGAAAACACGGTATTGGATCAGATCGTCATCAACCTGCAAGTACCAAATAATCTGGTATTTACAGACCAAGTGCATACTCGCATCCTGCTGACGACCACGTTGGAAACCACCACCGTAGGCAACACCATTCTGATCAGCAAGGGATTGATTGACAGCCTGCCCACCGAGGAAGCAATCGCTTCCGTGGTGGCCATGGAACTGGCCCACATCGTGATGGGTCACCACATCGACACACGCTACGCATTCAACGACCGCCTGTTGTTCCCCGACGAAGCTACTTTCAGAAAAATCGATATGTACCACTCGGATCATGACAACGCCGAGGCGTCCAAGCGCGCCATGGAGTATCTGCAGAACTCCATGTACAAGGACAAGCTGCCTTCCGCGGGGCTGTTTTATGCGCAATTGGTGGATCGAGAAAGGGTGCTCAGAGCCCTGAATACAGCCAAGCTTGGCGACTCTCTGCTGAAGATCGATGGAACCCCGTGGATGGCCGATTTAAAGAACATGGCTCCCAAGCTGAACTGGGATGACCTGACTCAGCGCCCGGCATTACCTTTGGGCAGCTGGCTCAAGACCGATCCCTGGGACGACCGGGTGCATCAGATCAACGCGAAGATCTACTCCTACATGAACCCCCGCGACAAGATGCCGCTGGAGGTGACGCCAATCTTCTATAAGTTGCAGCGCTATGATGCATCGAAGCTGACGCCATCTTCTGCTCCACCCGCTGCGCCAACCGCTGCGCCGCCCGCTGCCGCCGGCGAGGCGTCTCAGCAGCTTGAGGGCACGTCGCATCCGCCATCGCAATAGCCTGCATAGGGAATCCCCAGACCGGAATGCGCTGCGTGCTCCATTCAGGTTCGGGGATTCCATAATCCCTTTATTCAACTTTGTAACCAGGCCGCGAAGATGTGCCTGTCCTGAAAGAGCCTTTTACAAATGAAATTATTCATTTCGTTTTTGGTCTCAGTTCTGCTTCTTACAGGAGCCTCAGCCGGCGCACAAGTGGTTCCTTCCGCCACCGGCCGGCAGGTTTCGATCACCGCGGGCGGGATGGCTTCGATTTTTCAGCCGGATTATATGGGGGGATGGAATAACGGCGTTTTCGCACAAGCCAGCAACCAGCCGCTGTTTGGCGTGGGAACTTATGTGGACGTGAGGCTCAGGCGCTGGGTACAGTTCGAGGCCGAAGGCCGCTGGTCGCGCTTTAACGCGCTCGTAGGCATTACCGAGGACAACTACCTGATTGGCCCGCGTCTTCCTGTTTATCACTTCAGGAAAACAACTGTCTATGGCAAGGCGCTGGGAGGGATCTCAAGAATGGACTTTGGATCCATCTATTATGGTGTCTACGGCAGGTACCTTGACATCACCTTCGGCGGAGGCATGGACGTAAAGCTGACCAATAAGATCAGCCTCCGCGCGGCGGATGTCGAGTACCATTATTGGCCGAGTTGGGAAAATTCCACGCTGAAGCCATACGGAGCCAGCGTGGGCGTGAGCTACAAGATATTCTGAGAATCTGACATGCAATAAGGGCCACTCGAGAGGAGTGGCCCTTATTGCATATAATACGCTGTCATTAAGCCGGCGAGGGCGCGCCTTCAGGATAGCTGGGGCCTCGGCTCTCCGGTTTGAGAACCTCCTGCACATCGTTGCCGCCAGTGTCCGAAGGCCTGGCAAGACTCGTACGCAATGGGGGAAGCTCCTTGCCCTCGATGAGCATCTTGACCTCATCGGAGTCGATGGTTTCGCGCTCCAGCAGAGCCGCGGCGATGCGGTGCATGGCGTCGGCATTCGTTTCGACAATGGTGTGAGCCGACTGGTAGGCTTCGTCGATCAAGCGGCGCACTTCCAAATCGATTTGCCGGGCCGTCTCTTCGCTGAAGTCGCGATGCTGGGCGATTTCGCGGCCCAGGAAGATCTGCTCTTCCTTCTTGCCGAAGGTGAGCGGACCGAGGCGGCTCATGCCGTACTCGCAGACCATGCGCCGGGCCAGATCGGTAGCGACTTCAATATCGCTGCCGGCGCCCGTGGACATCTGGTTAAGGAATATCTCCTCGGCCACGCGTCCACCGTAGGACATGGCCAGTTTGGCCTCCAGGTATTCCTTGGTGTAATTGTGCCGGTCGCCGGGCAAAAAGATGGTCACGCCCAGAGCCATGCCGCGGGGAATGATGGTGACCTTGTGAATAGGGTCGGAGTGCTCGCGCATGAACGAAACCAGCGCGTGGCCGGCTTCATGATAGGCGGTAACCCGCTTCTCCTCCTCGGTGAGCAGCATGGACTTGCGCTCCGCGCCCATGAGCACCTTGTCCTTGGCCACCTCGAAGTCGTACATGGTGACCTGCTTGCGATTCATGCGCGCCGCGCTCAGGGCGGCCTCGTTGACCATGTTGGCCAGATCTGCGCCGCTGAAGCCGGGGGTTCCGCGAGCCAGGACGTTCAAGTTAGTGTCGTCGGAGACGGGAACTTTTTTGACGTGTACGCCGAGAATCTCCTCGCGGCCGCGCACGTCAGGCAGGCCCACCACCACGCGGCGGTCAAAGCGGCCCGGACGCAGCAACGCGGGGTCGAGCACGTCGGGACGGTTGGTGGCTGCCACCAGGATCACGCCGTCGTTGGACTCGAAGCCGTCCATCTCGACGAGAAGCTGGTTCAACGTCTGCTCGCGCTCATCGTGTCCTCCGCCCAGGCCAGCGCCTCGATGGCGGCCCACAGCGTCGATCTCGTCGATGAAGATGATGCAAGGCGCGTTCTTTTTGCCCTGCTCAAAGAGGTCGCGTACGCGGCTGGCGCCTACGCCGACGAACATCTCCACAAAATCCGAACCAGAGATGGAGAAGAAGGGAACGTTAGCCTCGCCGGCCACGGCGCGCGCCAGAAGCGTCTTGCCGGTGCCCGGAGGGCCCACCAGCAGCACGCCCTTGGGAATGCGGCCGCCGAGCTTCTGGAACTTGGCCGGTTCCCGCAGGTACTCGATGATCTCCTTCAGCTCTTCTTTGGCCTCATCCACGCCGGCCACGTCCTTGAAGGTGATCTTCTTCTGCTGCATGGAGAGCAGGCGCGCGCGGCTCTTGCCGAAGGACATCGCTTTGTTGCCGCCAGCCTGCATCTGGCGCATGAAGAAGAACCAGATACCGATTAACAGAACGAACGGACCCAAGCTCATCAGCGCCTGCAACAAGTAATTATTTTGCGGGTCCTTCAGGTCGAAATGCGTCTTGGCCGCGTGCAACTCCTTGGCCAGGTTGTCGGCGGTGTTTCCGGAGATCGTGGTATGGAATTCATCCTTGGAACCCTTCAAGTGGCCGTGAACATCGGTTCCCTGGATGGTGGCGTCTTGCACCTGTCCAGTCTCGATCTTGTCCAACAGATCCGAGTAGCCTATTTCAGTGGTCTTAGCCCCTAAGTTGGCACCCTTTGTTACCCAGCTAATAAGAACCATGCCGACGGCGATGATGCAGGCCCAGACCATGATCGATTTGACGGTTGAATTCACCAGTAATCCTCTCTTACCGTGTTGGAGCATCCGTCCAACGGGTCTCCAGCACCACCTGTATCTCCTTTAGACGCTGTTACATTCCACAAAGTCACAAAAAAAACACGGTGCCTGGACGGCAGATACACTTTTATCTCCGCCCGAAGAAGCAGTCAATAAGATTGTACTCTCCAGACCGAAAGATATGGAGCAATTACAAGGCCGAATCCGCTGGGGCACTCAGACTGGAAATCAGGATGCGGATTCCCGGTTCGGGTTCCACTTCGACTCCCTGCATCCAGACGATGCGGCCATTGAGCTCGAGAACAGGCCAAAGAGCACGTCTGGATCCGGTAACTTTAAGACGTTCAAGCACTTCCTTCACTTTACGCGGGGCGGAGGAGTAGCGCAGCCGAACACGGTCGCCCGGCCTCCAATTGCGCAGTGTGGCGACCCTGGCGGCACTAGATCTTTCTTGGGAATTTACAACATTTGTAAAACCATCCATGTTTTCGATTCGCAGCCGCAGCCCAAATGCCGGGACAGCCACCTCGCCGGGGACGGCAAACGTGTACTCAGTAGAAAGCTCCGCGCCAGCCTTACGAGCCGTTGCAGCAGGCAAAATGGATAGCCGCAGCTCACGCGCGGTTCGCTCTGCACGGAGCCCATGAACCAGTTCGAGCTTCTGTCCTGCGCGACCAGTGAGGGCCAGGTTGCGTAGCGCTTCGGTTGAGGGAAAATCGATTGCCGCGCCCAGTTGCTCTGTGGCGAAGCGCAAAAGCCGTCGCTGGAGGGCTGGCGCGAGTGAAGCCAGGCGGATGAGATAGAGTGCCAGGCCATCACCCGAGGCTCGGCCTCCGCCCCGGACCGGGCGGCCATGCAGGAGCAACTGCGGGGCAAGGCGGAGTAGCTCGTCCGTCCACCAGGCCTCCTCATCGCGAGCCAACTGGGCCATTTGCGACATGTGCTCGCGCAGTTGCGGGTTCCAACTCTCCAGCAGCGGCAGTAGTTCGTGGCGGATGCGGTTGCGGGTAAAAGTGAGATGCCTGTTCGATGAATCCTCGCGCCAGCGCTGGCCCAGCGAGTTCAGATAGGCCTCGACCTCAGCCCGCGTGGTGGAGAGCAACGGGCGCAGGATGCGGCCCTCGGGATATTCGATCACCGGATGGATTCCGCTCAAGCCTTCGGTCCATGCACCACGCAGGAACTTGGCCAGAACGGTCTCAGCCTGGTCGTCGCGTGTGTGCGCCGTAGCCACGGCTTCCACGGTGCCCGAAGCCATGAGCTGCCGGAACCAGCCGTAGCGAAGGCGGCGGGCTGCTTCCTCAATGGTTTCGTCGTTTTCTTTTGCAGTTGCCCCGGCATCTACCTTTGCTTCGTGGAAAGGCAGGCCAAGTTGGACGGCGAGCGCGCGGGCAAAGGCAAGGTCGCCGTCTGCCTCCTCGCCACGCAATCCGTGGTGCAGATGGGCGGTGTGGAGCACTAAACCAAGCTCCCGGCGCCGCTCCGCAAGGGCCCGTACAAGGGCCACGGAGTCTGCGCCGCCAGACAGGCCCACCGCCAGGCGGAGTCCTGGCCGGAGCATCGACACATCGATGGGTAGCTTTGCGCGCATTCCAAAATGATAAGGCCTCTGCCGCATCCCCATTCTCTGCCCAGTCAGTAAATATACTGGAATCAATGTTTGAGATACGCGCTGCAACCGTTGCCGATGCCGCACTCATCACCGCCCATCGCAGGGCTATGTTCCTGGATATGGGCTGTCCGGACGATGTGGATATGGAAACCATGAACCGGAACTTTGAGCCATGGGTCACGCGCATGATCGGCGAAGGCAAATATCTTGCCTGGATCGCCGAGGACTGCAATCACCCCATTGCCTCGGCTAGCCTTCTGATTCTGGACTGGCCACCTAACACTCACGATCCCGCTGGGGAGCACCGCGGTTACGTGCTGAACGTCTTCGTTGACCCGGAGTACCGGCGACGCGGCCTGGCTCGGGCCCTGGTGGAACGCTGCATGACAGAGGCACACCGACGGCGCATTCGCATGGTAGCGTTGCACAGTTCCGACACTGGCCGGCCCCTCTATGAGGCCCTGGGCTTTAGCGCGACCAAAGAAATGCAATATGTGGAACCGTTCGGGGAGTAGCCAAGTGTCCCATTCTTTCCGTGTTTCTCGTAGATAGAATGGGGAAACTATATAGGTTCCCCGCTGCTTTTCACAAGAACTCCACCTCACACAGTGCTATACTCCAACCGATGCAAGTCTTTGTGATTCTTCCCGCTGCGGGGCTGGGAACCCGGATGGCCGGACCGCAGCCCAAACAGTTTCTTGCGCTGGATGGGGTACCCATCCTGATCCACTCATTGCGCGCCTTTGCCTCGGTTGCGCGGGTGACAGCGATCTACGTGGCTGTGCGCAATACGGAGATGGAGCGCGTCCAGGCGCAGGTTGCCGAGTACGGTTTTGCCAGCCGGGTTCGCGTGGTGGAAGGCGGCGACTGCCGTCAGGATTCTGTCTCCCATGCGCTGGCTGCATTGCCGGCCCAGTCCGACGACATTGTTCTGGTACACGATGCCGTCCGGCCTCTGATTGACGCGGCTACCATCGAGCGCACCATTGACGCGGTGATTGAGCATGGGGCGGCCATCGTGGGACTGCCGGCCGTGGACACCATCAAGCAGGTGGAGCGGACCGCGCACGGCGCGCTGATTACCTCCACTATTCCGCGCGAGTTTATTGTGCAGGCGCAGACGCCGCAAGGCTTCCGTTTCGACCTCTTGCGGAGCGCCTTCGCAGAGGCCCAGGCAGACGGATTTGTGGGCACAGACGAAGCATCAGTAGTGGAGCGCGCAGGCAATCCTGTGGCCGTCGTCCATGGCTCCGCAGTGAATCTGAAGATCACCCAACCAGGAGATCTGGAGTTGGCCGAGTTTTACCTGCGCAGGCAAGCCCGCTAAGAGCGGATTCCACGCAAGAACAGGCACGGTAACCATGGAAACACGGATCGGATTTGGCTACGACTCGCATGTATTCAAGACCGGCGTGCCCTTGCGCATCGGCGGAGTCAAGCTCGACCACCCGGAGGGCCTGGAAGGCCACTCCGACGGCGATGTGCTGCTGCACGCCGTGACCGACGCGCTGCTGGGATCCATTGCCGCCGGCGATATCGGCAGCTTTTTTCCTCCCGGCGACCCGCGCTGGAAGAACGCCGATTCGGCCATCTTCCTTAACCTGGCGCTGGATACGCTGCAACGCGCCGGCTACCGCATCGTAAACATCGACACCACACTGATTCTGGCTAAGCCAAAGATCGGCCCCGTCTCCGGCGAGATGCGCGCCCGAATCGCCGAGATGCTGGGCCTGGGCACGGACCAGGTCAGCATCAAAGCCAAGACCCCGGAGGGGCTGAAGCTAGACCGCGTCGCCCAATGCCACGCCATCGCCCTGGTGGAGCGCGTTATTGAACCCGAGGACCTGAAGAGCATGAGCGCCGTGATCGAAAGCCAGCGCCAATTGGAAGACGTTGTAGAAGACCTGCTCAGTTCCGTCCACGGAGTTCCCAAAAAACGAGACGGGATGGACTTCGATACCGAGGAGATTCCGTAGGGCAGGGAACAAAGGTCCTGGAACAACAGACCGATCGTTCAAATCTGGATACTTATGCCCCGGTTAATAGTTACTTTGGCCAAGAAGATTTCATGCGATGGACCGGGCCTATAAGACCAATTTCGCAGCCGGGCGATTAAGTGGTTGCGGATTTCTCCATTTGGCTTTATCGTAGCAGCGAGTTCTTATCTCACCCTTGGAGCGTCCTGAATGCTATATTTGGCGTTTATGTTGCAAAATGAGCCCGATCCAGCGCTTGTCCAGCATGTAGTCATGGTAATGCTCGCGCTTATCCCAATCATCATTCTCGTGGCGATTGCCATTGTGATGGTGCCCTGCTGGTTCATCCTGAAAAAGGCAGGCTTTTCGCCCTGGCTGTCGCTTCTATGTATCATTCCGTCGTTTGGCACTGTGGTTCTTCTCTACATTCTGGCCTTCTCCGACTGGAAGGTTGTGCCCGCGCCTCCGCCTGTCTGGCAACAGCCGCCGTATCCTCCCCGGGGTTGAACTGGGTCGATCAACTCAAGAGGGAGCGCTTCGGCGTCGAGATTGGTAACATACAATCAAGATGCCTGATTCAAGTCTCTCCCCGGCAAAAACGCCCCGCGTTCGTTTCGCGCCCTCGCCCACGGGCTTTTTGCACGTGGGCAGCGCGCGCACATTTATCTTCAATTGGCTCTTTGCCCGCCATAACCATGGCACCATGGTCTTGCGCCTGGACGACACGGACGTAGAGCGCAACACCGAGGCCAGCGTTCAGTCTATTTTTGAAGGCCTGCGCTGGCTGGGGCTCTCGTGGGACGAAGAATACAGGCAATCCGAACGTCTCGCACTGCACCGCCGGCAAGCCGAAGCGATTTTCGCCAAAGGCCTGGCCTATCGCGACTTCACCCCCGCCCATGTGGGAGAAGACAATCAATCCTCGGCGCAAGGCGCCTGGCTCTTCAATCCCGGAATGAGGGAAATGTCCATCGAGGAGTCCGACCGCCGCGCTAATTCCGGAGAATCGTTCGCCCTCCGCTATCGCGTACCGCGCGGCCAGGGCCGGAGTTTGCAATTTGCTGATAGCGTATACGGCGCGCAGTCCAAGCTCGCCGATGAAGTGGAAGACTTCGCCCTGCTACGCTCGGACGGGATGCCGACGTACCACCTGGCCTCCTGCGCCGACGACGCCGATCTCGGCATCAGCCACATTATCCGCGGTCAGGATCACCTCACCAACACCTTCAAGCACCTGTTGATTTTCGAGGGCCTCGGCGTCGAGCCGCCGCAGTTTGCCCATCTTCCGCTGCTCGTCGCCCCTGACGGGGCCAAACTGTCAAAACGGAAACATGGCCCCGTCGTCAGCATCACCACCTATCGCGATGCAGGCTTTCTGTCCCAAGCCTTCGTCAACTTCCTCTGCCTGCTGGGCTGGTCGCCCAAGGACGACCGTGAGTTCCTTTCGCGCGACGAGCTTACCGCCGCATTCACCCTGGAGGGCGTCAACCGCGCCAACGCCGTCATTAATTTTACCGAGGAAGACCCTTTTGACCCCAAGGCTGTCTGGCTCAACGCCGAGCATATCCGCGCACTGCCCGTTGAGCAGCTCGCATCTTTACTTGGACCAGTCTTCACGCAGGTTGGCTTTGAGGCGTCGCCTGAAAAAATACTCGCCGTCACGCCGCTTATCCGCGAGCGCATAAAGTTGCTGCGCGACGCCCCCTCCGCAGCCGACTTTTTCTTCCTGAAAGAACTCGCGCCCTACGACCCAGCCGAGCTGATTCCGCAAAAGGGCGATGCGGCGATGGCACGCCGCGTCCTTCAGCACGCGCTTGAAGTTCTGCCCGGAATCAACTTCGATCACGATTCGCTTGACCAGGCGCTTCGTCAGGCTGCAGCGTCACTAGGACTCAAGGCCGGGCAGGCCTTTCAGCCTATCCGCGTAGCCGTATGCGGACGTAAGAATGCGCCACCGCTCTTTGAAACCATGGCCGTGCTGGGCTGCGATATTTGCCTTGCGCGCATTCGTCAGGCCGTGGCCAGCCTGCAATCGCTCGGTTGAGCAAAGTTCCTCCCGTAGAATCGTAGTAACAGGAATTGCAGCCAGTAAGGAATCGAAGCCATGACCAACGATAATCCGGAAACGCAAGCCGTTCCCTCCAACTTCCTCCGCGAGATCATTGCCGAGGATGTGCGCACCAAAAAGTACGGCGACGCCGTCATTCAGACCCGCTTTCCTCCCGAGCCCAACGGCTACCTGCACATAGGCCACGCCAAAGCCATCTGCATCGACTTTGGCCTGGCAGACGAGTTCGGCGGCAAGACCAACCTGCGCTTCGACGACACCAACCCTGAAAAAGAGGAGCAGGAGTACGTCGATTCCATCATGGAGGACGTGCGTTGGCTGGGCTTTGAGTGGGAGCGCCTTTGCTATGCTTCGGATTATTTTGGTCAGCTCTACGAGTGGGCGTTGCAGCTCATCAAGGCCGGAAAAGCGTATGTCGATGACCTCTCAGCCGACGAGATCCGCCAGCACCGCGGCACCCTCACGGAGCCCGGCAAGGACTCACCCTATCGAAATAGGTCTGTCGAAGAAAATCTCGACCTCTTTCAGAGAATGAAGGCCGGCGAGTTCCCCGACGGGACACGAGTCTTGAGAGCCAAGATCGACATGGCCTCACCGAATCTGAATATGCGCGATCCGGTCATGTACCGCATCCTGCACGCATCGCACCATCGCACCGGCGACGAGTGGTGCATCTATCCCATGTACGACTACGCCCACGGCCAATCGGATTCCATCGAGAGGGTCACCCACTCCATGTGTACTCTGGAGTTTGCTGATCATCAGCCCCTCTACCGCTGGTACATCGAACAGTTGGGCATCTTCCCCTCGCATCAGTTTGAGTTTGACCGCCTGAACATCACCTACACCATGCTCAGCAAGCGCAAGCTTCTGCAACTGGTGCAGGAAAAGCGCGTCAACGGCTGGGACGATCCCCGCATGCCCACGCTCTGCGGCATCCGCCGCCGCGGATTTACCCCGGAAGCGATCCGTACCTTCGTCGCCCAGGCCGGCGTCTCACGCACCAACGGCAGCACCGATTTTGAGATGCTTGAGCACTTCCAGCGCGATGACCTGAACCGCCGCGCGCGCCGCGCCATGGCCGTGCTGCGTCCTCTCAAGCTGGTCATCGACAACTATCCAGCCGGAAAAGAAGAATTCGTCGAGGTCGCCAACAATCCCGAAGACCCCTCAGCCGGGACCCGTCAGGTGCCTTTCTCCCGCGAGCTTTACATCGAGCACGACGACTTTCGAGAGGTTCCTCCACCCAAGTATTACCGCCTCTCGCCCGGCAAGGAGGTGCGCCTGCGCAATGCGTATTTCATTACCGCACAAAATGTAGTCAAGGACTCAGCCGGCAACATCGTCGAGGTGCACTGCACCTATGATCCGGCCAGCCGAGGCGGCAACTCTCCCGACGGCCGCAAGGTTAAGTCCACTATCCACTGGGTCTCATGCGCCCTCGCCATTTCAGCCGAAATTCGTCTCTATGGCAACCTCTTCGCCAAGTCCGATCCCTACGACCTGGAAGAAGGCCAGGACGTTCTCGACAATCTCAATCCCAACTCGCTGGAAATCCTCACCGGCGTTAAGCTTGAGCCGTCACTTGCGAATGCCCGGCTGGATGACCGCTTCCAGTTCGAGCGAGTTGGATATTTCTGCCTGGATCCGGACTCGACTGCTGGGAAGTTGGTGTTTAACCGGACGCTGCCGCTCAAAGACTCCTGGGCCAAGATCGAGAAAAAATCGGGGACATAACGGAGAGCAATTTTCGCGCACGCGAGTAAAAACTTTCTGCGTAGAAGCAGAGGCTTTTACAGTGGTCAGCGATGGCTTGCGCATCTTGCCCTGGACATTGTTCATTCCGGGACGGGATGAGCGCTGGAGACCCGGAATCTTGCAGCGTATTCTGTGAGCAGGGAGGGGAAGTGGGTTTGAAGAGCGGTTCAAGCTGGATACGCGCATGTTGGTACGGATTCGCGTTGTTTTTAACGGCCAACGCGGGCTGGGCCATAGAGGTGCATACCAACCCACTGAATCGCGAGCCGCAGGTGCGAGTGGCCTATGAACACTTCTACAACTTGGATTATCCCGGCGCCGTGAAGCGGTTCGAGCGCATTCGCGAGGCGCATCCGGGCGATCCGCAAGCCACAGCGCTGCTGCTTAACGCCCTGATTTTTCAGGAACTTTACCGGCTCGACCTGCTGGACACGACCTTCTACGCCAATGATGGTTTCCTGACCGGACGTCACGCGACCGAGGAAGACCCCGCAACCCGCGACCGCATCCTGGGACTGGCAGACGAGGCCATTCACGAGGCGGACGTACGCATTGAGCACAATCACGACGACATCGATGCGCTTTTTGCCCGCGGATGGGTCCGCAGCCTGAAGTGCGCCTATGTAGCCATGGTGGAAAGGGCTTATGGAGCGGGCTTCCGGCTGGCCACCAAGGCCAAAGATGACGAAGAGCGCGTGCTGAAGCTGGACCCGGATTATGTTGACGCCAAGCTGGTGACGGGGGTATATGAGTACGTGGTGGGCGCGCTGCCCTGGCCCTTCAAGCTGCTGATTGGCTTTACCGGGATTACCGGATCGAAGACGCGCGGCCTTGAGATGCTTAACGACTCAGGCAATCGCGGCGTGATCACCAGTGTTGAGTCGCGTACTGTGATTGCACTTTTCCTGCGCCGCGAGGCCAAGTACAAAGAGGCTATCGAGGTGGTTCGCAAGCTTAAAGAACAGTATCCCCATGACTTTCTCTTTTGCCTGGAAGAGGCCAACCTGCGCAGGGATGCGGGCGAGGGCATGGCCGCGGTGAAGGCTTACAGGAATCTTATTGCGGACAGCGCCAAGCCTGGATATTTTGCCCAGGCGCAACTGGAGCTGGCCTACTTTGGGCTGGGTGACGCACTGCGTGGACAGCGCCACTATGCAGAGGCGGCTCAGGCATTTGAGCAGGCCGCGGGAACCAAGCATGTTGGCCCGGAACTCAAGATCCGCTCACTGCTGAATGCCGGCGAGTGCCACGACATGGAGGGCGAGCGCGAGTTGGCTGTCAGGGACTACAAAGCAGCCATCGAAGCAGGCCCGAATACTTCGCGCGCCGATACAGCGCGTAAGCATCTGCGTAATCCCTACCACGAACCGTGAGGCTAGGCGGAACTTCTATTTGAAGAGGGAACCACCGCCGCCCCGACGCCGTATATGCACCTAGAGCTGGTTTTTCTGAGGGAGGGGTTGGCAATGGCCTTATTTTGTAATCACTGTGGAACCGGGTTGCCCGCAGGCGCGCGCTTCTGTTCCAACTGCGGCGCGGTTGTTCCCGCAGCAACCTTCATTCCTGGACGGCCGCTGGTCCGCCCCATAGTGGGCCGCCAGATCGCCGGGGTCTGCATCGGCATGTCGCAGGCTTACGGCTGGGATGTTGCGCTGGTTCGCATCTTTACGGCACTCGGGCTTTTGTTCTCTGGCGGGATGGTAGGTTTGGTTTATCTGGCTTGCTGGATAGGCATTCCCGAGGAGCCGATTCGGCTGCCCTGAGCGTATTCTCTTGCTATGAATAGAACGTACGAATCAGACGGGACGTCGCTGGCCTATCGCGAGACAGGGGCTGGTTTGCCCGTGGTCTTTCTTCATCCCACGCCGATTGATGGGGAGTATTGGCGTCCGCTCACCGAAAACCTGGCCGGCATCCGCGCGATAGTTCCTGACCTGCGCGGGCATGGCGCTTCAGAATTGGGAAGCCTGCCGGTAGGCGGCTTTGCGCTGGTTCCCGATGCCCCCGTGCTGACCATGGCGCGATTGGCCACCGATGTCCTCGCTCTGCTCGACCATTTAAAGATTTCAGCGGCAGTTTTTGCCGGCTGCTCCGTTGGCGGCTCGGTGCTACTCGAGCTATGGCGTCAGGCTCCAGAGCGAGTGCGTGGGCTGGCATTCGTCTGCTCAAAGCCGCAGCCGGACGCGGTTGCCAACCTCTCCCGGCGCGTCGTTACCATTGCACAGGCGAGAGAGGGCAAGTGCGCGACTCTCTTCGACGGCATGGCCCAGAATTTGATCGGGGCAACCGCCCGCCAGCTACAACCCAATATCGTAAAACAATTGCGTGCTCGTATGACGCTGACCCCGGAGGCCCTGGTCGCTGTGCAGGCGGGCCTGGGCACGCGGCCGGACTCCGTACCTACGGTTGCAACCATCGAGGTTCCTGTTCTGGCCATTGCCGGTGGCGAAGATCCCGGTATAAGCACGGCCGAGATGGAAGCCTTCCAAGCCGCACCAGGCGGGTGCGAGTTCCAGCTGCTGACCGATGCCGGGCACTTTGCCGCTTACGAGCAGCCGAAGAAGGTTGCCGCGCAGATGGGTGAGTGGCTGCACCAGTTCGTCATACCGACATTGTAATGAGCGATAGAGCGTTTAACGGGCACAGCAAGCGCAGTCTTTTGACCGAAAAGCTTCAATAATATCTTAATGCTCGATTGCCTCTCGGATATGCTGTAGGCTCTAAAGAGAGATTCATTTCGGAAAGTTTATCTTGACTCAGCATTTGCCATTATCGTCGCGCCCCTTCTGCCATCCGCAGCAGGGCAGCGCTCTGTATTGCGACAAGATCTCTTTGGAAGCGCTGGCCAAACGCCATGGGACGCCGCTCTACATTTACTCCGCCAGCCAAATCGTCGAGCGGCTGAGGCTTTTTCAGCAGGCACTGACGGGCAGGGATCATATGGTCTGCTACGCGGTCAAGGCCAACTCCGCGCTGGCTATTTTGAAGCTATTAGCGGAGCATGGCGCAGGTTTTGACATTGTGAGTGGTGGAGAATTGGAGCGGGTGCTGGCGGCAACGCCAGAGGCTGCTGGCCGGGTTGTCTTTTCCGGCGTAGGCAAAACGGTCGCCGAGATCGATCTGGCGTTGAAGGCGGGAATTCTCGAATTTCACGCCGAGAGCGAGGCGGAGTTGAAGCTGCTCGCCGCTCGCGCCGCCAAACTCCGGCGTAAAGCGCGCTTCGCGCTGCGCGTCAATCCCGATGTCTTTGCCGAAACGCATCCATACATTTCCACAGGACTGCGCGAGCATAAGTTTGGAATCGACATCCGGCAGGCGTTGAAGATATACAAGATCGCAGCAGGTAGCCGATGGCTTGAGCCACACGGCGTCAGCTTCCACATCGGCTCGCAGATTTGCTCTGCGGCTCCTTTTGGAGAGGCCATGGAGCGGGTGAACAAGTTGCTGCGGCAACTGAAGCGCGAGGGCATCACCCTCCAGACCGTAGATGCGGGCGGCGGGCTGGGGATTAACTACCACGCAGGCAAATTCGACGCAGAAGCCCGTGCGCGCGAATATACCAACGCCATCGTGAAGGCGATAGAGGGTTTTGAGGGAAAGATACTCATCGAGCCGGGACGCTTTATTGTTGCCCAGGCAGGAGCGCTCTTGACGCGCGTCGTTGAGGTCAAGCGCAATGGGAAGAAGACATTTGTAATTACCGACGCCGCCATGAACGACCTTATCCGCCCCGCGCTTTACCAGGCTTATCACCAGATTGTGCCGGTCAGGCCGAGGGCAGGGAAACCAAAGATCGTAGATGTTGTAGGACCGATCTGCGAAACGGGCGACTTTTTTGCGCGTGATCGTCAGCTTGCACCGGTTGAGCCGGGAGACTTGCTTGCCATTCTCGACACAGGAGCCTATGGAATGGCGGAAAGCTCGAACTACAACACGCGGCCGCGACCCGCCGAGGTGCTTGTGGAGGGAACTAAGTCACGACTGATTCGACGTCGGGAGACCATGGCCGACCTGCTTTCGCCAGAGATTTACTGATTCCAAGCGGTTTATAGGACAAAAAGCAATGGTTATGGCCTATATACAACGTCTGATAACGTATATTCTGTATACTTCAAGCCGACCAAACAAGAACTATTAGATGGCCTTCAGCAATATGAGCGTGATGTCGTCATGTTGTGGTGTGTTCCCTACAAAGTGCTCGATGTCTGTCATGATGGTATTCAACAGTTCCTTAGGCGTCTCATTCTGATTTGCGAATAGAAGCACCATAAAGCGAACTTCCCCATACTCTTCGGAGCGGTTATTTTCAGCCTCCGTGACTCCATCAGTAAAGATGACGAGCCAATCTCCCGCTTGCAACGTTGTACTTCCAGAATCGTATGGAGTGTTCTCCAGGATTCCGAGCGGGATTCCACCTACCGTCAATCGCTCAATGGCGCCTGACTGACGGCGCAATATGGGCTGATTGTGCCCAGCATTGACGTAGACCAGATTGCGTATTGCAGGATCGTATTCGGCTATGAATGTGGTGGTGAACCGGCGCCCATATTGACTGTTGCTACAGGCGTAGTTGTTCATGCGGCCAGCCAGATCGGTTAATGAGTTGGAGATGCCTGCCAGGGTCTTCAGGCTGGCCTGGTAGGTGGCCATCAACATGGCTGCGGGTATGCTCTTGCCGGCTACATCGGCGATGGCGATCAGATACGTGCCTCCGGGTGATGTCGAGGCTGGACGAGGAAAAACGTCGTAGTAGTCCCCTGCCACTGTATTGGCAGGACGAGTGGCAAAAGCGATCTCCAGTCCCGGCACCTGTGGCGGGCCTGGCGGTAGCAGCCATGCCTGAATCTCCTTGGCGATCTGCAAGTCGCGCTTCATTACGACGCGGTCGGCGATTTCCAGCATCAGCAGCACAAACAGCAAGATGCAACCCCAAAAGATGCCACTACCCGCGAATCCGGTCAAATGCATGCTGGGGATAAATAAGATCAACGCAATCAACAGGAGAACGCGGCGTGCGGGAGAGAGCTTGTCAACGATGGCCCATATAAACAGTTTGACCATCCGGAAAACATGTCTTACCCTTCCGACGCCAGGCATACGGTGGGAATCAATTTCCTGTGCATATAGCCGGTAACTAGAGCGGGCATCGGTGTGTAATTGGCGCCAGAGCTGGCCGAGCGCCAAGCCATCGGTAATACGCTGCCAGAATCTCCTGATGCCCTTCATGATGGGATAGACCCGAGTATTGAATTTCTGCCCTGATGAGCTGCATGTTCAGCCAACTCGGCGTCAATGAAGCCTGAGATCATGGCGCGGTAAACCTGCTCTATGACGGATGGATTCGCGCCCAACTCATTGGCGAGAACCTTCACCCTGGCAATAACCTGCTCCACTCGCTGAGGGGCTTTTACATCGTCTGAAGTCTTCTTGAACTGCGCTGCCTGCTTCACATAACCGCCACGCTCGGACAGCAGTTCTACGATGAGGCGGTCAATCCGGTCGATGTTGGCGCGTACCTCTTCGATGGAAGCGCATTCAATTTTCAGGTTCATCCGTTGCTGCTCCAACGCTACATTTTGTATCGTCCCAGGTCTTCGTCGTTGAGGCCTTCGAGCCAGCCGCGCAATTGTTCAGCCGTGGGGCCTTCTGCCGGTCCCGTGGTGTTCAGCTTGGCCTTCTGCATGACTTCATCCGCGACGTAGATGGGGCAATCTGCGCGGAGCGCCAAAGCGAGGGCATCTGACGGACGGGCATCAATCACCAGGGGCTCAGTTCCCTGCTTTAGCCACAGTTTCGCGTAGAAGGTGTCATCTTTAAGTTCTGAAATCACAACACGTTCCAGTTGGGCGTTCAAGTTACGAATGAGATTTCTAGTGAGGTCGTGGGTCATCGGGCGCGGCGCAGCAACTTTCTCCAATTCCAGGGCTATGGAGTTGGCCTCGAAGATTCCGACCCAGATGGGCATGACTGTATCGGAGGCGATATCCTTGAGCACCACGATGGGCATGCTGGTAGACGGGTCCATCATCAGCCCTCGTATCCGCACCTCGATGTTTCCCTTGTCCATTTGCGTCACATCCTGCAGCCCGGCTAGTTTCTTCAGCTCTGCTTCGAGCCTGGGCAATTCGCCAAACTGGATCTCCGCGGCACGTTCCATCTGCCCTTTGCGAACCTGCTCCTCAAGTAGGAAACGCAACGCGTCGATCTGCTTCTTCAAATCGCTCTCCATGGCTTCCCTTCTTTCGACCTCTGCTGCAATTTTAGACGGCTTCACCTGCCAGGCTGTTGGGATGAGTTGCGGTTATTTTTACCTGTAGGTAGTTTCCGGGCGCCGGGGAGATCAGTTGTGCGCAGACGAAATTTACCGGAATGTTCTGGCTGCTACGTCCGATAACCTGCCCCCGCGCCGGGTTAGCGCCCTCAACCATCACTTCAATAATTTGCCCCAAGTGTTTGGCGTAATTGACTCTCTGGATCTCGCGTTGACGGTCAAGCACTGCTTGAAGCCGGGTTGCTTTTTCGGCCTCCGGAATGGAATCGATCAGATGCAGAGCTGGAGTGTTGGGACGGCCCGAGTACCTGAAGCCGAAGACGCAATCGTACTCCACTTCGGCCAGAAGGTCCATAGTCTGGCGAAAGTCCTCCGGCGTTTCTCCGGGAAAGCCGACGATGATGTCGGTCGAGATCGAGATGTGCCGGCGAGCGGCCTTTATCCAACTGATCCGCTCCAGGTAGCTCTCGCGAGTGTACTCCCGGTTCATCGCCTTGAGAATCCGTGAGGAGCCAGACTGGACGGGCAGGTGGACATGGTCGCAAAGCGTGGGCACGGCGTCGATGGCCTCGACGATGTCGCGGGAGAAGTCGCGCGGGTGGCTGGTGGTAAAGCGCACGCGGCGAATTCCTTTCACCTCGCCCACGGCCGCAAGCAGCTTCGCGAAGCTCGACTTCCCTTCCGGGTCACGGTAACTGTTCACGTTTTGGCCGAGGAGCTGAATCTCGGTGTAGCCCTGATCGGCGGCACGGCGTGCCTCGGCGAGTATCGAACTTGAATTGCGGCTGCGCTCATGGCCCCGCGTGTACGGCACCACGCAGTAGGCGCAGAACTTGTCGCATCCCTCGACGATGGTGATGTAAGCGCGATAGGGGTTCTGGCGGGCGGTGAACTCGGTTTCGAAGGTCTCGCCGGTCTGGCGATCATCCAAGCCCGTAATGCGCGTTTCGCCGGCTTCCAGCCGCGCGAGCATCTCCGGCAGCTTGCGATAGGAGGCCGAGCCAGAGACTAGCGAGACATACGGCGCCCGCTCGAAGATTTTCTCGCCCTCCTGTTGCGCCACGCAGCCCAGCACGCCGAAGCGCTTGCCGTTGCGCTGCTGGCGCTTGTACTCGTTCAGTCGGTGAAAGACCTTTTGTTCTGCTTTGTCACGGATGGAGCAGGTGTTATAGAGAATCAGGCCGGCATCTTCCTCGCGCTCGACCTGGCGGTATCCCTCGTGCTGCAATGTGCCGATGACCTTCTCCGAATCATGGGCATTCATCTGGCAGCCGAAGGTTTCAATAAAAAATGTTTTGCCGGTTGCCATAGCAATCTAAAGTATACCGCGATTGTCTATAATCGAGCGATTCCCTGCTCCAATACGCCCGTAGCGGCTGGATTGCTTATTTCCGTATCCACACCTCCACACGCCGATTTCGCGCCTGGCCCTCGTCGCTCTCGTTGGAGGCGACGGCCAGGTTCGAACCAAATCCGCAAACAATCGCCGGTCTGATGCCTCTCCGGATGAGTTGGCTTTCAATAACTTTGGCACGGCTCTGTGACAGCGCCAGATTTGACGCGTAATCCCCTGTACTATCGGAAAAACCGAAGAGCATGATCTTGTCTGCCGGATAATCCAAGTCCGCAATCAGAGAGACGACTCGCTCCAGATCGACCTTGGCCTTGTTGTCCAAATCCAATTGTCCGGAGGCAAAGCGAAAATTAAGCGAGAGGCGATTTGCATCCTGAGTAAGCGCTTTATACTCCGGCGGAGCGTCCGCGGGCGCAGTCTGCTCCACCTGCGCTACATTCTGAGCAACAAAACCAGCCGCAGCTATCACGTCCTGGCCCTTTCTGGAAATGGCAAACTTAATAAACTGACGCGTATATTTGTCGTCCGGATTGGCAGGCGTATAAAGGAAGAGCCTTCTCGACAAAAGATAGTCTTCCGTGCCCACAGTGAGCCGTGTGGGCATCAGAGCCAGCGTTCCCTTATCTGAAACTGCGATGGGCTTAGAGTTTGCAATATAAGGAAGACCGATAAAGCCAATGCCATATGGATCGGCGGCAACCGCATCGGAGAGCGCCTTGCTATCCTCGATTCGTTGCGCTCCCGCTGCCAACGGCTTACCCCCCAGCACGAGGGTTTTGAAGGTGTCATAGGTGCCTGAATTGTCATTTCTCGCGTAGACCTTGATCGCTCCTCGAAATTCACTGATCTGCGACCAATCGGTAATCTCCCCGGTGAAGATGCGCATAATCTTGTCTTTATCAAGCTGATTGACGGGGTTGGCGGCGTTGACAATGACCGCGATGCCGTCAAGCCCCAGGATGTGCTCGTTTAAAACGGAAGTCATATCTCCCAGTGATTTCAACGTGGCCGCTTCATCGGGCTTGATTTTGCGCGAAGCCATGCCGATATCGCAACTGTTCTCTGCCAGCGCGGTAAACGCAGTCGCAGAGCCATGCGCCGCAATGGTAATTGAGGAAGGCGTACTGTCACCGGGCAGCACACCCTCGACGATCTTCTCCAGCGGGTTGGCTCCGGGAAGAATGCGAACATCCGCAGCTCCACGATCCTTAAGAAATGCCTCGGCCAATGACGGCCCAAGCGTGTCACCAATCGTGTTCGAGCCAGCCAGGCGTAGGATCGTCTTTGATGTAGCCGCCTTCGCGCCGTGCTGCATGCTCCATCTTGCATATCCCACAACCACCGCAAGAAGAAGCACAACTGCAACTGTGACCAGAAGGATATTAGGCGACTTCTTGCTGGACGAGGCAGGCGCCTCTTGCGGGACGATATCATTTTCATCCGTCAGCGGTTCGGCGCATTCAGGACAAACAAACGCAGAGCCGCGAGGTACGGGGATATGGTGCTTTTGTTTGGCTTCCTTGCATTTCTTGAAGTTAAAACATTTACCCCATCTGACAGTCATCGCTGTTCACCTTTCTTCTCTTTTGCCATAACGCGCTCTGAGCATGCATGAAAAACTCAAATCAAATCGTTGTTCTTCATTCGGTATCCGGAGCACAATTTCGCTCCTAACGTGAGTAGAAAGACAACTCAGGTTGTATGAGAGAAGGTTACTTGGCAAATGTAACGAAAGTCATTAACGGAGAGTGAAAAATGAACGCGGGAAGAAAAAATCAGCGCAACCCTGTGTATAGATAGGCGATGAGCGCAGCCATCCGCTCTGCTTTATCGCGGATGGATCAGGTGTTATAGAGAATCAGGCCGGCATTTTCCTCGCGCTCGACCTAGTGTAGCCCTCGTGCCGCAAAGTGCCGATGACCTTCTCCGAGTCATGGGCATTCATCTGGCAGCCGAAGGTTTCAAAAAAATGTTCTCTCGGTTGTCATAGCAACCGAGAGTATGCCGCTACTGGTGAACATCGGAGGTTCCCTGCCCCGCTTCGCCAATTGCGGCTCTATCCTGCTTCGTTTTCTTCTTGATCCAAATCTCCACGCGCCGGTTTTTCTCTCGGCCTTCGCTGGTGTCGTTGGAGGCGACGGGCAGCACTGAGCCATAGCCTCGCACCACCGCCGGTTTGATACCCCGCTGGATTAACTGGCTCTCAACGATCTTGGCCTGGCTCAATGAAAGCGCTTGACTCTCTTCCAGAGAGTCTTCGTTGTCTGCGAATCCAAAGAGCAGAATCCGGTCTCCCTCGTCTTCTTCGTCCGCGATCAGAGAGGCGATCCGGTCCAGATCCGCTTGAACCTTGCTGTCCTGTACCAATTTTCCGGCCTGAAAGTGAAAATCCACTGATAGGCGTTCAGCACCCTCCGTCAGCAACTTGTACTCCTCAGGAGCTGTACTGGATACAGTTTGCGTCACATGCTGTAGATTCTGGGAGACGAATCCGCTGGAGGCAACCACCTCCTGCCCCTGTCTGGAGAGTGCAAATGCAACAAACATTTGCAGGTATTTATTCCGAGCGATTGCCGGCGTATAGAGATAAAGCCGCCTTGATAACGGATAATCTTCCGTGGCGACAGTCAGCCGGGTCGGCTTGAGCGCCACTGTTCCTTTCTCCGATACGGCGATAGTTTTCGCATTATGAACGTAAGGAAGACTGACGAAACCGATGCCATTCGGATCGTCGTAGACTGCATCGGAGAGAGCGTTGCTATCCTGGAAACGCCGGGCTGTAGATGCCAGGGGTTTACCAGCCAGCATCATGCTCTTGAACGCGTCGAAGACCCCTGACTGATCGTCTCTCGCGTAGATTTTGATCAAACCGTGGAAAGACCCGACCTGAGACCAATCGGTAATATCCCCGGTGAAGATTCGCCGAATCTCGTCTTTGCGAAGCTCGCTGATTCGGTTGGAGGGGTTAACGATCACCGCGATGCCATCAAGCCCCAAAATATGCTCGCTGGCGGCTGATGTCATATTTCCCAACGTCGCCAGTTTGGCTACCTCGTCCGGATTGATTCTCCGTGAAATCATCGCGATGTCACAGGTTTCTTCGGCCAGGGAGGTAAACGCTCTTGCGGAGCCATGGGCGGCGATCTCGATCGATGAGGGCTCTGTATCACCGGGTAAGACACCCACAACGATTTTCTCCTCAGGGTTTGCTCCAGAAATAGTTTGAAGATTTGTCGCATCCTGAGCTTGAAGAAAAGCCTTGGCCAACTCGGGTCCCAGGCGATCTCCGACAATGTCAGAACCCGCTAAACGAAGAATAGCTTTCTGATGGATAATCTTCATTTCTGCGGCATAGGTTCCTTGAGGCGCCTTGATCCAGTCTTTTCCTGCGGCTACAAAAAGAAATGCGATGAGGACTAAAGCCAGGGCCAGGTCGGAGAAGATCGAGTTTACGTTCCTGGGCGACGCAGTCTTGACCTTGGCGAGTGCCATATTATTGGCCTCTGCCATATTAATGACTTCACTGAGTGGACCATCGCAAAGTGGACAACAATTTCTGACAGTAATATCAAAAGAAAAGTCTTCATGACTGTCAGCGAGTGCGCATTTGCCAAAATTCGTGCAGATTTTCTGGATCATAGACTTACCCCTTTTCTCTCGCGGAAAGATAAATACTGATACTGCCTGGATATTAAAAATAACTCGAATATAATTACTGAAGTGTAACAAAATTGAACATAACCATTACTATAGTAATGGATTGATGAAGTGATTTAAATCACTATAGTGCTTCATTATGATACCAGCTCATATGGAGATGAGAGTTCAGTGCAGCCCGGTATGAAGGTAGGCAAGCAGTGCCGCCATCTGCTCATCGGTGAAGCGGCCAGTAAAACCGGGCATCATTCCCTTCCCTGACAGCACATTTTGCCGTACGGCCGAATCAGTCGCGGGAACACCGCTGGGCAGCGTTTTGCGGTCGAAGATGCCATGCAGATCCGGGGGAATCTTTTTCAGCGCCAGGTCGTTGTCTTCATGGCAATGGGCACAACGCACCTGGTAGAGGTGCTTGCCTTCCGCCTCCTGTGGGGTGAGTGAGGGCGTTGGGTGACAGCCAGACAATGCAAGGCATAGGCAGTCTATCAAGCCTATACAAACAAACACCAAACCTGCCTTTCGCCTCATCATCCAGGCCATGATCGTTTATGCCTTCTGAGCAAATTGCCCGCTCACATAGTCCCAGTTGACCACCTGGAAGAAGGCTTTCACATACTCGGCGCGACGGTTCTGGTACTTCAGGTAGTAGGCGTGCTCCCAAACATCCACGGCCAGCAACGGTTTATGACCAATGCTCAAAGGGCTGTCCTGGTTAGGCGAGGATTCGATGGCTACGGTTCCGTCGGGCAGCTTGACCAGCCAGGCCCATCCGCTGCCGAAGACACCCAAAGCCGCCGCGGTCAGCTTGTCCTGAAAGCCGGAGAGCGAGCCGAACTTTGCGTCGATGGCCTTAGCCAACTCGCCCATGGGCGCGGCATGGTCCTTGCCCAGTGTCAGCCACAAAAAGGAGTGGTTGGCGTGGCCTCCACCCTGATTGCGAACTGCGGTTCGGACTGATTCCGGCCAACTGCTCAGGTTGGCGACAAGATCGGTTACGGACTTGCCTGCCAGCTCAGGATACGCAGCCACAGCGGCGTTCAGATTGTTCACGTAGGCCTGATGGTGTTTGTCGTGATGCAGGTGCATTGTTTCGGCGTCGATGTACGGCTCGAGTGCGTCGTAGGCGTAGGGCAGTGGCGGCAGGGTAAAGGGGCCGGCTGGCGCTGCTGGAGGCTCAACGGCAGCGGCTTGTCCCATGGGAAGTGCCTGACTATTCAGGGATTCGGCCAATAGCAACGTGCTTGCCACGCTGCCCATGTGCTTGATTGCGGTTCTGCGGTCCATGTGTGAAAACCTCTGATTTGTATGATGCGCCGGGATGGGGAAAGTCTGCGCGAAATCTGGGATTTCCTATTCGCGCCTGCACATTGCTGTCTCCGTTATGCTGGAGCTATGGATTTGTTTTCTGAGAATTCCGAGAAACTGACTCCCATGACGCAGAGGGCGCAGAACCGCTGCTTCGGCTGCGGCCCGGCCAATGACACCGGCCTGCAACTGGAGTTCCTTCTTGCCGGGGATGGGAGCGTGGTCTGCCTGACGACGATTCCCGATAGATTTGAGGGGCCGGAAGGCTACCTGCACGGCGGCATCATCGCTACTCTGCTGGACGAGGCCATGAGCAAGTCGGTAAGGGCGCTCGGGTTAACGGCCATGACGCGGCAGATGGAGGTCGAATATCTACGCCCCGTCCACTCCGGAGCGCCGCTTCGTCTGGAGGGCCGCCTGGTGCGCAGCGAGAGACGAAATCACTGGACCGAGGCCAGGATTCTCAGCCCCCGAGGTCACGTTCTAGCGGAAGGTAAAGGACTGTTTATTGAAGTGCGCAGCGGCCACCGATCTTGAGCGATCTACAAGGGGATTAAACGTATGTGAATAGGACAAGCCTTTGAAAGAATGGGGCGGCCCGAAGACCGCCCCAAGTCGCGCTGAGTGGATCATATTTGATGAACTTAATGAATCATGTTGATGGTTTCCTGGGTTACAGTGTCGAAGGTGGTTACCGACTTGGCGTTGGCCTCAAAGGCGCGTTGGGCAACGATGAGGTCGGAGAACTCGGTTGAGATGTTGACGTTGGAAGCCTCCAGAGAGCTGCCTTCGAGCGTGCCTCGTCCACCCGCACCGGCCACGCCAACCGTGGCAACGCCCGAGGCGACAGTGGACTGGTATTCGGTTGATCCCACATCGGCTAGTCCCTGGAGGTTGCTCACTGTGGCGAGCGCTATCTGGCCCACGGTCTGATTCTGACCATTTGAGAAGTTGGCCGAGATGGTGCCGTCGGAACCGATGGTAAAACTCTGATACTCGCCGCTCGGATAGCCATTCTGGTCTTGTGCCGATTGCGCGGATACGGCGTCGGTTTGGCTGATATTACCCGCTCCTTCAGCGTTAAAAAGATCCCAGGTCATGTTCATTGGCGCCGCATTGTCGGAGAGACCAGTGTAGGTGATGTTGCTCAGATTGGTGGTTGGACTGACCAGGTTGCCGCTCGAATCGAAGGTCAGAGTCCCGCTTGAGTTTGCTGATGCCACCGGATCCTGAATCACGCTTCCTGCGGTGGAGAGATTCGCGCCGGTGATCGACAAGACCCCGGCAGGCGTGGATGAGACTGTAACCCCGGCGATTCCCGCGGTGTCCAACGCCGTGGTTAGATCATTCACATATTGAGCCAGCGACTCGCCCAGGGTGACCGTCGGGGCGATGGTGGTAGCCGTGGCGCCTGTGGCCGTCAGGGCGGTGATGGTGAGATCGGTTTTAGGATCGACCGCGGCGATGGTGCCAGCACTGGTGCCAAAGGCGTAGCTGATGGTGGTCGTGGTCAGATCCTGACTAGCAATGCCGGCGGTTTTGAGGGTAGCTGCCGGTCCGGTAATGGATAATAGGCCTCCATTGGCAGTGACGGATACACCGTCCGGTCCGGTGTTGATGCCTGCCGCGGTCAATGCTTTGTTGAGGGCAACAGCATATTGGGCCACCGTCTCTCCGGCAGTAACTGTTGGAGCGGCGGTAATGGCGGTCGGCGGCACACCTGTCACGGTGGGTCCGACGATGGTTATCGCGGTCGTTGGATCTACCGTTGCGCTCGATCCGAAGTTGTAATTGATCGTGGTATCCGCCAAACCCTGGTTCAAACTGCCCGTGGTCGACAGATTTGCGCCTACGATGGACAACTGGCCATTGGTTGCCGAGACCTGCACGTTGGCAATGCCGGCGGTCGACAATGCGGCCGTCAGAGCCGTGGCATATTGCGCCACCGTCTCCCCGGCGGTAACCGTCGGCGCAGTAATGACGGCCGTAGAGCCGGTCGCTGTCTGCCCGGTGATCTTCAAATTGGTCGTCGGATCGACCGTGGAGTTGGTTTGAAAGGCGTAATTGGTCGTTGTTCCCAGCATATTCTGATTCACGCTGCCGGCAATGGTGACGGTATCGGGCGCGACAATTGATAACACGCCATTCGATGCCTTGACCGTCACGCCAGTGACGTTATTGGCCGCCAACGCTGCATTCACCTGGGCCAGATACGTGTCGAGCGATTCTCCTTCGGGGTTGGTGGGGGTAATCGTAACATTGGCCGTGCCGCCGGTTGTGGTGGGCGCGGAGATGGTCAGGGTGGTTGAAGGGGCAACAGTCGCCACGTCGGTTAATCCGGTATTCGGATCCGTGTAAGAGCCGAAGTCGAAGTTAGTCTGTGCGCCGGTGAAAGACTGCACGATATTGCCTGAGATGGTCGCATCGGCCGGGGTGGTTATGGCCAGTACGCCGTTGTTGTCGGCAACCGTAACATCGGTGATGCCATTGGCGGTCAATTGATTCTGCAACGAAGTGGCATAGGTGGAGATGGGAAGGGCGGAGGTGAAGGGCAACGCGGTGACCGTTGTACCTCCCTCGGTGATGGCCAAAGTAGTAGTTGGATCGACCGTAGCCAGCGTGGAGTTACTGGTGACGAAGTTGTATTTGGTGGTTGTATACGCCATATCCTGTTCTACGTTTGTGTCGGGGAAGGTGATCGTCGAAGGCCCGACAATAGACAACTGGCCGGTAGCCGCATTGGCCGTGACCTTCACACCGACAATGGGACCGCCTGCTACAGTCGACAGCGCGTTATTGAGAGATTGCGCATATTGAGTCAATGTCTCATTGGCTGCGATGGCAGGCGCGGTAATTGTCGCCGTTCCGCCCGCCGCTGTAGGGCCTTCGATCGTCATTGCCGTATTGGTATTTACTGTGCTGTCCGGCGTGAAGTTGTAAACAGTACTCGTTCCCGTGAAATCCTGACTCACGCTGCCGGTGGCGACCATTCCAGCAGGCCCGGTGATCGTGATCTGGTTGGCACCAGTCACGCTTGCCGAGAAGGTGTTCAAATTTGCGCCCGCTGCCCCATATGTGGCATTCAGGGCCGCGGCATAATTGGTTAGGGTCTCACCGGAAGCAAAGACCGGGGCCGCGGCTGTTACCGTTGCGCCAGCCGCTGTCTGCCCGGTAAATGTTAGGTTTGTCAAAGGATCTACCGTGGCTCCAGCAACGAAGTTGTAGATGAATGTGCCCGTCTTAGGCGGAAGCGGGCTGTCGGGAACCGTAGCCGGGGCCGCTGCCGCGGCGGTCAAAAGGGTGGTAACAGTCGGTATGGCTGCCGGAACCGCCGCTGCCGGTGTTAGAGGCGCAGTCGCGACGGTAGAGACAGGAGTGGTCGGCGAGACCGAACTGGAGACAGTTGTCCCCAGAATGTCCTGGTTGATGTAGCCGGCGATGGTCATGGTGGGACTGGATGGCCCAGTGATCGATAGTACGCCATTGGCGCTCGATGCCGTCACGCCAAGGATGGGTCCACCTGTCGCATTCGCCAGCGCGTTGGTGATGTCCGTGGCGAAGAGCGCCACGGATTCACCGGCTGGGTTAGTCGGAGTAACCGTGACTGTCACCGGAGTGCCGGAGGCCGTCGGCCCGGTTATCTTGAGCTTGGTCGCCGGATCGACACCCGCGGCCGTGGTCAATCCCGTGGTGGGATCGGTGTAGGAACCGAAGGTGAAATTGGTCGTGGTTGACGGAGAATCCTGGACCAGACCGGTGTTGGGGTTCACAATCGTCATATTTGACGGTCCGGTGATGGACAATACACCATTGGCGCCTGTAACCGTCACGCCTGAGGCGATCCCGCCCACGGCAGCTTGTAAGTTCGCCGCATAGGCGGCCAGTGACACACTCTTGGCGAACGGCGTCGCGGTAACCACCGCTCCGGCTCCAATTTTGATTCCCAATCCGGTTGCGTGAATGCTTGAGGCGGGATCGATCGGCGTTGCGCTGGTCGAGAACACGTTGAAATTGGTTGTCGTATCCGCCACATCCTGCTGGATTGAGCCGGTGACCCCCAGGGTTGTCGTCGGCCCTGAGATGACCAGAGTATTAGCGGTGGGATTGGTAACAGTGATGTCGCCAGCCTGGATATTCGCGAAGCCCGCCGCTCCAGTGATGTCTGCCATGAACTGAGCTACCGTTCCGTCCGCATGGCTGGGCGACACTGAGAACGATGTTGTGGTCCCTGCAGCGCCGCCCGAAAGTTGACCGGTAATCGTCAAACTCGTGTTGCCTTGATTGACAGTGCCGGTAGTCGCAAAGGTGTATGTGTCCGTTGTTGTTCCTGGAACCGTGGTAGTGTCCGAAACCAATGTCACAGCGGGGTTGCTGACCGAAGCCGGGGTCACCGATGAGGGCGGCAGCGCGGCGCTGGGAGTAATTGCTACCGGTACCGGCGTGGATGCGGTAACGGGGTTAGGAACAGTAGCCCCCGACTCCGTTACTGTCGTGGCGGCTTCCACCAAAGTGGGTATGGGCGTTTCCGCTGTCAAGGCCATCGTAGATGCCGCAGCTGCTGTTGTAGCCGCAGCCTTCAGAGTATCCGGCAGAGTAATCGCATAACTCCATTTGTTGTCGCCCAGATTGGTATATGTCACCGTGGCTTCGTAGCTCTTGCCCAGGGAGTCATAGACCTGCACCTGGCCGGTGGTTTGTGCGCCTATCGCAGAGGCGGAATCCAGGTTTTGGTCCATGCTGAAGGTGGTTGTCGCCGAAGGCTGCATCACCTGCCCGGTAGGAACGGTGAGATCGGCCAGACCGCCGCTGGTGTTAATGACTCCATTGAGCGCCAGATAACCCATAACCGCCTGTCCCTGGGTGCTCTCCAACGTGCCGCTGGAACTGACCTGGAAGTTGCCGTCGCGGGTATAGAGTTGGGTTCCGTTGCCGGCATCCAGCACAAAGAAGCCAGAGCCATCAATGGCCGCATCTGTCGCAACCCCGGTCGAGGAGATTGAGCCGCCGGTAAAATCGGTGCTGTTGGAGGACACCTGAACGCCCGTTCCTACCTGAATCTCATCTCCCGACCCAGTCGTACCCACCTGCTGGTAGAACAGGTCACTGAAGTTGGTCGTCTGCGCTTTAAAGCCTGTGGTGTTCATGTTCGACAAGTTGTTGGCGATAGTGTTCAGCGCCGTCGAATCGGCGTCAAGACCACTGAGTGGAATGTAAAAACTGGGCATGGTAAATCTCCTCTCGACTGCATCTGAAGTTGGCGCGGGCCATGGCGGCCAGCGGATAAACTGTCGTTGCCGGGCTACTTGAAGCCCGCGAAATTGCTGCTACATGCGAGGCCGTCCACTCAGGGACTGAGCAACGCTCTGGGCCGCGGGGTTGACCGCGGGAATACCGAGATTGCCGGGAGCCAGTTTGGCCGCTGCTGCGCTCAGGGCGCCGGGAAGTGTTGTCGTAGCTACGGAAGAGACCGGCTGAGCCTGTGCGCTTGCACCCGCGCCTGTCAGGCTGGCGACGGAGGACGTGCTGGAGCGGGTAGCCGCAGCTCCGCTCGTAGTGGCCTTTGTGCTGCCGAGATCGGTTGTCAGCGTCTGGTTGATCTGGATCAACTGCTCCAGGCTGTTCACATTCACCAACTGGTTGATGTACTCGTTGGGGTCGGTGTCCGCAGTTGGATCCTGGTTCTTCATCTCGGTGACCAACAGGGTCAGAAAGTCGTTGGCCGTGATGGTGGATGAGTCGGCGCTTGTGCTGCTTGAACTGCTGGTCGCATTTGCAGTGACGCCGGGACTGTTTGCCGCTGCCGTAATGGGAGTTGCGGCCAGGCTCGTATGAGCTTGTGCAGCCGTGATGTGGTGATTCATAATTGCCGCTGCCATGTTGCCTCCCTGTTCTTCTCTATTTCGATTTGTGTTCTACTGCGCTTTTGTTTGCCTGACTCTTGCCCGATTACCTGTTTGCTGCTTGCGTTTGCCATCATGATCAAGCCATCACCGAAATGTGGTAGCCCCCCAGACCGGCCGCCTGTGCGCTTTCATCCATATCTCCAAAGAGGGCCGGCAACTCGAGCGAATTAGACGGCGGCTGAGTGGAGACTTCTGAATACAAGCCGGATGTGGAGCTAGCATCGGCGCCCTGTGCCGTCTCCTGTCCTGTACCCTGCTGCATTCCCTGTTCCGCGCTCTGACCGTTGCCTGGCCCCGACCATCCGCCCAGGGGTGGTTGCAGCGTGAGTGTCTCGACTGGCGTATGGTGTTCGGCAAGATAGGCGTCCAATCCTGCCAGGTGGCCGCCCAGAGCCTGCGCAGCGTCGGCTGAACCCGGCAACAACTGGGCATGAACCCCGCCACCGCTCAAATCCGCACGGACTCCCACCCATCCCAGGGTTGGATCCTGATATCCAGCCTCGGCCCGCTGCGCACCGGCATGAATCCAGGCAGGCTTTTCCGATGTGCCCGCCGAATCGAGTGTTGCAAAGGCTTCACGCAAATCTGGTCCGGTTGCCGCGGCCGTTGAATCTGACACATGCGCGCCCGCTGTACTCACAACCGGGCTTGCGCTTGTGTCTGCGCGCGCCATCGTTAAGGTATCCGCAGCCGGGCCGAAAGACTGTCCTTCCGCGAGGGGCTTTGCCGGGTGGACCGAATCAGATTCTCCGGCATTGCGCGTAATGGAGATTGGTTCGGAGGTTGAGGATTTTACGCTGCGGACTGAACTCTGCTTGCCCGCAGCTTGGAGTTGAGCGGAAAACTGTACTGGTTGGTTGACGATGCTGTCTGCCAAGGGCAATACATTCATGCTGTCGCTAGGTATAGGAGCTGAGACTGCGTTTACGCCCTGGTTTACTGGTTGTGCCGCAATCTGCTCCTGGCCCTGAACAAACTTCTGAGTCCAGTTTTGATCTGACGTAAACGCCGGAGTTGGATTTGGGCTAAGCGACTGTAATTCCGGCGTGTTCGTGCTTTGCGCGGTAGTTTTGTTGAGGTTTTGACTCGCAACCTGCTGTTGAACTGTATTTCGGCTCGGCGCTGCAGCCGGAGTTTGTTCTTGAAAGAAGATCGAAGACTTGGTTTGACTTGTGGCCGCGGACTCTGCAGGTGTTGTACTCAGTGCCTCAGTTTGCAAGGAGCTATGTCGAGCAACCGGCTCTTGAATTGGATTCAGGCTTCGTGTTTCTGTCTTTGTGGAACTTTGGCTTTCAACTTGCGGAGGCATCGGTTTCTGATTCGGCGCGATGGCTGAAGTCGGGATCTGATCACCAACGAATTCTAGAGACGGAGTCTGGCTTGCTGTCAGCGATTCAACCGTGGTCGCGCTGATTTCCTCAGTTTGTGCTGAGATTTGACTCATAACCGGCGTCTGAAGCGGGTTCTGGCTCGGTGTTGTCGCCAGAGTCTGTTTCTGTTCCGGGATGAATGATGGAGTCGGGTTCTGGCTCAGTGCAATCGTCTCAGCCGGGATAGTGTTCGGCGCTTCCGTCTGAGGAGTCGTCTGAGCCAGGCTTTGGTTAGGCACGGGCGTTTCAAGCTGGTTACCGCTCTCGGCATACTGCGTGACGGGCCGCGATGAAATATTGCCGGCAACTGAAGTACTTGTTTCGATGTGAGCCAGGCTGGACGTGACACTTAGGTTGGAAACGGACGAGTCTGGCGCCGGCTTCGCGGACATTACAGGATCTTTCTCAGTCTGCAGCACGGGAGCACTTGCCGCGCTCGTATCTCCAACAGGTAAATATCTGTCAGGCGCTTGCGTATTCAGCGAAGCAGAAGAAGATATCGATGCAGATGCAGCAGAAGTAACAGCAGCGGATGAAGAGGCAGAAACAGAGGTCGATGAAGAAGCAGACAGAGATGTAGAAACAGTTTGTGGGTCCGTTAATCGATTGGCAGAGATTTGAGTCTGGGCTGGTTGCGCCTGCTCGTCTATGCCGCGTGCAACCGGAATAACGCTAGCAGCTGCCGGAACAGCCTGCGCAAAACTCAAACTTGCCTCAGGGAGTGTTTCTGGCAACAGCCCGGCTGGAATTGCATCAGATTTAGCGACACCTGGTACCGACTCCGCCAATACAGCATCCGGATTAGCGACCTTGATGGAACGGGCGGAGCGCGAGCCACGGGCAGATTCCGCTCCTTGCTTCGCTACCGGCTTCGTGTCCTCAGATTTGGACGAAACCGGCTTTGCCACCACGACAGCAGACTGGATTACATTTGCTCCAGCTCGAGCGTTCACTGGAGACAACCTGGCTTTGGCGCCCGACTGTCCGCTTCCCTTCCCGTTTCCGGGCTTCACGCTCGACTCCGCGCCAGTCTCCAGGCTCTCAGTCTCTGTTCCCTGCACGAGGCGCAAATCCATGCCAGCAGTCAAGGGGGAAGTGGAGGATGCAGCAGGAGTCTGCGCGGATGCCGGTGCAGTGGCTGCTGCTCCTTGACCTGCCTCGGCCTCGCTGAATCCTTCCATGCTGGAGTGCAGCGTATTTAGCAACGATTGCCAGTTAGCCCGAAAGCTCGTTGCCGCAGAAACCGTTGAAGATAATTGATCGAAGGCGGTCGCCCTGGCATGACCAAAACCTAGAGCCTTGCCCAGGCCCGGCGCTGGAGTTCCTCCCGCTCCTATATCGATGGCTGCGGCAATGGTCATGCGAAGAGATAGAGCAGACAGTGTGCCAAATCGCGACAGTGGTGTGTTAGAGCATTGTCAGGAATGGAACCGGCAATCCCGATTCAGGAAACACTAATCTCTTCCATGTGAATTTTTACTCAAGTATTTTCCTAGGAGCACTTCTTGTTTCCGGTGAGCTGCTGGGAAATTGTGTTTTCATTAGAGGCAATCACTTGCGCGGTGGAGAGGGTTGATTTACTCTCGGTTTCTTCTTTACATTCGTCACGATAAAGCCGGGAGCTGTACCAGTCGTCGAGCGCCTGCTGTCCGTGCCGCCCGGCCTCAATGGCCTCCCGTGCTTCGGTCTCCTCGATCAGGGTTTCGGCCTGGCGGCGTTCCACCCTCTTCAAAAGAAACGCTTGACGCCGAACTCTGACTTCTTCTCCCATAGCATCGATTTTGGGCCCAAGTGCGGAAGCATGTAGGCTGGCTGAACGCGTCTCCTCCAGGCCTGCAAGGCGGTCCATCAACTCACCTGTTTGCGCACTTGACTGGACCAGGCTCCGGCCCCGGCGTTTACGATCGAAAGTGACTGCGAGCGCGTGCTCCAGGCGGTGAAGCTCACCAATAGCGGACTCTAATGCCAGCCGGCACTGTTCCTCCTCGATATCTCGTATGCGCAACAGCCGGCGCAACGCGCGCGAGACGGCCATGGCTCACACCTCCGCCGCCAGCGTGGCCAACTGGCGCAGAGAATCGGCAAAATGGACCTGCTCGTGCATTTCCTGGGTCATGAAAGCCCGCATCGCTCCCCGGGCATTCAAGGCGCGGTCCAGATCCAGGTCCGAGCCTGGCTTGTAGGCCCCGATGCGCACCAGATCCTCGCTGCGCGCGTAGACAGCCATCAGCTTGCGCAGGAGCGCGGCCTGCTCACGATGCACCGGCTGGGTGACATACGGCATCAGCCGGCTGATCGAATCCAGTACTTCGATGGGCGGATACCATCCTTCGGCAGCCAGTACGCGAGAAAGCACCACATGGCCGTCGAGCAGAGCCCGGACCGCGTCCACCAGCGGGTCCTGCTGGTCATCGCCTTCCATCAACACGGTATAAAAGGCAGTAATCGAGCCCACACGAAATTGTCCTGCGCGCTCAATCAGTTTGGCCAAACGATTGAAAACCGAGGGCGTGTATCCCTTGTTGGTGGGCGGCTCACCAGCAGCCAGGCCAATCTCCCGGGCGGCCATGGCAAAGCGAGTCAGCGAGTCCAACACCAGCAACACGTGCTTGCCCTGGGCGGCGAAGAATTCGGCGATCGTCGTGGCGGCCAGCGCCGCCCTCATGCGCATCAGCGGCGATTGGTCGGAGGTTGAGACAACGACAACCGAGCGTGCCCGGCCAGCGCCGCCCAGCGAACCGTCCAAAAACTCGCCCACCTCGCGGCCCCGCTCGCCCACCAATCCCACCACAGTCACATCCGCCTCGGTGTTACGGGTCATCATGCCGATCAGCGTGCTTTTACCCACGCCCGAGCCGCCAAAGATGCCTACGCGCTGACCCTTGCCCACCGTCAATAGTGAATCGATTACGCGAATACCCGTGCCCAGCGGGGTACGAATCGCCACCCTGTCCAGCGGAGGCCGCACAACTCCCTCCAACGGCAGCATCATTGAGACAACCGGCGGACGGCCCTCATCGAGCGGCGCGCCCAGCGCATTCAGCACCCTGCCCATCAGAGCCGGCCCCACCTCGATCTCGGGATGGACGCCCATGGCTTCTACGCGATTCCCAAAGCGTATGCCCTCCGAGCTCTCAACCGGCATCGACAGTACATTGGAGCCGCGAAAGCCAATGACCTCAGCCAGGTGCGCGAGGCCATATTGATCCTGAATCTCGCAGCACTCGCCCACCGAAGCCAGCGGTCCCGCTGACTCGATGGTCTGGCCCACCGACTCGAGCACTCGTCCATGCCAACGCCAGGGCTGGACGCGCTCGAGACGGCTAAAGTATCGCTCCAGCAACTGCGTCATGTGCTCTTCTCCAGGCTTGTGTCTGCGGCGCCGGCTAACTCGGCAGCGTTCGCTTTGGAACTGCCAGGAATGAAACTGCCGCTTTTAGCGTTGCCCGCGCGATCAAAGAAGCCCCGCTCAATCTCTCCCAACTGCGCGCGTATTCCCAGGTCCACTGAACCCAGATCAGTCTCGATCATGCATTCGCCCAGGCGCATTCCCTCGCCCGCTGTGACGGTTGGCTTCACAGCCAGATTGGGCAGCAGCGCGATGGCCTCGGTCCACAGGTCGAGTTCGGCCTCGGGAACCAGCAGTCGGGCTTTGGTCGATCCGGAGAGCTGTCCCAGCGCGACTCTGACCGCACCAGTCAACAGCAGTGGATCCATCTGGGCCTCACGGCGAAGAATACGTGCCGCAATAGCCAGCGCCAGCTGCACCACCTCCTGCTCGACCGCGCCCAGGTACCGGTCCTTTTCCTGGGTAAAGCTCTCGATCAGCGCCGTGGCCTGCTGTGCCCGCTGCCGTTGGGCAGCAGCCTGTGAGCCGCTCTGCGCCTCGTGCTCGGCCTTACGGCCCTCCTGGCGGCCCTGTTCGCGGCCCGCCTCAAAGGCGCGGCGCTTTTCCTCTGTCAGGCGAGCCTCAAAACCGGCGTTCAGATGGCTTTCAGCAGCCTCATCTCTGGCTGTCGTTGCGCGAGCCTGAGGCGCAGCATCCTCGACATTCTCCCATCCATTCCATTCCGGCATCGAAGGCACATCGGGTCCGGCCGGGTAATCGAATGCCTCGATGCGCCGGGAAGCGCCGTTGCCCTTGGTTGCTTTTGCCTGCTGCAAAAAATGCCTCCAAATACAGTGGTCAGTTGTCAGTGATCAGCAAGAAAGCGGAACTGACAACTGATAACTGACCACTGATTACGCCAGCATCTCGTCTCCGGTCTCCAATTTGAGAACCACCTTGCCCTCAGCCTCCAGGCGCCGAGCCAGGTTAAGAATCTCCTGCTGGGCCTGCGCCACCTCGCGCGAGCGCACCGGGCCCAGAACCTCCATATCTTCTTTCAACATCTCCACGGCCCGCGAACTCATTGACTTAAAGATCTGGGCGCGCAGATCGTCTTTAGCGCCGCGCAGTGCAAGCGCCAGTTGCCGCTTGTCCACGCCGGATACGATTTCGCGGATGGTGGCCGGCGGCACTGTCACCAGATCTTCGAAGGTGAACATTAGATTGCGGATGTTCAAGGCCAGCTCCGGCTGACCTTCTTCGATGGTTTCCAGAATTTTTTTCGACTCCTCGGCAGTGAGCCGGTTGAGCAGATCGGCTACCGCCTTGAAGCCGGAGTAGCTCTTGCGCGCCGTGTCGCCCACGTTTTCCAAGCGCCGGTGAAGAATATGCGCCACCTTCTGCGCCATCTCTGGAGAAAACTGGCGCATCTCGGCCAGCCGCTGGATGGACAGCACCTTGTGGTCCTCGCTCAGATTGTCCAGCACCATCGAGGCCCGCTTGGGATCCAGGTGGGCCAGCACCAGCGCGATAGTCTGCGGATGCTCGCTGTCGAGCAGCTTACCCAACTGCTGGGGATCGGTGCGTTGCAATTTAGCCAGATTTCCCTGGGCTTCCTCCTGGGAACGGCGCACCAGTGACAGCAGGTCGTCAGCGCGCTCCTTGCCGAATGTCTCATACAGCAGCCTGGTGGCGTAATCCAGCCCGCCATGCGTGATGAAGTGCTGCGTATCCAGAAGCTCCCAGAACTCCTCGATTATCGCGGCAGACATCTCCGGCGTGATGCCGCGCAGATCGGCCAGCTCCTCGGTCAGCCGCTGCACGTCTGCCTCGGGCAGGACGCGCAGTATTTCCTTGGCCGACTCCTCGCCGACGGCCACCAACAAGACAGCTGCCTTGCGCAGTCCGTTCAAGTTGGCCGTAAGTTGGCGCCGTGCTGCCGCTTTCTGAGCATCCTGTTCTGGCAAGACTCCGATCCTTTCCCGTGTTTCTCCCTGGTTCCTGTTGCCCCATGCCTTGACCGCGCCTTCTACTCAGGCCGTCAGGCATCCATGCTTCACCTTTTCTGCTCCCTCTGCACTCTCATTGAATAGCCTTTCCACCATATGCCGCGAGTTATTCGGAGTGGATCCAGCTCTGCAGCAGCCGCGAGCTTTGTGTGGGCTCGCGTTTCAGTTGACTGCTCACCTGCTCGAAGATCTCCTGTTGCCTGAGCCGCTCGGGATCCAATTCGGCCGGCTCAGGCGGCCTGATGACACGCGCTTCCACTGCTTCCGCCTGCACTGGCAATTCTTTGATCCTTCCCTTTGGCAATGGTCCGAGCCGGGCATTGCGCAGGGCGGGACGCACTCCGAAGGCCACCACCACCAGCAGACCAGTCAGAAGGGCTGCATACTTGACCAACACCGGCGAGCCTTCGGCGGCAGCCAGAATCTGGCCCGGCAACGATGCCGCTGGTTGCATGCGGTTATCCTCGAAGGCCAGATCCTCGACTTCGAGCAGGTCGCCGCGCGCCGCGTCAAAGCCCACCGCGGCCTGCGCCAGCGCCGTCAGATCGCGCAACTCCTCGGGCGAGCGGGCCTGCCATTGTGCTGCCTTGCCCTTGGAGGCGGGCTGGGCGAGCCGGTCATTCACCACGATGGCCGCGGTCATCCGCCGCACCCTTCCCGGGCCTTCGACCATGTGACGCAACGTCTTTGTAGCCGCATAGGTCCCGGCCTCGCTCTTGGCGGTTTGCGGCGCTGAGATTTGTGTTGGGTAGACGGGCAAGGCCTGTGAGTTGGGCGCATTCGAAGCTGCGCCGGGGACGCCGGCGGGCAATGTCTGCGGACCAGAGGCCTGCTCGGTACGCTGCATCGACAATGTTACGGTCTGGTCCGGGTCGTAGCTCTCTTTGGTTTCTTCGGTGGCTGCCGGATCGTAGTCCAGCGTCACCGAGGCGCGCACATTGCCCGCGCCGGTCACCGGCTCCAGGGTGGTGATCAGCTTCTCTTCCAAGGCCTGTTCGGCGCTCAAACGCAGGGCTTCGGCGGTCTTGGGGCCGAGCGGCAACTGACCGGCCGCATCGACCAGCACCACATGATCCGGCGTCAGGCCATCGACGGCCGAGGCGACCAGGTTGCGAATCGCCTCCGGTTCTCCCTCGCCCAGCGTTCGATGGCGCAGCTTGAGCACCACGGAGGCCTTGGCCGGCCGTTCCGCGTCACGAAAGAGCGAATCGTGCGGCAGAACCAGGTGAACACGCGCCGATTGAACATCCGCCAGGGTTCCGACCGTGTGCTCCAACTCGCCTTCCAGCGCCCGCTGATAGTTGACCTGCTCATCGAACTCCGATCCCACCCAGTTGGGCTTATCAAAGATTTCAAAGCCCAGCCGCCCGCTCTTCAAGCCTTTGGCCGCGGTCACCAGCCGCGCCTTGTCCAGTTGCGCGGCCGGAACCATAATGCCGGAGCCGTTCGGAGCAGGCTCAAAGGGAATCTGCGCCTGGGCCAAGACCTGGCCGGCCTGGCGCACATCCTCCGGGTCAAGATCCGCATACAAGATGCGCCAGTCGGGCCGCATTCCGTACCAGAACAGGCCTCCCACCAGCCCCGCCAGTAACAGGATCAACACCACCGTCCAGGCGCGCTGCGCCGGATGCATCTGCGCCCAGCCGACCCGGGTACGGCCCCAAAGACCGGCCAGCCGGTCTGTGAACTGGGGTTGGCCGTGTATCGTCGGCGCGCTCTTCTGCAACTGGGTTCCGGTGGCCATGGTCTTTGTATCTCGTCGCTCACGGTATTAGTGTGAGTTTTTTGTCATTTGCTCATCGTTCGTTACTGACATCAGACTACCGACAACATTCGATCAGCACGTTCCCGCTAAAACTGCATTCCGATGACCTGCTGATAAGCCTGGACTGCCTTGTTGCGCACCGCCAGCGTCAGCTCAAAGGCCATGCTCGCTTTCTGGGTTGCAATCATCGCCTGATGCACGTCCACGCCGGAGCCGGTCATCAACCCGGCCACGGCGGCGTGCGCCTGGCTTTCAAGCTGGTCCACCTGGCCAACCGCTTCGGTCAACAGATCGGAAAACGGAGTGGGCTGAGCGCCTGAGATGCCGGTCGAGGTTGCGGCCGTTCCTGTGCCAGTGCCGGAAAGCCCCTGCAAGGACTGCGTTGCCGTGGTCATGGAATAGATGGGGTTTATCATGGGTTCTCCCTGCTGTTATCGTCCATTGATTCAATTCGCTACGCGTGCGCCGCAAGACCGAACAACCCGGCATGGCGATTACGACCTGGCAATCTCCAATGCCGATGTAATCATGCCCTTTTCAGCCTGCACAGCGGAGCTATTCAGACCATATGCACGTGTTGCCCCCATCAGGTCCACCATCTCTGTGAGGGGATTAATGTCCGGATACGAGACATACCCATCCGGCCCGGCATCCGGGTGCCCGGGGGCATAGCGTTTGAGCGGGGGCGAGGTATCCTCAACCACGGCCGCAATATGCACGCCCGGCGCTGTTTGCCCCGAGCTAGTCAGATTCAGCGGAAGCAAAGGCGCCGGAAGCGCGGGTAATGCCGCCATGTCAGGGCTTCCTGAGGCCATATTTCCTGAAGCTGCCATTCCTGTAGCTGCATTGAGGCTGTTGACGAACTCTGGATCGCCGGCATTGGCGGCAAAGACGACATGCTGGCGGCGATAAGGGGTGCCGTTGGCGGTGCGCGTCGTCTCCGCGTTGGCCATGTTGGCCGCCACTACCTCGGCGCGCATCCGCTCGGCCTGCATGGCGCTGCCCGAGGTCTCCATCATTGCAAAGAGGTTCATCTGGGCTTCCTTCTTACGCAAAAACAATCTACTGCGCAATTTTCAGATAAATTCTTGCACGTGGATATCCAATTACTTGCTGTCAGAATGGATGGCGTCCAAGATGCGCTGGTACTCCTGGCGAAGCAGCGTTACGCCGGTCTTGAATCTGAGCTGCGCCTCAGCCATGTTCAGGCCTTCGCGGTCCATGGAGACGTTGTTGCCGTCGGGCCGGGAAATCAGTCCATCCACCGCCTTGATCTGCACCGGCCGGGCTGCTCGCCCTTTCTCTACTCCGGTCATCGCCGTCCGCATCTCGGCCTCGAAGTCCATGCCCACGGCCTTGTAACCAGGAGTGTCGATATTGGCCATGTTGGCCGCCGTCAGCTTGGCCTCGCTGACGGCCAGATCGAGATAACGGGCAATCTGGTCACTGAGTTGACTCTCAATCTGCATCCCCATCTATGTTCCTTTCAATTAATCATCAGCCCGAAGTCGATTTCCCGGGCGGTGATGACAGCGTTCTCGCCGGCCAGTATGGCGGCCCGCTCCAGCACGTGTTCGAGCTCCCGGACATTGCCCGGCCAGTCATGTGCGGCGAGCTTGGCCAGCGCACTCGGATCGACCTGTTTAATCGGCGCCTCGCGACCCATCTGCGCCAAAAAATGATTGATCAGCAACGGCAGATCTTCGGTGTGCTCTGAAAGCGAAGGAGTGCGGATAAGGAAGACAGCCAGCCGGTAATAGAGATCGGCGCGAAAGCCACCCGCCTGGGTCTGCTGGGCCAGCGCCTGATGCGTCGCGGCCACGATGCGCACGTCCACCTGCACTATTTCGTTGTCGCCTACCCGCTGCAGCTCGCCGCACTCCACAAAGCGCAGCAGCTTGGATTGCAGGGCCAGCGGCATCTCTCCGATTTCGTCCAGAAACAAGGTGCCTCCGTCGGCGGCCTCAATCCGTCCCACGCGCCCCTGCACCGCGCCGGTAAAGGCTCCGCGTGTGTGGCCGAAAAGTTCGGCTTCCAGCAGCGCCTCGGGGATGGCCGCGCAGTTGATGGCGACAAATGGCTGGCGGCTGCGGGTTGAGAGCCGGTGCAGCGCCTCGGCCACCAGTTCCTTGCCCGAGCCGGTTGGTCCTTCGATTAAAACCGGGGTCGAGCGCGGGGCCACCAGGCGGACACGGCGGCTGACCTCGAGCATGCAGGGAGCGTAACCGATAATCTCCGGCAGCCGTTCACTGGATGCCGGCTCGACATCGACTGCCGGTAGACCCGTTTCGGCCGCGGTGGCTCGAGTGCTGATGGGATGATTAAAAATTCCTGCCGGCCCTGCGTTCAACGGAGGAAAGGCCGGAGGTTCCGCGTCAGGAAGAACCGACCCCGGCCACGGATTGGCATGCAGGTGGTCAGGCAGCGGGTCCTGCTTGTCGAGCGAGGGAGCCGCATTCCAGATCGCCGTGTCATTATCCTGCGAACGGCGTAGGGCATAGAGCAGCTCTTGACGATAGGGTCCGCGCGGGCTCTCCTGCGCAATGGAACCGCTGGCTGTCACCAGATCCACTTCGGGGAAAAACGTGCGGAAATCCTTGAGAAACTCTGACAGGTTGAGATCAGGCAGCCACGAATCAACGATGACCGCCTCCGGAAGAGCAGCTTCCGCCTCCGCCCAGGCCTGGGCGCCGCCTTCGGCCTCCCGCACCTGCCAGCGCAGGCCGGTGAGAGTCTCAGAGAGCTTTTGTCGAAAGCTGCGGTCTGCGCTCGCAACCAGCGCCGTGCGTGGGCGGATGCGGCTGGCGATGGGGAGAGCGGAAACAGGAACGGTGACCATGAATTTTCTCCTGAATTATGTCGATAGAACTGGTTCAAGTCATAAGCGGGTGCGCAGAGAAAAACTAGGCGGCCGCTACCGGAGAAACCACGCCCGGCAGAATTGCCGGCACGGAAAGCACGGGCAGGGCGGAAAGCGCCAGATCGGATTCCGGCGGCACCATGTAGCCTTGTCCACGCACCGTGCGGATCATTTGTCCGGGAGGCGGATCCTTCAGCTTGCGGCGCAAATAGTTCACGTAAACATCCACGATATTGGTGGTTTGCGTCGGCTCCAGGTTCCAAACCGAATCCAGCAGTTCTACCCGCGAGACACACTGGCCGCGATTGAGCATCAGGTGTTCGAGCAGGGCGAACTCCTTGTTGGTGAGGATGATCGACTGGCCGGCGCGGCGGGCGGTATGGTCCAACCGGTCCAGTTCCAGGTCGCCAGCGCGCAGCAGCAGCCGCGCCTCGCGCTTGCGGCGCAACAGCGCCCGGCATCGAGCCCGCAGCTCATGCAGGCTGAAGGGTTTGATCATCAGGTCGTCGGCCCCGCGGTCCAGGCAGCGGACACGCGTGTCCACCTCCTGGCGGGCAGTAAGCACCAGCACAGGCAAGTCCGCGTCCATTTTACGAACTTCGTCAAGTACCTGCTCCCCGTCTTTAATCGGCATATTCAAATCAAGAATGGTCAGGTCGGGCATCTCCTGGCGAAACGCCTCAACCGCGGCGGCTCCATCGTGAGCCAGGCTGACACGGTGCCCGTCGGCTTCTAAGCCGCGGCTCAGAAATAACCCCAGTGCCTTGTCGTCTTCGGCGATTAATAACCTCATAGCTGCCTTTCTCGTTGAGCTGCGCCCTCAACCTCGGCGCCAATCTGCTCCACATTTCCGCCCGGCTTAGCGTGCGCTAACAGACGGCTTCACCTAACCATCACGCGTAACGAGAAGAAACTCAAGGTTGGAAGAAAAAAAGAGGATGGGACGATTCCAATAACGGCACTGAGCATGGCAGGTTCCCGAAATGGCGAGAGGGCGCACGCGCTCAAGAGCACATGCGGCTCCTCTCTATGGACTGCTCGGACATGGGACTGTCCGGCCCCGGTCTCGGCCCGCAGACCTTTATTTCACCTGTTTGTTCGTCCTCGACTCCGCTTTATCGCGATACATCGCGGCGTCGGCGCGTTCAATCAGATCCTTCATTGTTTCGCCAGTCATACGTTCCGCGAGACCGATAGAGGCGTTTACTTGCAGCTTAATGGGCACGGAGCTTGCCTGAATCGTGTAGTTGCCACACACCCATTTGCGCAACCTTTCGATCTGCGACGCGGCTTCGGCAAGTCCGCAATGGAGCAGCAGGATAAACTCATCGCCGCCCCAGCGCCCGATGGTGTCAGTAGATCGGCACACGGAGCGCAACTCGGTGGCAAACTGCTTCAGCAACTCATCCCCAGCCATATGGCCATGCTTGTCATTCACCCGTTTGAACTCGTTGATATCGATGATGGCAACACAAAACGCAGACTCTGCGTGGGTGCATTGTTCGATCTGGCCTTCCACGGCTAAACGGCTTCGCAGACCGGTGAGCGCATCGCGCGAGGCAATTTCTTCGGCTTCTTCCAGTCGCGCCTGATAGGTCGTAACTTCTTTTTTTAGCTGATCGATTGCAGCCTTGCCTTCAGCCGTCATCCTGTCAATTGAGGACTTCAACTCCGAGGCGCTTTGCTTGATCGACTCCCGGATCTCGGTCAGGTCCTCCAGGTTGGCGATGCCTTTGAGCCGCGTTGTTACCTCGGTGATTTGAGCGGCGCAACGCTGGTCCCGATCGCCCACCGACTCGGCTGTGCGGGCCATCATCAGCAGGATCTCCTTCACTTCGCCAGTCTGTTTTTGGTAATGCGTAGCAGTAAGCCGGCCCCAGCCCTGCAAGTGCTCCCGCACGCCGGTTTCCGTCTCCTTGACTGCCGTGCAGGTGAGTTTTCCAGAGAGCTTCTCTTCCAGCTTGCTCAGGCCCTGCTTCAGCTCTCCGCCCAAAGCCGGGCAGGCATCCTGGCCGCAGTTGCCCATCTCCACCAATGCGGCGCGATACGCGCCAACTGTCATTGGAAGAAGAGATTGCACCTCCGGTTTGTCATATTCGCCGGACTCTGTTTGCGTTTGTTCAAGATATTTCTTGATGGAGATCATCGTTCCTCGGAAAAACGCTCTCGCGCAGGGCGGTTGCGTGACAGATTCTCTTTGACCTATCGACAGTTTTTGAAAATATCTTTAACTTCGGATATATAGATGGTTGCGCGCCAATTGGCATCGGGAAGTTGACTTTTACACACAGTTCTGATGGAGAAAAGGCCATGAAACGTAAACTGCCAGCAGAACCCTGTATGCGCTGCCAACGGCCCACCACGTTCCGGCGCGACGGAAGGCCAATCTGTCTGCGCTGCCGGGTGGTGCTGACGGAATTGGAAGCGGACAAGAAGATGCGGCGCATGGGCAAGCTGAAAGGCACACACGGGCGCTCCTGAGCTATCTTGTGGGGGGAGACCCGTTGCATTGGTTTGATTCCGGAGATGTAAGGATGACGGAAGAAGAGAGGCAAACGAAGCTGGCCAGTCTGGCCCGCTGCAAGCAGTTTGGTGAAAAGGCCTACGACGACATGTACGACGCGCACTCTCACAGCGGCGCACGCGGTTGCTATAGCGACGCCAAGGAGGCCTTTTACGACGCCATCGGGCTTGCCGAGGAGCTTGGTTTGCCGGTGGAGGCAGAGGCTCTGCGCAAGCGATTGGAGCACGTGAAGACGGTCTTCAGAAGCCAGTTTGCGTAGTAGTCGAAAAATAGACGAAAAAAGAGTTGACACGGTTCGCCTTTTATTCGCTATAATGCGCGCATGGCTGTTACACGTAGGCAAAAAGAGATTCTCGACTTCCTGGAGTCGTTTGTAAGGCGCAACAGGTACTCCCCGTCATTTGAGGAGATTGCCCAAGGCATGGGGCTCAAGAGCCTGGCTACCGTGCATAAGCACATTACCAACCTGGAAAAAAAGGGGTTGCTGGACCGCGTGCATAACCGCAGCCGCTCCATTGATGTGGTGCCGCCTGGAGCGCGCACGCGCACCAGCGACCGGATGCCGCTCATGGGCCGCATCGCCGCCGGATTTCCAGTCGAGGCGATGGAGAACGAGGAGAGCATTTCGCTGCACGACGTGGTGGGCAACCGCGACGTCTTTGCCCTCGAGGTGCGCGGCGACTCGATGCGCGACGAGCACATCATCAGCGGCGATTACGTACTGGTGGAGCGCACCCGAACCGCCCGCCAGGGCGAGATCGTCGTGGCCCTGCTGCATGGATCGGAGACGACGCTGAAGCGCTTTTATGCCGAGGGCAGCAAGGTGCGGCTGCAACCCTCCAACATGGAGATGAGCCCGATTTTCGTTCCTGCCGCGCAGGTAGCCATTCAAGGCCGGGTGCTGGGCGTACTGCGCAAGTACCGGGAATAATGCAGGCTTGCCAGCTTGCCGTACGCAGGAGTCTCACGATTTCCGGGAGATGAATGTATCCGGGCCCTACGATTATCCGGCAATAGCCATAATGATCGATCACTCGCTGCCAATCGGAGGGCGCGACGGAGTTGTCGCTACGCCAGCAGAGTTTTGATCTTCTCTTCAATCACGTCTTGTGGGACATAGCCAACGATCTGGTCGGCCACATTGCCGTTTTTAAAAAAGAGCAGGGCAGGAATGCCGCGCACGCTGTAGCGCGATGGGGTAGCGCCGTTTTCGTCCACATTCACCTTGGCCACCTTCAGCTTGCCGGCATAGGTAGCCGCTAAGACATCCACTATCGGCGCAATGGCCTTGCAGGGGCCGCACCATGCAGCCCAGAAATCGACCAGAACCGGCTGTTCGCTCTGAAGCACCTCCCGGTCGAACGTTGTATCGCTAACTTCCAAGATTCCCAGTCCAGCCATGATTCTCCTTGCGGTCACTGCCTACAACCAGTGTAACGTGATTGATTGACCTTTTCATGTGATGCGGTAGCGTGAGTCAAAGTCGCAATCCGCTGCTTTACGTTCAACAATCAGTAAGCAGTGAGAGCCGCATAACCTGAACAGGCCAGAAAATGTGTGAATTGCTACGAATTAAATACAGGATACGCGTCTAATGCAATATAAAAGCGCCCGGATCCTGAAAAGGATCACGGGCGCTAGAGCAGCCCTCCCCCAGAACTGCCCACGTGTGCGAATTTAGGTTTTCCTGAGGCGAAAAGCAAGCAATCTTGAGTAACAACTTAAGTAACAAAATAGTGAGGGAAATTTGGGAAATAGTAACATTTGGCTGTGAACAACAGACCCGGAAATACTGCAAATTGTGTACATTAGTCAGTGGCCCAGGCGCGCGGCCACAAAGGACCTGTCAGCTCCTGCCGACTCAAACCTGCAAAGCTTGAGTTCCGGCTCTTTGAATCCGCTCAGAGCGTTGCGAATGGCCTCCAAAGCTCCTGGAATACTCGCCTCACTGCCGGTGACGACGAGAACCGAGGGCCCTGCACCGCTCAACGCCGCGCCCAGAATGCCGCATTCTCCGGTAAGCGGCAGCAGACGAGGCAGCAAAGGACAGAGGGGCGCGCGGTAGGGCTGATGAATGCGATCCCGCATGGCCAAGCGCAGTAGATCGTCCCTTTTCTGGGCAAAGGCCAGCCCCAGAAGCGCTACGGACTGTAGATTGGCTACCACATCAGCACGAGAATACGTTGCGGGCAGTGCGGCGCGGGCCTCGCTGGTAGCCAGAGGCTCGGCGGGAAGAACAACGATGGCACGCCACTCGTCCGGCGGCTTGACGCGCGCCACATGGACTCGTCTGCCCTCGCCAGCCGCCACCACAAAACCGCCCAACCAGCATGCAGCGGCATTGTCCGGATGGCCCTCCAGCTCCACCGCTTCCCCCAGAATGCGTTCCGCGCTCCACTCCAGCCGGCCATAGTGAACTGCCAGACAGATTGCTGCCAACCGTCCCGCCGCCGACGAGCCGCAGCCCATTCCTAGCGGAATCTGATTGGTCATCTGAATTTCCAAAGGAATCACAGTTCGCCCGTTGCTTTGCAACAGGTTCTTATAAATGTCCAGAATGAGGTTATTCTCAAGCCGGGAACAGAGTTCCCGGTCGCGCCCGGTCGCGGTGATCGAAAACTCTGTGGCCGGTGCAGCCTCAATCTCCAGAAAAAAGTCGAGGGCCACGGCGGCGGCGTCAAATCCGGGGCCTAGATTGGCGGATGTAGCCGGCAGGCGCAGCCGTAATCTTGTAGGCTTTACGTCTCCGATTAACGCGCTCAAAGCCTTGCTCATTGGGCGCTTCCCTTCATCGCGGCCAATACCGCGGACGGCGTTGCATCCACAGTTACTGCGTCCCGCCGCAGACCGTCGATCTCCGCTTCCCTTCCCGCGATTTCACCTTTCTTCAGCAAGGTTCCGCGATGGAATTCGATGGTGTAGTCGGCATCCTTGAGCGTGTGGCCAGTCAGCATCAGAACAACCGTCTCGCCAGAGGCAACCTTGCCATCGGCGCGGAGTTTCTTCAGCCCCGCCAGCGTAACCGCGGAGGCCGGCTCGCAGCCCAGCCCCTCAGCGCCTATCTCCGCCTTGGCAATGGCAATCTCGGCTTCGGTCACGTCCAGGCACCAGCCGCCTGTCTCCTGAATCGCGCGCGCAGCCTTGCGCCACGAAGCGGGATTGCCGATGCGAATGGCGGTAGCGCGAGTGTAGGCCATAACCGGCTCCAACACGGCGGCGTTATGCTCGTTGAAGCTGCGCACTAGTGGATTGGCCCCCGCAGCCTGAATCACGCTGATGCGCGGCATCCGCGCCACCAGCCCCAGCTCGTACATTTCTTTGAAGCCCTTGCCTAGAGCGGAACTGTTGCCCAGGTTGCCGCCAGGCACGATCAGATGGTCGGGAACTGACCAGTCAAATGCCTCGGCAATCTCCATGGCCGGAGTCTTTTGCCCCTCCAGCCGATAGGGGTTTACAGAGTTCAGCAGGTAGATGGGCGCTTCCTTCACAATCTGCGACAGCAGGCGCAGGCAACTGTCGAAATCGGACTTCAACTGGCAGGTCACCGCGCCGTAATCCATGGCCTGCGCGAGCTTGCCCCATGCAATCTTGCCTTCAGGAATCAGCACCAGGCTCCTGAGCCCGGCGCGCGCCGCATAGGCGGCCATGGAGGCCGAGGTGTTCCCGGTAGAAGCGCAGGCTACCCACTCGAAGCCCCGCTCCCGGGCCACACTCATCGCTGCTGTCATGCCTGAGTCCTTAAAGGACCCGGTCGGGTTCATCCCTTGGTGCTTGGCAAAAAGCTGGTCAATCCCCATAGCTTTCGCCGCGCGCGTCAGGTGATAAAGCGGCGTATTGCCCTCGCGCAGGGTCACCACATTGCCAAAGTTGTCCAGAATGGGCAGCAGCTCGCGAAATCGCCAGATTCCGGATTGGTCCAATGCCTCGGAGGACGAGCGCCGCTCCCGCCAGACCCACTTGAGCCCGCCTGCGTTGGGCCGGTCTTGGCCCCCGCGCTGACTCCAGCCGGGGTACTCCACTTCGAACAGTTCACCGCAAGCGGCGCAACGAAAGTCCGGCTGGGCCTCCGCGCCGGTGATCCGCGCCCCGCATCCGATACAACGCAACTGATGCAAAATCTCGTTCATGCCTGAAGATAGGGTATCAGCGCGCGGTGATTTTTGCTTCACGTTAATGTTGACGGGGCTAATCGAGAAGGCCTAATTCGCGGCAATGACTAGAAGCGTTGCGTCATCCTGAAATTGGGCGTTGCAAAACGCGGAAACCTTCGCAAGCAACCGATTATTCAACTCCTTTGCTGAAAGCGTGCCGTTGACTTGCGCGAAGGCCGTAATACTCGCATCTTCAAATTCCTGCTTGTTCGAATTGGAGGCTTCCGTGATGCCGTCGGTATACAGAAATAATCGGTCCCCGGCCTTCAACTCGACAGTGGAATCTTCGTAGCTCCAGTCTGGGAAAACGCCCAGCACTGCGCCGCCTTGCTCAAGCGCGCGGATAGAGCCGTCCGACAGCAGGATGGGGTAAGGATGCCCGGCGTTGCAGTGCCGGAAGGTACGCGTTTCACCATCAAGGACTCCGTAGAGGAAGGTAACAAACTTTCCCGTTGCGATGCTGTCGCACAAATGCCGATTGACTTTGCTGCAAAGTTGGGCCGGACTATCTGTGTCGCGTGCAAACGCGTGGACCGCAGCCTGTACATTGGCCATCAGCAAGGCGGCAGGCACGCCTTTTCCGGCCACGTCGGCGATGCAGATTCCAAGTCTATGATCGTCGAGCCGGAGTACATCGTAGTAATCTCCGCCTACCGTGCTGGCTGGTTGCCACGCTCCCGCAACCTCGAATCCCGGAATCTGGGGGATATCTCTGGGTAGCAGCGACTGTTGTATCTCGCGGGCGCGCCTCAGTTCCTGATCCTGCATTTCAAGCCTGGCAGCGCCGAGTTCCACCGAATGTTGCAGCTCGACATTGCGCTGCTCCAGCCGTTCCTTCGTGGTGTCATATAGAAACCTGGAAACACCTATGGCTAAAGTGATCACGAACGAGATCTTCCATCCCGATATAATCAAGTAGGAAAGCGTAAGTGGAGCAATCGACCACACAACTACGCTCGTAATCAGGTAAACAGGGACCGTCAGGACAAGAAGGAGAGGCACAAAAATCAGCAGGTTGTAAGGAAATGGCCTCTCTGCATAAAGGAAATCCAACCAACCTATCGCGGGCGTGAGGAGATTCCCTATGCAAAGCGTATACAACAAAATTATGGCTGGATTGGTCCGCTGTCCAATTGCCCAGAAAATGGCGGCGATGACCGCCGATATAGCGATGTAAACGAACTGCCGCTGGAAAAAACGAGCCAGAGATGATAATTTCACGTTCACTTCACCACTATACGCGAACCCCTAGTATCCCTTTCAAACAACAGGAGCAACTTTCCAGCATCGCCTACTTCGGCGTCGCAGCCGAGGGCTGGCCAGGCTGCCCGCTCTGCGCCTTCTCCAACGCCGGGTCTTTCAGCTCCCTGCGCGCCTGCTTGCCGTGCGGACCGTCGGGATCGTACTCCAGCAGCTTTAGATAATGCGTTTTGGCGTCGGCATACTTGCCCAGATGGTGCTCCGCCTCGGCTAATCCCCAATAAACTTCAGGGTTCTCTGGATCGAGAATCATCGCGGACTCAAAGCGCGAGAGCGCTGCCTTCCAGTTTTTGGTCTGCAAATAATAATTGCCCACCTGGATGTCTTTGGAGGCAGCCTCCTGGTGGGTGGGCTCCTTGATGACGAGGAGTTTTCTCTTCTTGTCGCTCAGTTGATCGTCTTCGGGCCGGGGCAGCAGCCGCTCCAGGCCCTTCAGGCTGGAGCTGGAATTGGCATCCGGGCTGCTTGCGGACTCCGGCACGGGATCGTCAGGACTGCGCACTGGGTCAACATCTTCGTTAGGCAGCAGAACCGGCGCACTGTCTTCCCCACGATAGGTCCCCTGGGGCAGTGGCGGCGGGATCTTCGACGGCATCACCGGAACCGTGCTCGTATCCTCTGGAAAGGGATTCTTGCTGGAATTGGGCGGCTGTTGATTTCCGTTAGCCGGCTTGCTCTGTCCCTTGATATCTCCAGTGGCCGGAGCCTGCGCACATAGACGAGGCCCCGCAGCCAGACAGACCGTCATGCAGCCAACCACAACCAGCGCAACTGATAATGCGCATCTCATCTTATTCGCCTCATACCCTACAAGTATAGAGTGATCCGTGGGCGTAAGGTTATCAAGAGTATCGCCCTCGTCAATGGAGCAGCTCTCTGTAATAGCGGTACGCCCATTTGCCGCGGCACCATATACTCTAAAAAAGAGATTCGCCGCTGCAATACGACTGAAAGAATGCCACTATGAAGGCCATACAGAAAGCCGCCAATCGTCTGATCGGAATTCGTCAAGTGGCTTGACGGTGCGGTAGTTTGTTGTTTCTACCGGTGAATGGGAGCCTCGGAAGAGTTCTGAATCGGCCTCAATTCTGTAAGCGCTTTGGTTACCTGGTCCGCGATGTCGTCCTGGACCATCAAAATGTCACCGGTCGGGCGGTCGTAGGCTTCTGTCCATATAACAAAACCGTTATCGGCTCGAACGAGGCGCGCAGCAACCCGCAGCCTGGAGCCCGATTTGCGAACGCTGCCGTCAAGCACATACGCCACGCCGAGAGCCCTTGCGATCTCCGCTATAGGAACTTGTTTGCCCTTGTAAAAAAACGAAGAGGTGGGTGGCGGCACGCGCAGATCTGGAATCTTGCTGAGTCTGTCGATCAATTCCTCGGTTATACCATCGGCGAACTCCTCCTCCTTCATTCCTTCGGTCAGGTCGAGAAAGGGTAGTACAGCAATCGATTTCTGTTGCTGCGGAGTTGCAGCGGGGACTGCGGCAAGATGAGTGCTCCTGCCGCGGACCATGAGAACGCCCGTCGCAAGCCCGAACAGAAGGAGAAGCATCACCGCGATGGCAGATTTAAAGTTGATGCCATAACGCCGTCCGACAATTGGATACGAAGGAACACTTTCCAAGATTTGATCTCTAATCGGCACGGAATTCTGATCGACGCAGGGATCAACCGCTGCCACAAGCTTGTACCCCAGACGGTGCGCCGTGGCAATGTAGGCGGGTCTCTTAGGGTCATCGCCGAGTAAACGGCGTAGAGATGCCACCGCCTGATAAACGGAGTCGGGTGTGACGGAGACCCCCGCCCAGACATGGTCGAGCAGATCGTCGACGCTGACAACTTCGCCTGCATGGTCCGCGAGACACAACAAAAGTCGCATACTCCGCGCGTCCAGAGAAAGGGTAGCACCATTGCGTGAGATCTGACCGGTGCCCGGATCTACAAACCAATCGCCGATGCGGAGCATAGTGGGAGGCTTCATGGAGGCTTTCATAACGATTCAGGGTATTTCAGAACAAATTCAGGACTTCCGAAATACCCATAGGTATATTAACCCTACACCGAGGCCTGTTGGAGACAAAGACAGCCCGGGTCCATGAGAGGAGAATGCATGAGTGGTATGTCTGAGCTGAGGTTGGCGGGACGAAGGAACATTCTGTTGGCGATTATGGCGGGCGGGATCATTGCCGGAACGTTGGACCTTCTGCAGGCTTGCATTTTGTTTGGGTGGGATATTCCGCTCGCGATTGCCGGCGGCCTGCTGGGGCCCAAGGCCTTCCATGGCGGACCGGCCACGTATGCTTTGGGCGTCCTGCTTCACTTCTTTATCGCACTCTCTTTTGCGGCGTTCTATTACGCGGCAAGCCGGAGGCTGCATTTTATGACTGAATACCCCCTGGTGTGTGGCTTGATCTATGGCGCTGCGGTGCAAGAGATCATGAGTCTGGTCGTTTTACCGTTATCGGCGTTGCATGCCCGGGGACCTTACGAACTTCACGATCTCATTATTGGGCTCTTGGTGCACATGGTCGTGATAGGTTTGCCGATTGCCTACAGCGTTCGGCGGTTCGCCAGATGAACAGAATCACCGCCACGCTGGATCGATATTTCTATTTTTTCATGTCGTTGGTAATCGCTGCTGTTGTGGTATATGGATTCAGTCATACGGTCGACAAGAGGCTGATCCATGCTAACCCTCCGCGTCCGACCATCCTCTATCTGCACGCGGCTGTGTTTTCCGGTTGGGTGATCTTTCTTATCCTTCAATCGGCACTGATCCGTATGCACAAGGTGTGGCTGCATCGACTGATCGGCTGGTTTGGCGTCGTTCTTGGCGCAGCGATCCCAGTGCTGGGTGTCTCAACAGCTATAGTCATGGCGCATTTTAAAATGCATTACTTTCATACGACCGATGATGCAGCCGGTCTGATGTTTTCGTTTCTCGATATGTGCGCCTTCTCGATTCCTTTTGTGCTGGCAGTCTGGTGGCGGAAAAAGCCGGAACTGCATCGCCGCCTGATTCTGGTTGCATCCTGCGCACTTACCTCTGCGGCGTTTGCCCGTTTTCCGTCGTATGTGCTGCCGCCGGGCTTGTTCTATGTCGATTTAGATGTATTGATCCTCGCCGGATGGATGCGCGACCTGATCTCCAATAAGCGCATTCACACAGTCTATCTTGGTGCGCTTCCCTTATTTGCTTTGGCGCAGGCGCTCGTAATGTACACCTCCGACTGGCCTTACTGGATCCGGATTGGCAATGCCATATTGCGTTGAAATTGATTCGCCAATACCACCTGATTGCGACCGTACCCCGAAACGATACAATCCCCTTTAGACGGCCTGCGAATCGGACAGGCCTTTGGAAGCGAGTTCCGCCATGGGTTACCAGGTTCTAGCCAGAAAATACCGCCCGCAGCGCTTTGCCGACGTGGCCGGCCAGGATCACGTCACCAGGACCCTGCTCAACGCGCTCAGCCAGAACCGCGTCGCCCACGGCTACATCTTCTCGGGCCATCGCGGCATCGGCAAAACTACTATCGCCCGCATAGTGGCCATGGCCCTGAACTGCCGCACCGAAGTGGGCGCGCCAACCCGGCCCACTCCTGAGCCCTGCGGCGCCTGCGACTCCTGCACCGAAATTCGCCAGGGCAACGCCGTGGATGTGATCGAGATTGACGCGGCCACCAATCGCGGCATCGATGAGATTCGCGAGCTGAGGGATGCCGCCCGCTACGCGCCCTCACGTGATCGCTACAAAATATACATTCTCGACGAAGCCCACCAGATCACCGACGCGGCTTTCAACGCCCTGCTCAAAACCCTCGAAGAGCCTCCCGCGCACGTCATTTTCATGATGGCCACCACGCAGCCCGAGGACATTCCTCAGACCATCCGCTCGCGCTGCCAGCACTTCAGTTTTCACGCTGTCAAGTTCGACGACATTCTGGCGCAGTTGAAGATGATTGCCGGTGAGGAGAAAGTCGAAGCCGAGGAGGCCGCATTGGCCCTGCTGGCCGAGGCCGGCGACGGTTCCATGCGCGACGCGCTCTCCATCATGGACCAGGCCATTGCTTCCGCGCCGGTGGAAAAGGGCCGTCCGGTGCTTTCGGCGGCGCAGATTCGTGAACTGATGGGCGCGGTCCCCAATGCGGTCTTCGAGCGATTACTGGAAGCCGTTGCCGCCGGCCAAAGCGCCGAGTTGATGGAGCAGATAAACGTACTGATCAATGCCGGCCATAACCCCACATCGCTGGCCCGGCAGATGGTTCGCTACCTGCGCAACGCCCTGATGGCTAAACTGGGCGGCGCCGAGACCGATCTGCTGCAAATCTCAGCCGATGAACGCGCCCGCGCCGCGCGCACCGCGCAGTTGTTCACCGAGGAGGAGCTGACCCGCAACCTGCAGATCGTCCTGCGAACATTCGACGATCTGAACTACCGCCAGGAGCAACGCTTCCACCTGGAACTGGGCCTGCTCAAGCTGATTCATGCCCAGCGCCTCTTGCCGATTGAGGAACTTCTGAGCGGCGTCGGGGCTACTCGCCTTGCATCACAGACCTCCAGCTCGGCATCCTCACCACGGTCAATCGCAAGCCCGCCGCATCAGGCTGCATCCTCTGCTCCTGCTGCCGCGCCTCCACTTTCGCCCTTCGGCTCGGTGAGCGGAACTATTAGCTCTGGGCCAAAGATGGAGTCAGGTTCAAAATCTGCTTCACCCGCTGCGTCTTTCCCTGCCGCAACAGCTACGGCAACAATCTACAACACAACTCTTACCGATGGCGCGCTGGCCGTGGCTCCTCAGGCAGCTGCTGCAGCGGACAGTCCTCCCAGCATCGAGCAGATTCGCCAAGCCGTTGGCAGCGCGCTGGTCGAGGGCGGTCACGTCTCGGCGGCGCAACTTCTCGGCGCGGGCAAATGGAGCATCGATGGCGCCAGCCTGCGCATCGAGGTGGCAGGCATGGGCAAGAAGATGCTGGCCCTTACGGTCAACACCGCGGCGGAGAAGATCATCTGCCAGGAACTGGAACGGCTGGGTGCGCCAACCCGTTTTCTGATCGTTCCCGGCGAAGGGACGGCCCCGTCTGTTGCATCGATGGCCGCGCCTCCTGTCGGAAGCATTGGGGAAACCGCGCTGGCCAATCCTTTAGTGCAAAAGGCGCGGGAGATTTTTAAAGCCGAGGTACGCAGCGTTGTTGATCTGCGGCAAAAGTAAACGCACGTTCCAGACGAGGAGTATATTCATGCTCAACCCGCTCAAAATCTCCGAGATGCTCTCTCAGGCTAACCAGATGCAGGAGGAGGTTCAGCACAAGCTGGCGCAAATCGTTGTCGAGGGATCGAGCGGCGGCGGAGCCGTAACCGCAACCATGAACGGCAAAAAACAACTTCTCAAAATCCACATTGAACCCACTTCTGCGATTGGACTCAGCGAAGACAAGCCGGATGTGGAGATGCTTGAAGATCTCGTCGTTGCAGCAGTCAACGAAGCCGGACGCAAGGCGGAAGAAGCAATGAAATCCAGCGTGCAGGGGATGCTGGGTGGTCTGAATTTACCGGGACTGGGCTGAATTTTAACTTTACACGTCTTACTAAAATCTGAAGGAGGATGACACCATGCTCGAGGGAATGAATCGGAGAAACTTTCTACAAATTGGCCTCACGGCAGGCGCGGCGGCCATGCTTCCTCGCGCACTGCGCGCCCAAACTGCTCCAGCTTCTGCCAGCGCGGCGCAACCCCACGCCGATGCAGCGAACATCCCGATTAAAACTACCAAACTCTACGACAACGTCTATCTTCTCCAGGGGCAGGGTGGCAATATGGCCTTGCAAACCGGTTCGGAGGGCAATGTTCTCATCGATGCGAGTTTTGCCCCTGCAGTTCCGCGGATTCTTGAGGCCATCGGGAGCGTGAGCAACGACGCTCCCTTTGCGCTGATCAACACCCACTGGCACGGCGACCACACCGGCGGCAATGAAGGGATGCACGCAGCCGGCTACACCATCTTCGCTCACCAGAATACGCGCGAGCGTCTTTCCAAGCCGCAGACCATGAAGATCTTTCACTCGACCACGCCCGCGTCTCCTGCTGGCGCCTGGCCAACGGTCACATTTGAGGATGCTCTCAACATTTGGCGCAACGCCGACGCGCTCGATCTCGTTCACCTCGCTCCGGCGCACACCGACACGGACATTTACATTCACTTCCACAAGGCCAACGTTCTGCATGTGGGCGACATCTGGTTCAACGGCATGTACCCGTTCATTGATGAGGGCACCGGCGGCTCCATCGGCGGCATGATCCGCGCTGCTGAAAAAGTGCTGACCGTGGCTAACAGCGACACAAAGATTATTCCCGGCCATGGACCGCTAGGCACGAAGGCTGAATATCAGAGCTTCCACGACATGCTTTCGAAGGTTCGCGACAAAGTGGCCGCGCTCAAGGCCGCAGGAGCCAGTGAACAGGAGACCATCGCCAAAAAACCCACGGCGGAGTTTGAGTCCACCATGGCCAAAGGTTTTATGAACGCCGAGACATTTACCGGCATCGTCTATCGAACCCTGTAGGAGGCGCGCTCGTGTCACGCTATGCCGAGCCGATGGCGCGGCTGATTGAAGAGTTGAAGAAGCTACCAGGAGTGGGAACCAAGAGCGCTCAACGCCTCGCCTTCCACATCCTGCGCTCCAGTGACGACGATGCGGCAGCGCTGGCCGAGGCGGTGCGCGGCCTTAAGGCCAGCCTGCGCCTGTGCTCGGTCTGCAACAATGTCACTGACGTCGATCCCTGCGCTTATTGCTCGAGCCCAGCGAGAAACCACCGCCTGGTTTGCGTCGTCGAGGAGCCCACCACGATCGCCGCCGTCGAACGCACCCGCAGTTCGCATGGCGGCTTTCAGGGCGTCTATCACGTGCTGCACGGCACGCTATCGCCTCTGCACGGCGTGGGCCCGGATCAGTTGCGCACCAGCACCCTGATCGCCCGTGTTGAAAAGGGCGAGGTGGACGAGATCATCCTGGCCACCAGCCCCACTCTTGAGGGCGAAGCCACGGCCCACTGGCTGGCAACCGCGTTGCGCGGCCCTTCGGTTAAGATTACGCGCATCGCCACTGGCGTCCCTGCCGGCAGCGACATCGAATATGCCGACGAGGTGACCATGGCGCGCGCGCTCGAAGGACGGCGGGAGGTTTAATTTTCATGTCAGAAAGTGGAGTACCAGCCATGCAGCAAGCGGCCATCCCCAGCGCAGGCCAGACCACGGCCCCAGTCACGGCTCCTGCCGCCGACGCCATCATTCGCGCCGACAAGATCGAGAAGTACTACGCGCAGCCCAGCCAGAACCGCATCCAGGTCATCTCCGCCACCAACCTCTCCATTGTTCCCGGAGAGATTGTCGCCCTGTTGGGCCCTTCCGGCTCCGGCAAATCGACCATGCTGCGCATCTTGACTGGCCTGTCTGTGCCCACTTCTGGCCAGGTTTACTGGCACGAGAAGCCCATCGCCGGCGCGGAGATCAACGTCTCCATCGTCTTTCAGAACTTTGCGCTTTTTCCCTGGCTCACGGTACTGGAAAACGTCGAAGCCCCGCTGCAGGCCCGTGGCGTCCCCGCAGATGTTCGCCGCGACCGCAGTATGAAAATGCTGGACACGGTCGGGTTAGACGGCTTTGAAGCCGCCTATCCTAAAGAGTTGTCCGGCGGCATGAAGCAGCGCGTGGGCTTTGCCCGCGCGTTGGTCGTCGAACCCGAAGTTCTCTTTATGGACGAGCCCTTCAGCGCACTCGACGTGCTGACTGCCGAGAACCTGCGCAGTGAGCTGCTTGAGTTGTGGGCCAATAAGACCATGCCCACAAAAGCCGTCTTTCTGGTTACGCACAACATCGAAGAGGCGGTGCTGCTGGCCGACCGCATCATCGTGTTCGGCAAAAATCCGGGCCACATCCGTACGGATTTCCGCGTCCAGCTTGCCCAGCCTCGCGACCGCGCTTCTGCGCCCTTTACGGAGCTGGTTGACTACATCTATAAAGTTCTCACCAAGCCCGATGAGGTTCCCGCCGAAGCGCCCGAGCAACAGCTTGAGCCGAAGCCGAGCGACCAGCGTCCAACGCACTATCAGATGCTGCCCCACGCGCGTCCCGGCGGCATGGCCGGCCTGCTGGAGCTGCTGCTCGACAAAGGCGGCCGCGACGACATCTATCGCCTGGCAGATGACCTGAGCTTCGAGATCGATGATCTTCTGCCCATCGTGGACGCCGCCCAGTTGCTAGGATTCCTCACCGTCGAGGAAGGCGACGCGGCTATCACCCCCAGCGGCACGGAATTTGCCAACTCTGAGATTCTCCGCCAGAAGGAGCTCTTCCGCGATGCCGCCGTGGCTCACGTCCTGCTGCTGCGCCAGATTCGCAAGGCTCTGGAAGCCAAGAGCGACCACACCATTCCGGAAGATTTCTTCCTCGATATGCTTGACGAGCAGTTCAGCGAGGAGGAGTGCCAGCGCCAGATGGAAACTGCCGTCACTTGGGGCCGCTACGCGGAGCTGTTTGACTACGACGCCGGACACCGCCGCTTTGTGCTGCCCGACGCGCTGGACTATGAAGCTTCTGCCGGCGAGGATGCCGAGTGAAGCCCTCCCACACGCTGGCGCGAACGCCGGTCCCCGCCCAGACCTGGCCGATCCTCATCGATCTGGCCGTAGTTCTCTGCGGTCTCGCCTTTTTCATGGGCATAATCAAGCTGGGAACCTATTGGATGGCGCGGCCCATGCCGGCCGTCGTCATCTCCCATTCCGTCCGCGCCTTGCCGCTCTACGCCTTCTACTCCGTCGCGCGCATCAGTATTGCTTACCTGTTCAGTCTCATCTTTGCCGTCGCCTACGGATATATTGCCGCCTACAACCCGCGCATCGAAGCTTGGATGATTGCGGTCCTCGACATTCTCCAGTCCATTCCCGTGCTCAGCTTTCTTCCCGGCGTCATGCTGGCCATGATCGCCCTCATCCCCGGCCACCAACTGGGCATCGAGTTAGGCTCCATACTGCTCATCTTCACCGGACAGGTCTGGAACATGGCCTTCAGCTTCTACTCCTCGCTGAAGAGCATCCCGCGCGAGATGATTGAAGCCTCCCGCATCTACCGCTACTCCGCCTGGCAGCGATTCTGGCAGCTTGAGCTGCCTTTTTCAGCCATCGGCCTCATCTGGAATTCCATCGTATCCGTCGCCGGCGGGTGGTTCTTCCTTATCGTCTGCGAGATGTTCGCCTTCCGTGGAACCAGCTTCCGCCTGCCCGGCCTGGGCAGTTACCTGCAAACCGCTGCTGACACTCGGGATATGCACGCCCTGCTCTGGGGCCTCATCGTGCTGGTGCTGATCATTGTCGCCACCGACCAGTTGATCTGGAGGCCGCTGATTGCCTGGAGCGATAAATTCAAATTCGAGCAGACGGAATCCGCCACTCGTGTCACCTCGCCTATTCTTACCCTGCTGCAGCAGACCGGCGCGCTTACCCGCCTGCCCGCGCGTGTCTGGGGCGGCGCGGAAGAGCACATCTACCATAGACTCTCCCAAACCCGCCAATGCCGCATCGTGCAGCCCATGGATGACGCGTCCCACAAGGGCGGAAAGCTATTTCCTCGGCTGCTCGCTGTCTCCGCGACCCTGGCCGTACTGTGGGGCCTTTCCCAGGCTTACCCACTGCTTCGTGGCACAACCTGGGCAGAGTTCCGTCTGCTTTTGCTGGGCGCCGGAGCCACCTACCTGCGCGTCAACGTGTCCATTGCCCTCGCTGCTCTGTGGACCATCCCCGTCGGAGTAACCATCGGTTCTAATCCCAGGCTGGCCCGTTATCTTCAGCCCATCACTCAGGTTGTCGCCTCGGTCCCAGCCACGGCACTCTTTCCCGTTCTGATGCTCGCGCTGATCCGCATGGGCGGAGGCCTCGGCGTAGGCTCTATTGCCTTAATGTTATTGGGAACGCAATGGTACATCCTCTTCAATGTCATTGCCGGCGCCATGGCCATCCCCTCAGACCTCAAGGAGGCCGCCGCCATCTACCGCTTCACCCGATGGCAGCGCTGGACCCGGCTCATCCTGCCCGGCATCTTTCCCTATCTCATCACCGGTATGATTACCGCCTCGGGTGGAGCGTGGAATGCCTCGATTGTCTCCGAATACTTCCACATCGGCGATCAAACTCTGCAAACAATAGGCTTGGGAGCGCAGATCAGCGCCTCCAGCGATTCAGGTAACTTCTCCACCCTCCTGCTGGCCACCGTCCTGATGGCCTCAATCGTCGTCACCATGAACCGCCTGGTCTGGCGGCGTCTCTACCGTCTGGCTGAAACCCGGTATAAGCTCGAAGGCTAAATCAGGCATTCACCAACTGGACGGGCCCGATAATAATAGAGAAATGATCTGCGCTAAAAGTGATTTGACTCGATACTGTACCCGCTTCTCCGACGGTGAACACGAGGGTGTTGCCGACACGACTGCCGACAAAGGCGGCGCACACTCAGGCTTCCGGCCTCATGACTTGCTGGAGGCAGCCCTGGCGACCTGTGTGAACATGACGGTACGCATGTACGCCGACAACCACGGAATCCCCCTGCGCGGCGTGATCACCAACGTCAGCCTGGACAGAACCCATCCCGACGAAGTTGTCTTCCGGTATGAAGTCGAAATCGACGGTGTGCTGACAGAGGAGCAGCGAAACAAGCTATTTCTAGCCGCCAACGCGTGTCCAGTGCGTAAAACACTGTCGAAGAGTATCAAGTTTGAGCGCGGCTCAGGTGCGTGACGCTCATAGATCTTCTGAGCAGGCCGTAGAGTCAGGCTATGAGAGGTAATCATTGATTCGAGTCGGTTTGGTTGGGTTTGGAATGGTAGGGCGGGTCTTTCACGCTCCACTGATCACCTCAGTCGAAGGGCTGGAGTTGGCCGCGGTCATGGAGCGCAGCTCAGACAAAGCTGCCCAACGCTATCCCGGTATCCGCACCTACCGCTCTCTTGAAGCCATGCTGGCAGACGCCTCGCTTGACCTTTTTGTTGTCGCCACTCCCAGCCATAGCCACTTTGAGGTCGCCAGCCAGATTCTCCTGGCTGGCAGAAACGTCATCGTGGACAAGCCAGTCTGCACAACGTCCGCCGAAATTGCCTATCTGATGGAGATTGCCAATGCCCACAACGCCTTTCTTGCTCCGTTCCATAACCGCCGCTGGGACAGCGACTTCCAGACAATTCAGAAACTACTGCATGAGGGTTTGCTCGGCCGTTTGGTCTACTTTGAGTCTCGTTTTGATCGCTGGCGGCCTGATCCTCCGTCTGACCGCCTCTGGAAGGAAGACCCGGCCTCCGGTGGCGTTCTCCTCGACCTGGGTACTCATCTGGCCGACCAGGCGCTGACGCTCTTCGGCAAGCCGGAAGCGGTCTCGGCTGAGATTCTCTGCGAGCGTGAATGGGCCCGCGCCTGTGACTCCTTCACCCTCCGCCTGCGCTATCCGGGTCTCTGGGTAGTCCTCGGCTCCAACTGCCTGACGACTCCTGCGCGCCCACGCTTCCACTTGCGCGGAACAAAGGGCAACTACTGGAAGTCCGGCGTGGACCCGCAGGAGGCTGCGCTGAATAAAATCACGCGTATCGAAGATCCAGACTGGGGAATGGAGCCAGCCGCCGAATGGGGCACGCTCCACGTCGATGATAATGGAAGCACAATTACACGGTCCATCGAACCTATCCCCGGCGATTACCGGCACTACTATGCGGGTATCCGCGACACACTACTGGCCAGGGCGCAGGCTCCGGTTCAGGTACTGGACGCCTGGCGCGTGGCGCGCATGATGGAGTGGGCCCTGGAAAGCTTTGACAAGCACCGCGAAATCCCCTGTGATTGGAGCAAGGAACCGAAGTAAGGGTAATGCGCGGATTATGCGCCAGAGCAAAATTTTTATGTGGTTTATCTCTTCGTAGCTCGCGCGCTTCCCGGCTCCTTTTCCACCAGCGGCACCCAGAAGCGAAAGCAGGCCCCATGTCCGGGAGCGTTCTCGACCTCGATTCCCCCTCCATGCGCTGCCAGGATGGCGCGGCAGATGGCCAACCCCATCCCCGTACCCTTCCCTTTGCCGGAGCCCTTCTTGCCCCGGTAAAACTTATCGAAGATAAAAGGCAGATCGGAGGCATCGATGCCCTCGCCTTCATCCTCTACTCGAAACTCCAGCCGGTCGTCCAAGCACCGGCTGCCTAGCAGGATGCGCCCGCCAGTCGGTGTGTGCCGCGCCGCGTTCTCCAGCAAGTGACGCAACACTCGCCCCAGCAGATGCGGATCAAACCAAGCGGACTTATCCGGATTCGGAGACTCTTCGACTTCAATCATTACCCGGTGCGTGGCCAGCGATTTCCGCGATTCCTCCACTGCCTGATCAAGCAGAGCGCGCGGATGATGCGGAACAAGTCGAACCTGGACCACATTGGCGTCTATTTCGGCCATTTCGACAGCCTCGCCAATCAGCCTATCCAGCCGTGCGCTCTCCTCATCGACAATAGCCGCCAGTTCTAACCGCCCTGCTTCGTCCAACCCCTCCCCCTCAACCAACGTGGTTGCTGCTGCGCGAATAGCGGTCAAAGGCGTGCGCAACTCGTGCGTCAACGAGTCAATCAGCGCCGTGCGCAGCCGGTCCGCCTCGCGTGCCGCTTCCAGGCGGGCAGAGGCCTCGATGGCCGTTGCGCGGGTGAGCGCAATGGCCACCTGCGCGCTGACCGCCGTGGCTACCTCGCGGGTAAGAACGGCTGGCCGCAAGCCCAATGCGCCCACCTGCCGCAGTCCCATCATTAACGTCATCGCAGTGAAGCCGCCCGGAATCTCCTGCGCAGGATTGTTCCCCTCGGTCATGGCCCGCAGGCTTGCCTGAATGCTCATCGGCAACTCGGAGGTTGAGGAATAAAACTGGTCCTGGTCGCGGACGTAAAGCACCACCCCATCCAACGCGAAGATTCGCCCGATCAGCCGGGGCAGGTCGCGGATCAGTTCGGCAGCATCTTCCTGCAGCATCATCTCCTGGGAAAGTTCGTATAGCCGCTCCACATCTGCGCGCCGCTGCTCGGCTTGGCGTGCCTGGTTGCGCGCCCGCTCAGCCACCCGGCCCACCACCGCGCAGCTGAGCAGGAAGGAGATCATAGCCACCCATGCCTGAACACCCGTGAGCCTCAACGTGCCGACCGGCGGCAAAAAATAATAATCGAAGAAAAGTGCACAGATCAGAGCGACATACAGCGAGAGCCAGATTCCCGCCTGGGCCGCAAACCACACCACCAGCACCAGGAAAACCAACCCCGCTGTCGTGGTGTTAGCGTCCAGCCAGACCAGCAGGCTCGTAATCGCTGCCGCAAACAGCGTGGCCGCAAGCCAGCGGACAATATCGGGTGTATGGGAGGGCAGTCGCATAATTCCACTAGATAAATCATACCTGTCCGCCTGGATGATGTACTCTTCATTTGGAGTATTTGCAATGCCGGATAGAATCCTGGTTATCGACGACGAACCGCAGATTACCCGTGTGCTGCGTGCCGCTCTCACCGCGCAGCGCTTCGATGTGCGCACCGCCAACGATCCTGAGGAGGGCTTGCTGCTTTTTAATGATTGGTCGCCGGACCTGGTGGTTACTGACCTAATGATGCCCGGACTGAGCGGCGTTGAGGTCTGCCGCACCATCCGCGCGCATTCGGCAATTCCCATCGTGGTGCTGTCCGTCCGAGACCACGAACGCTCTAAAGTCGAGGCCCTGGACGCGGGGGCCGACGATTATGTAACAAAACCTTTTAACATTCAGGAGCTTTTGGCCCGCGTTCGCGCCCATCTGCGCCGAGCTCCGGAACGGACGACCACGGCCTTGGAAATTGGTGACTTCGTGATGGATGCGGAAGGTCACTCGATCACGGTTCTGGGCAAACCCATTCACTTGACGCCAAAAGAATTCGATCTGCTGCTGCACCTGGCCCGGCATGCGGGCAAGGTGATGACTCATCGCGTGCTGCTGACCGCCGTGTGGGGGTCGCAATCGGCCCATCAGCCGGAATATCTGCGCGTCTTCATCGGCCAGGTGCGCAAGAAGCTCGAAGCGGAGACCGGCAAGCAGTACATCCAGACCGAGCCTTGGGTGGGCTACCGCTTTGTTCCCGAGGGATGGACTGGCAACGCAGAATAATATTGCGTCTAGCTATGAAACCCATGGTTAGACTGCTTGTATACTAATCAATGATTGGGTTGGACCCTACTAGAGTGGTAGGCACGACTGAGGAGAAATTTTGACTGTACGATCGGGTCCCGGAGAATCCGGAAATTCTAAATCCATCCTGTCACTTATAGCCGATTGGATTATACGGCGATCAAACCTGCAGATTACTCTGGCTTTATTCATTTGTGCACTCATTGTCCGTTTGTTCGTTGCTTTCCTTCTTGGAATCAAGGCTCCTTTATCAAGCGACGAACCTGAATTCTATGAACCCGCGATGAGAATGATCCAAGGCCAGGGATACAGCCAGCTTTGGCCCGACGGAATCCTTCGGTTGTCTGCCTACAGGGTGCCCGGAACCGCTTTATTCATCGCGCTGGGATTGCGGTTTTTCGGTAAGCATATAGAGAGTGCAAGGATAATGGCAGTCATATTTGGGAGTTTTGCAGCGCCGTTGATGTATCTCTTTGCGCGGAGAGTGGCATCATGCAGGGAATCGCTGGCCGCTGGAGTTGCATGTATGCTGTATCCCACGTGGATATACTTATCCGAGGCCGTTCTGTCCGAGCCGTACTTTATTCCGCTCTTGCTTTTATCGTTCCTTCTTACCGCACGCGCGGATTATTTACATGCCTTGTGGAACTCACTCGCTGCAGGTTTGGCTTGGGGAGTCGCTGCGCTTGTTCGGCCTCACGGCGCAGCGATGGCACTGCTCGTTACAATGTATATGTTTTGGCGCTCAGGATGGCAGCGGGCCATACTTTTTATGTTTGGCTTCACACTACTCATCGCTCCATGGATCATCCGCAACCAGGGAATTTTTGGCTTTCCTTTTCTAGCCACAGAAGGTGGAGAGACTTTTCTCGGTTCGAACAATCCATATGTGGTTCGAGATCCGGCGTTGCACGGTATGTGGCTCGCACCTAGTAAAATCCCGGAATACTGGTCGATAATAGAATTTCATTACAATGATGCCGAGCGCTGTCAGATTCAAAATCATATTGCATGGACATTCCTTAAAAATAATCCCAGGGTGATTCTGCCACTCGCATTCTATAAAGTGAGGCGTTGGTTAACTCCAATCTCCGTGACTGGCGGTGCGGTCAGGCTCATGATACTCGCTTCCTATGGAATGCTTCTGATTCTTCTGATGGTTGGAAGCTTACAGAGGATATACTATCGCTCCGTTGAACTTGATCTGGTGTTGATGTGGTCTCTGCTAATGACAGCGTTAACGATTATTTACTGGGGTAACTTAACGCGAGGGAGATTACTGGTGGAGATGGTGTGGCTTCCTTGGGGCTCGATAGCAGCTTTCCATGCCTTTCGGCGGCTTTATGCAGGTCTTAACAGTACGCGGAACGGATAGTGGAATAGAGTGATAATGGACTAATCCAAAAGTGATCTATTATGGGGCCTACGCAGTGATCTCCATAACTGCCCGCCCATGAAATCCTTATATGTCTGTTGGTATCATCAACACATGCATCCTCTGAGCCAAAAAGATCGCCGGCTTCTCGCCCGGTTCAGGCGCGCCCTGATCGAGGTCGCGTTCATCATCTTTCTCTTTTATTCAAACCTCTTGATGGGTGAATTCACTCGTGCCAACGGACAGGGGAAAACTCTGATTTATGCCCTCCGCGACATTTTTACAGTCGCAAATTTTACTATCGCCATGATTGCCGCTCTGATCGGGTATGTCGTGTTTGAATCCCTTCGCAAGAAGCAATAAGAATCCGGTCCGTAATCGAAGCGGCGCCGGCTCTATATATCACGACCGGCGGCAAATTCATTTTCTATGTATATCCAGTGTATTTGTAACAACTTACCAGTCCTTACGCTTTATTTAGGAATTCTTTTCGATACTCAAACAAGACACGGTTCAGAATTATTCTTGAGCTGGCGGCTTCCCTAATCTCCCGCTCATGGAATCGAGAGACCTGAAATGCAAAATCTGATGCAAGATGTAGTGATGTTGCTGTTCACCGTAGCTTTCTTTGCCTTGGCGTTTCTCTACGTCAAGGCCTGCCAGAAGTTGAGGTAACCCATGCAAACCGACATGATCACTGCCGTTGCCTTGGTTCTATCCATCCTGCTATTTGGCTACCTGGCCATAACCCTGCTCTTTCCGGAGAAATTCTAAAGATGTCCGCCAACGGTTGGTTGCAGTTTGCTGTCTTCTCGCTGATTCTTCTGGCCAGCGTTCGCCCTGTGGGCATTTATCTGGCACGCGTACTCGAGGGAGAACGCACTTGGTTTACTCCCGTGCTTCGTCCCATCGAGCGGCTCATTTACCGTCTCTGTGGCGTGAACGCCAAGGAGGAAATGAATTGGCTTCAATATGCCTATGCGGTGCTGGGCTTTTCGGCTGTGAGTCTCGTGGCCACCTACGCGATTGAGCGGCTGCAATATTTCTTGCCCTGGAACCCGCAGAATCTGGCCGGTGTAGGACCGGATCTTGCCTGGAATACAGCCGCCAGTTTCACCACCAACACCAACTGGCAGTCGTATACGCCCGAGACAACCATGAGCTATCTGACCCAGATGGCCGGTCTCGCGACGCACAACTTCTGGTCCGCGGCAGGAGGCATCGTGGTGGCCATTGCCCTCATCCGCGGCATCAAGCGGACGAGTTCAGGCACCATCGGCAATTTTTGGGTCGACATGACTCGCACAATGCTCTACGTGCTGCTGCCCGCCACCATCCTTTACGCGCTGCTGCTGGTCGCCCAGGGCGTTCCAGCCAACCTGAACGCATACACAACGGCACACCCCCTCGAGCAGCCCAATCAAACGCAGACCATCGCGCAGGGGCCAATCGCATCGCAGGAAGCCATTAAGATGTTGGGCACCAACGGCGGCGGCTTCACCAATGCTAATAGCGCCCACCCCTACGAGAACCCCACGCCCTGGACAAATCTACTGCAAATGCTCTCCATCTTCATTATTCCGGCGGGGCTCACCTACACGTTGGGCCGCATGACCGGCTCGCCAGGCCACGGCTGGGCAGTTTTTGCCGCTATGTTCGTTCTCTTTGCCGCCGGATTCACCACTGTCTACTGGGCTGAGTCGCAGCCCCATCCCATGTTGCATGGCGCGGCGCAATCCGGCACCGCTACCGCTCCGGCAGGCAACATGGAAGGCAAGGAGGTGCGCTTTGGCGTCAGCCAGTCCTCGCTCTTCGCCACCATCACCACCGACGCCAGTTGTGGCGCGGTAATCACCATGCACGACTCCCTCACCCCTCTGGGCGGCATGGTGGTGCTCACCAACATCATGCTGGGCGAGGTGGTCTTCGGCGGCGTAGGTTCGGGCTTGTACGGCATCCTCATCATGGTGGTGTTATCGGTCTTCATAGCCGGCCTCATGGTCGGTAGAACCCCCGAATACCTGGGTAAAAAAATCGAAGCCTACGACGTGAAGATGTCCATGCTCTACGTGCTCATCTTCCCACTCATCATTCTCTCGCTTGCTGCTGTCTTTTTGCTCTCACCCACCATCGGCCTCTCCGCGCTCACCAACCAGGGGCCGCACGGGCTCACCGAAATTCTCTACGCATTTACCTCCGCGGCGGGCAACAACGGATCGGCCTTTGCCGGACTCAACGCCAACACCTGGTGGTACAACGTGGCGCTGGGCTGGACAATGCTGATAGGCCGCTTCCTCATGATGATTCCGGTGCTTGCATTGGCCGGTAATCTGGCCCAGAAAAAAAGCGTGCCGCCCTCGCCCGGCACCTTCCCGGTGAATGGCTCGCTGTTCACTGTGCTGCTGGTCGGCGTCATTCTCATTCTGGGCGCGCTTACCTTCTTCCCGGCGCTGAGTCTGGGACCGATTTTGGAACACCTGCAGCTTCACGCGGGACAACTTTTCTAACCGATAACGCACAAGACAAGGCAAAAACGGACTGTCATGCTTGAAAAAAAGAGTCTTTGGAATACGGAAATCATGACCCAGGCGCTTGTGGACGCATTCCGCAAGCTCGATCCCCGCTGGATGGTCAAGAACCCGGTGATGTTTGTCGTCGAAGTAGGCAGCGTGCTCACCACGGCGCTGCTCATCGACAACACCGTTCATCATCGTGCCGGCTTTGGCTTCAACCTCCAGATCACTCTCTGGCTGTGGTTCACGGTTTTGTTTGCCAACTTTGCCGAGGCTATGGCCGAAGGTCGCGGCAAAGCCCAGGCAGACACATTGCGCAAGGCCAAGGGCGAAACCATTGCCAGGCGCTACACGGCATCAAATGAGTTGGAAGATGTAGCCAGCGGCTTGCTTCGCGTAGACGACGTGATCTATGTTGCGGCCGGAAACTACATTGCCGGCGACGGCGAGGTCATTGAGGGCGTAGCCTCGGTGGACGAGTCAGCCATCACCGGTGAATCTGCGCCCGTCATCCGCGAAGCCGGAGGCGACCGTTCCGCCGTCACCGGAGGCACCAAGGTTCTCTCCGACTGGATCAAGGTCCGCATCACTTCCAACCCCGGCGAAACCTTTTTGGATCGCATGATCGCACTGGTCGAAGGCGCTACCCGCCAGAAGACGCCCAATGAAATCGCGTTAAGCATTCTGCTCAGCGGCCTGACGATCGTCTTTCTCCTGGCCGTCGTTACCTTGCAGCCCTTCGCTATCTATTCCAAGGCGCCGCAGACCATCTTTGTTCTTGTTTCGCTGCTAGTCTGTCTCATTCCCACCACAATCGGCGGATTGCTCTCGGCCATCGGTATTGCCGGCATGGATCGGCTTGTCCAGTACAACGTGCTGGCTATGAGCGGGCGCGCCGTTGAGGCTGCTGGAGACGTGAACACCCTGCTGCTGGACAAAACCGGCACCATCACCCTGGGCAACCGCCAGGCTACTGAGTTTATTCCCGCGCCGGACGTGAGCCAAGAGAGGCTGGCCGACGCGGCCCAGCTCTCCTCGCTCTCCGATGAGACCCCCGAAGGCCGATCCATCGTTGTTTTGGCCAAGGAGAAGTACAATCTGCGCGGCCGTGACCTGAGCAGCATTCATGCCGAATTCGTGCCCTTCACCGCGCAGACTCGCATGAGCGGAGTCAACCTGTCAGGTGTGCGCATTCGCAAAGGCTCGGCGGACGCCATTGCCCGCTTCCTTGAAGAGCAAGGCTCCTCGCTGCCTAAAAAAGTTCGCGATAGCGTGGAGGAGATCGCCCGCCTTGGCGGAACTCCGCTGGTGGTGGCCGAAAACTCCACGGCTCTCGGTGTCATCTACCTCAAAGACATCGTCAAAGGCGGTCTCAAAGATCGCCTCACCCACCTGCGCGCCATGGGCATTCGCTCCATTATGATTACCGGCGACAACCCGCTGACCGCTGCCGTCATCGCCCGCGAGGCTGGTGTGGACGACTTCTTGGCCGAGGCTAAGCCCAAGGACAAGATGGACCTGATCAAGCGCGAACAGAGCAAGGGCAAGCTGGTGGCCATGACCGGCGACGGCACCAACGACGCTCCGGCGCTGGCTCAGGCCGATGTGGGCGTAGCCATGAACTCCGGCACGCAGGCCGCCAAAGAAGCCGGCAACATGGTCGATCTGGACTCCAATCCCACCAAGCTCATAGAGATCGTGGAAATCGGCAAGCAGCTTTTGATGACCCGTGGCGCTCTCACCACCTTCTCCATCGCCAATGATGTGGCCAAGTACTTCGCCATCATTCCCGCCATGTTCGCCGGCGTTTTTCCTGTTCTGGGCGTGCTCAACATCATGTTCCTGCACTCGCCACAGTCGGCGATCCTCTCGGCGGTCATCTTCAACGCCGTTATTATCGTGGCCCTGATTCCGCTCGCTCTTAAAGGCGTCAAATACGAGCCCAAGCCCGCCGATGTGCTGTTGCGCAACAACCTGCTGCTCTATGGCGTAGGCGGCATCCTCATACCCTTTATTGGCATTAAGGCTATCGACATGTTTTTGGTAGCCCTGCATCTGGCATAAATCAATGGGCGCTGCCCTGTAAGGAGTTACTCCGTGCATTCCGTATGGAAGACATCAATTCGCTTCACCATCGTGACCATGCTCCTGCTAGGCCTGGGCTATCCGTTGCTAGTCACCGGCATCGCCGGCCTTCTCTTCCCCCATCAGGCTGCCGGAAGCCTTATCAAGCTCAACGACGGCACCGTCATCGGCTCCGAGCTCCTGGCGCAGAGCTTCACCTCCGATCGCTATTTTCATCCCCGTCCCTCTGCCGCGGGCAATGGCTACGATGCCACCTCATCCGGCGGCTCCAATCTTGCCCAGTCCAATAAAGCCTTGGTCACGCGCATCCAGGGCGACATCGACAAACTGGCAGCGCAGAACCCCGGCAAGCCTGTTCCCATCGATCTGGTCACAACTTCCGCCTCCGGACTCGATCCCGACATCACCCCCGACGCCGCCCGCTTTCAGGTTCCCCGCGTCGCCAAAGCCCGCAATCTGAGCGAAGAGAGCCTTTTCAAGCTCGTCGAGCAGCACATCACCGGCCGCCAGATGGGATTGCTCGGCGAGCCCCGCGTCAACGTCCTCGCACTCAACCTCGCTCTCGACAAGCTGGCGAAATGATCGGTTTTCCGCAGGTCCTTCTATGATGTCGCTCTGGACCGCGACACCCCAGCCGCTTACCATCGACTCATGGATGCTCTGATACTTGACGGCCAGCCGCTGTCGCTGGCAGAGATTGAGGCTGTTTCGCTTACTCGCCGCCCAGTGGCCCTTGCCCATGCCGCCCTTGCTCGTATCGCACATAGCCGGACGCTGATTGAAGAGATCCTGGCTGCCGGAGAGACGGTATACGGTGTCAATACCGGCTTCGGCAAGCTCTCCGATGTGCGGATTCCGGCTGGAAATCTGGCGCAGTTGCAGACCAACCTGGTGCGCAGCCACGCTGGCGGCGTGGGCCAGCCACTGAGCGAATCTGAAACGCGGGCCATGCTGCTCCTCCGCGCCAATGTATTGGCCAAAGGCTTTAGCGGCTGCCGCCCCGCCCTTGTGGAGCTGCTGGTGGCCCTCCTGAACGCCGGTGTGCATCCGGTAATTCCGGAAAAGGGATCCGTAGGCGCCAGCGGCGATCTTGCGCCTCTGGCTCATCTGGCGCTGGTCGTCATCGGCGAGGGTGAGGCGTTTTACCATGGCGAGCGCATGGCTGGCAGCGAAGCGCTCAAGCAAGCCGGTTTGCAGCCCATCGTGCTGGACGCCAAGGAGGGCCTTGCGCTGCTGAACGGGACCCAGGCCATGACTGCCGTAGGGGCATTGGCCGTGGCGCGAGCCCTGCGCGTGGTCCAGTTGGCCGATCTGGCCGGCGCCATGAGTCTTGAAGCCCTGATGGGCACGCCGGACGCCTTCGATCCGCGCATTCACCAGGCTCGTCCGCACCAGGGGCAGATTCGCTCGGCGGAACACCTGGTCCAGTTGCTCGCTGACTCGCAAATCCGTGAGTCGCACCGTAGCGCCGATTCGCGTGTGCAAGACGCCTATTGCTTGCGCTGCATGCCGCAGGTGCATGGTGCGGTGCTGGACGCGCTGGAGCACGTGCGTGAAATCCTGGAGACCGAATCCGGCTCGGCAACGGATAATCCCCTCATATTTCCGGAAATCTCTTCCGAAACGCAAAAACGCGGAGCGGTGCTGTCGGGAGGAAATTTCCATGGCGCCCCGCTGGCCTATGCCTTTGATTACGCGGCCATTGTGCTCACCGATCTGGCCGGCATCACCGAACGGCGCATTGACCGGCTGCTGAATGTCGACATCAACGAGGGACTGCCGGCCTTCCTGTCGCCTGATCCGGGCCTCTCGTCAGGCTTCATGATGGCCCAGATTGTGGCGGCGGCATTGATCAACGAATGCCAGGTACTCTCTCATCCCTCCTCCACAGGCAGCATTCCCACCGATGGCGGCAAGGAGGACCATGTCTCCATGGGCATGAACGGAGCGCTCAAACTGCGCCACGTCGTTGAGAGTACTGAGCGAGTTGTGGGCATCGAGCTGATGTGCGCCGCTCAGGGTCTGGAGTTCCGCAGGCCACTCCGGGCCAGCCGCGAGGTGGAGCGCGCTCACACCGTGGTAAGGGCGATTGTGCCACGGCTGGATGCTGACCGCGTTCTTGCTCACGACATGGAGGCCATGGCGGCAGCCGTGAGGGCTGGAGCCTTCAATGCCTGGTGTGCATAGGATTTTCTTAACAAATTTTAATACAAAATGATCACACGTTAGGGATTGCAGCCACTTTTCCAGAGCTATAAAATATTGTATAACTCGCATAGAATGAATATATTCAATGTCATTTAAGGGTCGAATAGGGTTGATGATTGTCCTGAAATATGTGCAATTTTGCTATTGATTTCTGAAGGGAAAATCCGTAAAATTGAAGTGTAGTCAAGTCTCAGGGCTCATTATCCCCGGCCCGAAGCTCTGGATTTATAGGCAAACACACACCTTCTCTAAGGACATCAAATCAATGGCAAAACGTCGTGGAAATCCCAATTGGGGCAAACCTGAGCCCATCGGTCCGGTTGTGCCCACGGTAACCTCCTTCGAGCAGATCGTGAAGGAGTTCAAGCTCAGCCCCGACCAGTACATCCGCTCCACCCGTCTGCGTGAGTGGGCTCGCCGGAACAAAAATTCCAAGTACATCCCAGAATCGCTTCTTGAAGCCTGGGGTTTTGAGATCGAATCAGCGTTATAAGCCATTTCCAATCTGCTTCTTTTAAGCAAAAGCGCCGCCTTAGGGTGGCGCTTTTGCTCTCTGGGGCGATCTCAGCTTGGCTTGTCAATTTCCAGGCATCCCAATGTGAATGCGAAAGGGAAACCTCCGGGTACACTCGATCTGTACGCGCCATCAAAAAAGACAAACATCTTGTCTGGATCTGTCTCGCAATATTGGGCCGAGGGCTTCCAGGGTCCGGTGTGCCAGCCATGATTCTCCGCCGTCATGATCTGCACCGGTTTACTCCACTCTGCCAGATCAGAAGCCGGATGATCGGCTCGGCACCACCACAGTCCCGTATCAGGAGGCGCAACTGTCTTTCCAAGCCACACGCGTGAAAAGACGGCTTCAAAACCGCTTCCTCTCTGGATCACGCAGAAGTCGAAGAGCTTCATCTCTGGAGGAGCAAAAATCTTGTGCTGACTCCAGCCGGTACAGCCATCCACACTCTCCGCATATCCATGAACCAGATAATCCTCCTGGTTGGAACCCGCAACGTACCACATCTTCCATTTGCCTTCGTGGTAGATCAGATTGGGTTCATAGACGCTGCGATGTTCCCATTCCTGATTGGCGACGAAGACAGGTTGCGGCTGATCGAGCCATTGTAGGCCATTCCATTCTAGATAGCCGATGGTGTACGGTCCCCACGGATTCTCAGCCGCTCCGGCATAGTAGATACGTTCGACCCAAACTTGTCGCTGCGGATCCCAACCCTTCACGTAAGACGGGCAATGCCGTCCACCATTCCAATCCCATGACTTGCTGCGTACACTTCCGGCCAGCAAGGCAATCTTCGAAAGATCCGTTTGATCGGGCGTCAGGCTCCAGCCAGTGGCGGCAAGGGGTGAACCTTCCGGAAGCGATGCGCTGAAAAGATGGATGTTTTCGTCGGTCTTGCGTTGTCCGGCGAGATACATCCACCAGCGGCTTCCGCGTTTGACGACTGTGGCATCGGTGATCTCGGCGACATCATTGAGAGGTAGAAATCCATCGGCAGGATCGTATATTTTTGTCTTCTTCAATGTTGGTTCCTTTGAGTCGTTCTCGGCAGCTTGAGCAGGATTCATTCTATCCGAATCATGTATATACGGGGTTGCAGCCTGCCATGTGGGAGCAACTCGATCAGCGTCAAAAGCACGCTTTTGCCCTTCCCCGCCGCCATCGGCGAGAATGGAAGAGTTGATGCCAGAGACCGCACGCAGCTTCGAGCCTCCCTTCACCGACGTTCCCGGCGCATTGGCTGAGGTGCGCGCCGGCCGCATGATCGTTGTGGTCGATGACGAGGACCGGGAAAACGAGGGCGACCTGACCCTGGCCGCGGAGTTTGTCACCCCGGAAGCCATCAATTTCATGGCCAAATTCGGCCGCGGCTTGATCTGCCTCTCGCTGACCGAAGAGCGCGCCGATTATCTGCGCCTCTTCCCCATGACTCAGCAGAACTCCTCGCGCTTTGGCACGGCTTTTACCGAGTCCATTGAGGCGCGTGAGGGCGTCACCACAGGCATCTCCGCCGCGGACCGGGCGCACACCATCCGGACAGCCATAGCGCCGCGCTCCACGGCTGCCGACCTGGCCCGCCCCGGCCACATCTTTCCGCTGCGCGCCCGCAGGGGTGGCGTGCTGGTGAGAGCCGGGCAAACCGAGGCCTCGGTGGATCTGGCGCGGCTGGCAGGGCTGAACCCCTCCGGAGTGCTCTGCGAGATTATGAAGGACGACGGAACGATGGCCCGCGTTCCCGATCTCATTCCCTTCTGCCGGGAGCACGGACTGCGGATTCTAACCGTGGCGGAGCTGATCCGCTACCGGCTGCGCCACGAGCGTTACATTGTACGCGCCGGCGAGAGCCGCATCCAGACCCGCTACGGCGAGTTTCGCATGATCGCCTACGAGAGCCAGGTGAATGGCGGCGAGAGCCACATAGCGCTGGTGCGCGGCGAGCTTTGCCCCGACTGTCCAGCCTTCCACGCCGGCCCCGCCACCGGCATGCCGGAAAATCCGGTTCAGGGGGTATCTGACCAGACGAATTTACGCGCCCCGTGCGAGCGTCCCGTTCTGGTGCGTGTACACACCCGCTGCACTGCGGGAGACGTCTTTGCCGCCGACTGCCATTGCCGCGAGATTCTGGATCAATCCATGCGCATGATCGCCGCGGAGGGTTGTGGGGTGCTGCTCTACCTGCACAACACCTCGCGGGGCTTTGAGATTGACCGCGTGGCGCCGCCAGTCTGTGTTTTCGAGCCGGAAGGAGTCGCGACTTGCAATGCCGATCCTGGGTTGAACGCCGGTCAGATTCTCCTGCATCAGCAGTTGCGCGCCCGCGAAGGCTCGCAGGCCCGCACCGGCCGCATTCTAAGAGCCATCGGCCTGGGTGGCCAGATCCTCTCTGACCTAGGCATCCGCCGTATCCGCCTGCTCTCCAATACCCCCATGCACATTCCCGCCTTGGAAGGTTTCGGCCTGGAGATCGTCGAACAGGTGGCAATTCCGCTGAATTTGGAATCAACTTGAAAAATTTATCTAGATTTTCATAAACAGGCCGATAATCTCTGTGGGGCCTGAGCTGTTACAAAATTTGCGCCAGCCCCTGCAGCAGGATAGAGAGAAATCAGCGGTTATGGCCTCGTCCCTCGACGTCAGCGCAGCGCGAAATCTGCACGAATTGTGCTGGATGAATACGCCGGGCGGCCTCATTGCGTTTGAAACCGACACCGGGCTTATGATCGACGCCAACCCCACCGCGGAAATTCTCACCGGATATTCCCGCGAGGAGCTTCTCGGTTCCCCGATTGCCATGCTTCACCCGGAGGCTGAAGGTGAGCGGATTGCGGCTAAGTTACTGAACGATGCGCCCGAACCGTCGTCATACGCCGGCATTTACATCCAGCATAAGGACGGCGCACGTCTGCCGGTATTGATTCGTTCGTCGCAGTTATTCCAATTGGAAGGCCGGTCGGTGAAGTTTTGCGAGTACTTTAACATTGCCGATCTGGTGGAACGGGAGCACCGGTTATCCACACAGAACTGGGCGCTGTCGGCCTATGCCGGCGCGGCATTGGCGCTGGGACTCGCGGAGACCGTCGAGGAATTGAAGCAATCGATCTGCGAGGCTATTACCAGAGAGTCTGCCTACGCCTTGGCATGGATCGGTATTGCAGAAGACGATGCGGAGAAGAGCGTGCGGATTGCCGCGGCCGCCGGCAGCGGCATCAGCTATATGGATGGATTGTCGATAACCTGGGCGGAGAACGATCCCAAGGGACAGGGCCCAACCGGCGCCTGCATACGCATCGGCAAGGCGAGGATTCTGGAAGACACCGAATCAGCGGAATTTTTTGCTCCGTGGCGCGAACGAGCACGCCAGGCCGGCTTCAGATCCAGCGTAGCGATTCCCTTCACCATCGAAGGTGAAAGGCGCGGCGCGCTGATGGTCTATGCCCGGTACCCCAACGCATTTGAGCCTGCGGCTATCGATGTTTTTGAGCATCTTGCCATTCAGATCGGCCACGGCATCCATGCCATAGAGCAGGAGCAGCTCTTGCGGGCAGAGCAGATGCGCCTGGAAAAGATGCAACGGCAGTTATCCGATGCCTTGTCCGCGATGGTCTCGCCCATTGTCAACGCGATGGAAATGCGCGACCCGTACACCTCAGGCCATCAAAACCAGGTTGCGGAGATCGTAGTGGCCATTGGCAGTGAGTTGGGATGGGACGAGGAGCGCCTGCAAGGATTGCGGTTGGCTGCTCTGGTTCACGATATTGGGAAAATATCGGTGCCTTCCGAGATACTGAACAAGCCCAGCCGTCTTACTCCAGAGGAACTGGAAATCATCCGCCAGCATCCGGAAACAGGGTATGACATTCTGATGGATATTCCTGCGGTTTGGCCCATCGCCGAGATCGTGCGCCAGCATCACGAGAAGCTCGATGGATCGGGCTATCCCTTCGGTCTGCGGGGAGATGCAATTCTTCCCGAAGCCAGGATTCTGGCAGTGGCCGACATCGTCGAAGCTATGGCTTCTGACCGGCCATACCGTCCGTCCATGGAGATAGACATCGTGCTGCAGGAGTTGGAGAGGCAAGCCGGCACGTTATTGGATGCCGAGGTTGTCCGAATCTGCGCGGCCCTGTTTCGCGCGAAGCGCCTGGTTTTGCCGCATCTGGTTTAGTTAAATGGATTTCCCTTCTTCCACGGCGCTTTCCTCTGCGTCGCCTCCCTCGCCCGGCGCAAGGAAAAGATTTGCCTCCAGCCCGTGCTGGCGGGTGTAGAGGTCATAATAGCGCCCGCCCAGGGCAAAAAGCTCCGCATGGTTGCCTCGCTCCACAATGAGCCCGCTCTCCACAACCAGAATCTGGTCCGCGCGGCGAATCGTCGATAGGCGGTGGGCAATCACGAACGTCGTCCGCCCCTGCATCAGTTGGCCAAGCCCTGCCTGGATCATCGCTTCCGACTCGGAATCGAGTGAACTGGTCGCTTCATCCAGAATCAGGATGCGCGGAGCCGCCAGTAGCGCCCTGGCAATTGATAATCTCTGCCTCTGCCCGCCCGACAGCTTCACGCCGCGCTCGCCTACCAGAGTGTCGTAGGCCTCCGGGAAGCGCTCGGCAAACTCGTCCACGCGCGCCGTGCGGCAGGCAGAGAGAAACTGCTCCTCGGTAGCCTCAGGTTTTGAAAACAGAATATTTTCCCTGATCGTTCCGTCAAAGAGGAATGACTCCTGCAACACCACGCCCAGTTGCGTGCGATAAGTGTCTAGATTGACCTGCGCCAGATCCACGTCATCCACCAGAACGCGGCCCTTGGTCGGCGTGTGGAAGGCGCATAACAGGCTGATGATGGTGGATTTGCCCGATCCAGACGAGCCTACCAGCGCGGTCACCTTTCCTGGCTCGGAGGTGAAGCTGACGCCGTGCAGCACCGGCTTCTCCGGGTCGTAGGCAAACTCCACGTCCTCAAAGCGCACATTGCCCTGGATGGGAGGCATGATCACTGTGCGGCCGGGGCTCTGGTTCTCCTCCAGCTCGGCCAAGAGTTCGTTGGTGCGGTCCAGGCCGGCAAATGCCTCGGTCAACTGTGTACCGATAGCCACAATCTGAAAGATCGGCGCTGTCATGAAGACCAGAAACATGTTGTAACTCAGATAGTCGCCAAAGGTCCAGCGGTGCGCCATGATCAAATGTCCGCCCATGCTCATCACAATTGCAGTCAGCAGACCCACTGCAGTCGTCGCAGTAGCTGCGAGAGCGCTGGTCATGGTCAGTGTCTTCATTACGTTGGCGAGCAATCGCTCGACGCCGGTCGAGAAAACGCGTGCCTCCCGCTCCTCGGCATGGTAGCCCTTAATGACGCGCACCCCGCCCAGCGACTCGGTGAGCCGGCCGGTGACTTCAGCATTGATCTTTCCTCGTTCGCGGAAGATTGGACGGATGATCCTGAAGGCGTATTGCAGAACAAAGACGAAAACGCCCATCACTACAAAGGCAGTCAGTGTCACCGACACGCTGAGGTGCAGCAGGTAGATAAATGCCATGATGGCCGTAAGCAGCCCGCCTACAAACTCCACCAGTCCGGTGCCCACCAGGTTGCGCACGCCTTCAACGTCCGTCATGATGCGGGCAACTAAAGTTCCGGTCCGGTTTTCGTCATAGTATTTGACGCTGAGCAGCCCCACGTGCCGCTGCACCTGCCTGCGCATCTCCGCAATCAACCGCTGGCCGGCCTTGGAGAGTAACTGGGTCAGCGCAAACGAGGTAATTGCCTGCACCGCCATGGCCGTGAAAACCACCGCGATGATTCCCGGCAAACGCTCTGGATGGGGGTGATCCTGATTGAGCACTTTATCCATGAGCGGTTTGGAAATATAAGGCATCACCAGCAAAGCAACTCGGTTGATGACCATCAACCCCATGCCGACAGCCAGCAGCCCAAGGCGTGGACGAACCAGCGCCTTGATTTGCGGCCACAACTTCTTCAGGCTGGGCTTGCGCTTGGGCACTTCGGCTTGCTCTGCGCGCGCAACGCCGCCTCGTGGCGTGCGCTCGGCGCGCCTGCCCATGCTCATTCCGCCACCTCCTGGTCCCCGCAATCCGCCCATGCGCTATACCTTCCCCGAGCGCCGCGCGGCTATAAAGGAGCGCACGCAGAGCAGCACATAGAGGAACAGGAGCAATTCGAGTGTCCACTTCGAGTACATTGCCCAGAGATTCGGCGCTCTATGCGTCACAAGATTCGCGTGACCGCTACGAATAAGCTCGGCGCCCGCGCCGATGGCGCCCAGCAGCCCGATGGTCACATTGATGTGCATGAACAGCTTGCGCCGTTTTTCGCTCGGACTGATGGCCAGCAGGCCACCAAAGCCCAGTGCAACGCCGATCCAGGCGGGAATCAGCGCAGTGGGATAGTGGCTGCCAGTGCCCAGATAGCCAGTCAGGCCGAGGGCAATCAACAGAATCGCAAAAACCAATGTCGTTTTTACCATGCGAACCCTCCATGGCTCATTCTTTCATCTGATGTGCATTGAAAGAGCTCGGGATGCATTTGTTTTATTCCGCAGGTCCATCAACAACCAACAACCTGTTGTAAAGGAAGGAAATAGTTGACGCGAGTGTAAGAGCAACTAGTAAAACAGCATCCACCGATGACTCAATCATGCTGCAATTGTAAATAATAGAGAAAAAAGATGATGCGACGCAAACCACTGGCTCTCTATGGCTGCCCCCCAGGGATTCGAACCCCGATATGCTGATCCAGAGTCAGCTGTCCTGCCATTGAACGAGGGGGCAACAAGAACACACAGATTTATCTTGCAGCCGTGATGACAAGCGTCACGGCTGGGCGCCGGCGACAGGTGTCATTTGGTCCATCATAAGGGGATTCCCTGCTTCGGTCAAACCCGCATCCGCATCGTTTACTCCTGAACCTGTTCTATTCAATTAAAATTGCCCAATTCACCTGCAGCGGTAATCCCTTCGAGCCAGATGATTCGTCTACTCATTCAGACTCGGATTCACGGGCCCTGTGCTTTACATCACTCGCTGGTGTAGAATCAGAACATTCGAATGGAGTTGGCCCTTAATATCGCATGGGTAATGCTGGCCACGCTGATGTTCTGGTTGTGGATGCGCCATGCTCTGCGCGAGAGCACATGGCAGACGCAGTTGGTTGCTTTGGCGGTGGTCATCCTGATCCTGCTTCCGGTCATATCAGTCACTGACGACCTGCAAATGGCTCAAAACCCCGCCGAGGCCGACGCATACTACCTGTGTACGCGCCGCGATCACGTCGTAGTAAGCCTGCACTCTATCTTTCCCGCCGCCGTAATGCTTCCACCTCCGGTTTTTGCCGGCCATTCCTTTGGGTTTTTGCACTTTGCCGCGCCGGTCAATCGTCCTACACCGATGGTTGAGATTCCCGCCCTGGCTTCGATTCAGAACCGTCCTCCCCCCGCCGCCTGAATCTTCGTCGCGCTCTTCCCTCATTTATGACCCTGTTCTTGCAATCGCCGCCGTATAAAACCACGGCGCAAAGGCTGCGTATGAAGCAAATCATTCCTGTTTTGACAGCCTCGCTTGCGGCCGCTCTGATTTTTCTCGCGCCGGTTTCATTTTCTGCGCAACAGGCTGGTCCGCCGCAACCGGGCCCCGCATTGACATGGGAGCAGATAAAGGCAAAATTTGAAGCCGCCAACCCCGCGCTCCGTGCCGACGCAATGGGTGTGGAGGAGATGAAGGCAGCCGAGATTACGGCGTTTCTGCGCCCCAATCCGACGGTTTCCTTCACGGCTGACCAGCTTTACCCCTTTGGCCCGCACTATGACCCCAACATAGGCAAAACGCGCAACCGTCCACTGACTAATGCGCTCACAACTGGCTCGGTGAGCTACTTGTACGAGCGCGAGCACAAGCGCAATCTGCGTCAGGAAAGCGCTAAAGAGGGCACGCAAATCGCCCAGTCCGAGCATATTAACCTGGAGCGCAATCTTCTTTTCAACCTGCGCTCGGCCTTCGTCGATACGCTCCAAGCCAAGGCTGTACTCGATCTGGCCAGGGCTGACCTTGAATACTACGACAAGATCATCGCCATCAGCCGCAACCGCCTCCGCGCCGGCGACATTGCACAGATCGACCTGGACCGCATCGAGCTCTTCCGTGTCCAATATGAAGTGGATATCCAGACAGCCATCGTCAACCTGCGCACCGCGAAGATTCAGCTTCTGCAACTACTCAACGACCGTACTCCGGTTGAGCAGTTCGATGTGACCGGCGTCTTCGACTTCACTGAAAATTTGAAGCCTTTGGAGGATTTTCGCCAGATCGCCCTCGACGCCCGCCCCGATCTGCGCGCCGCGCTGGAGTCTCTCCAGCAGGCCCAGACCAATCACAAACTCGCTCAGGCCAACGGCTCTATCGACCCCACCTTCAGCGTCGATTCAGGCGCCAATCCTCCGCTCGATCCCTACGTCGGCGTCGGCGTCAGCATTCCCCTGCGCATCTTCGATCGCAACCAGGGCGAGAAGAAGCGCACCCAAATCGATATTGGCCGCAACGAGCAATTAACCGAAGCCACGCGCGCCCAGGTCTTCAGCGACGTTGACTCGGCTTATACGCTGGTGGCCAGCAACATCGCGCTTTTGGGACCCTACAAGGCGCAATACAAAGCGCAGGCGCTCAGGGTGCGCGAGACAGTAACCTATTCCTACCAGCATGGCGGCGCATCGCTGATGGACTTTCTCAACGCGCAGAGCGAATACAGGGCCGTCCAACTGGCTTACCTGCAACTGGTCGGCTCTTATCTGACCGCTGCCGGGCAACTGAATCTTGCCGTTGGACGCGAGGTGATCCAATGATTATTTCTTCTTCCTTGAGTCTTGCCCAAAAACTTACGCTCGTTCTTGCTATGGCCATATCGTGCGGCCTCGTTCTTTCCGGTTGCAAGGGCAAGGATGAAGGCGACGGCGCGCCTCCGCCGGCCAAGGTCATTCAGGTTGCCGACATGAATCTGATCACTATCGACGCAGGCGATGTAGCCAAGTTTCCGCTTGCTACGGCTGGTCAAATCGAATCCGCCTCCGAGTTGACCGCCACCGGCTCGGTCTTTCCCGACATCGCCCGCGAGGTTCCGGTCATCTCGCTGGCCAATGGCCGAGTGGTGGACATCAAAGCCCGTCTCGACGACAACGTAAAGAAAGGCGACCTGCTTCTGAAGGTACAAAGCCCGGACATCACGGCAGCCTTCGACACCTATCTTAAGGCGTCCAACGACGAGCACATGGCCAACATGGCTTATAAGCGCGCCGACGATCTGTTCCATCACGGCGCCATCTCTCAGGCCATGCTGGAGCAGGCTGAGGACGCGGAGAAGGACGCCAAGGCCGACCTTACCGCCGCCGAGGAGCAACTGAAGACGCTGGGCGTGGACAAGAATCACCCCACGAGCATTGTCAATGTCTACGCTCCCATCAGCGGCGTCATCGTGGCGCAAAATGTCACCCAGGCCGCCGCTGCAGGCGTCAGCCTCTCTGGCTCGGCCACCGCCTTCACCATCGCGGACCTTTCCACCGTCTGGATCATCTGCGATGTCTACGAGAACGATATTCCGAAGCTGCAACTAGGCCAGGAAGCGAAGATCAAGCTCAATGCCTGGCCCGATCACCCGCTCACCGGCCGCATCAGCGACATAGGTCCCATTCTCGACCCTTCGCTGCGCACCGCTAAGGTCCGCATCGAGGTCGCCAACCCCGGCTTCCTCCGGCTGGGAATGTTCGGCACAGCTACCTTTACCAGCCGCCAAAAGGAAACTCACGCCGTGGTTCCGGCCGATGCCGTTTTGCACCTGCACGACCGCGACTGGGTCTTTCTGCCGGCCGGCGGCAATCAATTCAAGCGCGCCGAGGTTCACGCCGGCAAAATGCTCGATGGCAGCCGTCAGGAGATTCTCTCCGGCCTCGCGCCCGGTCAGCGGGTTGTCACCAATGCACTTTTACTTGAAACCGCGGGGAATCAATAGTGCGGTCCGCCAGTTGTAGTACATCGAAGCCACAGCCGCAGCGTGGCTTTTTCCTCAAGAAAAAGCCACCTTACAAACAGGCAGAAAGGGCGCAGAAACTGGAGGACCGCACTAGATGATTCGCGCACTCGTCGATTTCGCGCTCAAGAACCGCTGGCTGATCCTCGGCGCCATGGTGCTGCTCTCCGCTTGGGGCATTGTCAGCTTCCGCAATCTGCCTGTCGAAGCCTACCCCGACGTAGCCAACAACTACGTGCAGATCATCACTCAGTGGCCGGGCCGCTCCGCCGAGGAGATCGAGCGCCAGGTTACCGTCCCGGTCGAAATCCAAATGGCCGGTATTCCTCACCTCACCCATCTGCGCTCCACCTCGCTGGCCGGCTTGTCCAGCCTGATGCTGATCTTCGACGACGACTCCACCAGCGACCTGAATCGAGAGCATGTGCTGGAACGGCTGAGTATGGTCAATTTGCCCGCCAATCTTGTACCGCAAATGGGCACCGACTGGAGCCCCGTCGGCCAGATCTATTGGTACACGCTGGAAAGCACCAACCCATCCTATGACGTGATGGAGAAAAAATCGCTTGAGGACTGGACGCTCGAAAAGTCCTTCAAGGGCGTCACCGGCGTAGTAGATGTCTCCAGCTTTGGCGGACCTACCAAGGAGTACCAGATTAAGCTCGACCCGGAGAAGCTTGTCTCTCATGGGTTGAGCATTAATCAGGTCGAGCAGCAGATCGCCAACAACAACACCAACGGCGGCGGCAGCTTTATCGAGCAGGGCGCGCAGCAGATTAACGTCCAGTCCGTTGGCCTCTTCACATGCGTGCAAGACATTGAGAACACCGTCGTCAAGACCCAGAATGGCGCGGCCATCAAAATCAAAGACATCGCCACCGTCTCGCAGGGGCCCAAGATTCGTCTCGGCCAGATCGGCAAGGCCATTCATCGCGTTGACGGCCAGATCGTCGATAATCCCGACACTGTTGAAGGCATTGTGCTTTTACAGAAAGGCGACGACTCTGATCCCGTCCTCGACGGCATTCACGCTGAAGTCAACAAGCTCAATGGCGACAAGGACCACCCCGGCATTCTTCCCAAGGGCGTAAAGGTAGTTCCCTTCCTCGACCGCTCCGATCTGGTTCGCTTCACCGTCGATACGGTTGAATACAACCTTACCGCGGGAATGATCCTGGTCTCCATCATTCTCTTTCTCTTCCTCGGCAACATTCGCGGCGCAATCATTGTCTCCCTCACCATTCCCTTCGCTCTGATGTTCGCCTCCATCTGCTTGGATATCAGCCACATTCCTGCTAATCTGCTTTCGCTGGGTGCGCTGGACTTTGGAATGTTGGTCGACGGCTCGGTGGTGATGATCGAAAACATCATCCGCCATCTCGCGCGCCACGACGACCCCCGCACTCCGGCGCGGCGGATTCGCGAAGCCGCGCATGAAGTGCAGCGGCCCGTCTTCTATGCTCGCGGCATTATCATCACCGCCTACCTGCCTATCTTCACCCTGCAGGCCGTCGAGGGCCGGCTCTTCAAACCCATGGCCTGGACCGTCACCTTTGCTCTGCTGGGCGCTCTGGGTTTCGCCATGTTCGTCGCGCCGGTGATGGCCAGCATGGTCTTCAGCAAAGGCGCCAAAGAGTGGCACAACCCCATCATGATCTGGCTCACGGATCAATATCGCATTGCCGTCCGCTCGGCCATCGAGCATCGCCGCAGAACCTTCGGAATCGCCGCCATCCTCTTTCTCATAGCCATCTATCTCACCTTCGGCGGGCCCGTCGGCTCGGAGTTTCTGCCGCATCTTGACGAGGGATCGATCTGGGTTCGCGGAACTTTGCCGCCCAGCGAAGGCCCCACCGCCAGCATCGACTTCACTAACAAGGCGCGCATCGTGATGGCCTCCTTCCCCGAGGTCACACAGGTCGTCAGCCAGACCGGACGCCCCGACGACGGCACAGATACAACCGGCTTCTTCAACACCGAATACTTCGTCGATCTCAAGCCAAAGAAGCAGTGGCGGCCTGTCTTCCATCAGGACAAGGAGCAGCTCATTGCCGCGCTCGACAAGGAGTTGAGTAAATTTCCTGGCGTCATCTGGAATTACTCGCAGCCCATCTCCGACAACATGGAAGAAGCCGTCTCCGGAGTCAAGGGCGAGTTGGCCGTCAAGCTTTACGGCGAAGACCTGCGCACGCTGGAAAAGAAGGCCGAAGAGGTTCAGTCCCAGATGGCCACGGTCAAGGGCATCGAGGATCTGGGCATCTTCCGCATCATTGGCCAGCCCAACCTCAACTACACCGTGGATCGCGCCGCCGCCGCCCGCTGGGGAATCAACGTGGCCGATATACAGGACGCGGTGCAAACTGCCGTCGGCGCCAACGCCCTCACCCAGGTGCAGCAGGGCGAGGCTCGCTTCGACGTGACGCTGCGCTATCAGCAGCAGTATCGCGACACGCGCGAAGCCATCCAGAACGTTCGGCTGCTCTCGCCCTCCGGCGAGCGCGTCTCGCTGGCCCAGTTAACCAAAGTCTCGGCCGACGATGGCGCCGAGGAGATCTATCGCGAGGGCGGCCAGCGTTACATCGCCATTAAATACTCCGTCCGCGGACGCGACCTGGGCTCTACCGTCGAGGAAGCTCTTCACAAAGTGAACAACAATGTGATGCTGCCGGCTGGCTACCATCTCGAGTGGGCTGGCGAGTACGAGAGCCAGAAGCGCGCCGACAAGCGCATGGACCTCATCGTTCCCATCACCGGCTTGGCTATCTTCCTCATCCTCTACACCATGTTTCGCTCCTTCAAGTGGGCCCTGCTCATCCTGGTTTCGGTGATAATGGCCTCCATCGGCGGGCCGCTGGCGCTCTTCATCACTCACACCAACTTCTCCGTCTCGTCGGCGGTCGGCTTCCTGGCGCTCTTCGGGGTCTCGGTGCAAACCGGCGTCATCATGATCGAGTTCATCAACCAGCTTCGCGCCCGCCGCAAGGGCATGGAAGTCTCCACCCAGGAGCACATCATTGAAGCCGCCGTCGAGGGCGCGGTGCTGCGCCTGCGACCCATTATGATGACCATGCTGGTGGCCACGCTGGGCCTGCTGCCCGCCGCGCTGAGCCACGCCATCGGTTCGGACTCGCAACGCCCATTCGCCATCGTCATCGTCGGCGGCCTCCTAGCCAACCTGGCCATCGGCATCTTCCTGCTACCCACGCTTTACGTCTGGGCGGCCCGAGAAGATGATGTATTGCCCGCGGTTGAATCAACCGAGGAGTTTTAAGACTGTTGTCATTGATCAGTTTTTAGTGGTCAGCCCTCAGTTTTTCAGTGAAAACTAGCCACTGATCACTGAAAAACTTGGTTTACCCATGTAAATATAATAAATATATAATATTCTAGATATAATTAATCTTTCTGGAATCAACAACTTACGAAGAAAACCCCTGAAAAGAGCAAAAAATGCCTTGCAGATAATTACTAGGATGCCTTTTCAGCTTGAACGCCTTCGGCTTGCTGCATTACTCTTCGCGCAGCACTTCCAGCGGCCGTAGCCCGAGAATCCTGTAGCTCGCAATCCATCCTGACGCAGTAGCCAATATGGCCGTTCCTGCAAGCGCAACCAGCGTAGCAGTCCACTCGATCTGGAAGCCCACTTCCAGCTTGCGCAGCAGCACTCGCGTGAGCACATTGGCAAAGATCACGCCTACAGAGCCTGCCAGCAGACCCAGTACGCTGAACTCCACGCTGAAGGTGCGTACGATCCGCATCCGCGTCGCGCCCAGCGTCTTCATCACCACCGCCTCGCGCATCCGCCGGAAGCGTGTGCTGGCGATGCTCGAAGCCAGAATCATCAATCCCGCGAAGATGGAGAAACCGGCCAAAAATCGCACCACAAACGTAATCTGATCAACTACGCTCTCGATCCGATCCAGCACATCGGCCAGATTGATCACCGAAATCGTTGGATAAGCCGCAAAAAGCGCCCGCTCCATCGCCGCCACCTGTTTGGGATCAATGTGCGCTCCGCCGTACCAGGTTGCGGATTGGTCCTTGAGCACTCCCGAAGGCAGCGTGAACGCCACACGCGCTCCCAGGTGTTGCCCATCGGCGCGATAAATCGCTGCAACCTTCAGCGTTCTCACCGCGCCGCCTGTTTGCAACTCGACCGTTGAGCCCAGCCCCAGATGCAGTCTCTCGGCAGTTCCCTCGCCAACAGCTAACTCCGCCGCGTCCGCCGTCGTCCACCACTTGCCTTGCGTAACCTTGTCGCCCGCTGGAGGCGCATCGGCCCAACTCAATTCCGCGTTTTCCAGCATCCGCCGCGGAAAATGCTGATCCTTCATCTGCTCCACCGGCTTGCCGTTGAGCGAAACAAAGCGTCCCGTAACCACCGGCATCAAGTCCAATGCCTGGCTCACGCCCGCCTGGTGCGTAAAGAACTCCTTTACTCCCGCAACCTCATCGGTCGTCACATCGATCAGGAAGACGTTGGGCAGCTTGGGAGAGGCCGTCTCGCGAATGTCGCGTAGCAGCATCGCCTGCATCAGGTAAACCGCCAGAATCAGCATCACGCCCGTGCCCAGCGCGGCCAGCACCGCTGCTGATTGATTGCCCGGACGGTACAGATTCGCCAGCCCGTGGCGCAGAAACGAAGGCAGCCGCAATCGCACGCGATTGAGCAGAAAGCGCAGCGTACGCAACGCTACCGCCGCCAGCGCCAGCAACACTACCAGCGCAATGGTGAAGATCAGCGCAAACCAGCCGCCCACTTTCACCGAGTCCGACAGTGCCCAAGCGATTCCACCCAGCGCGGCAATCACGATTACCGAAATCCCCAGTTGCAGCCGTCGCGCCCACCAGCGTGTAAACCAGCCGCCGATGCCTTCCGTTCCCTGCTCCACCAGTCTTCGTAACACCAGCACAGGTCTTACATTTCGAACGTCCAGCAATGGCGGCAGACAGAAGAGCAATGTCGTCAATAATCCTGTTCCCAATCCGGCGGCAACCGAGCGCCAAGGAAACTCCAGCGCCGCGTGAACCGGCAGCAGCTTGCCGAAGACCGCCGGCAGAGCGGCCATCACGCCAACGCCCGCAGCCACGCCCAGAATGCCTCCGGCTAGTCCAAGACCCAGCGTCTGCAACAGGAATATCCGCAGAAGATCGCCGGAACTCGCGCCCACAGCCTTCAGAATCGCCAGCATGTCCATGCGCTGCTCCAAATGCGCGTGCATGGCCATCGCCACTCCAATCGCTCCCAGAACCATGGCAACCAGACAGATCAGGCTCAGAATCGCGGTCGCGTTGTCCAGGCCACGGCTCAGGCCCGGATTGCCTTCTTTGAAGTCCATCACCTGCGCGTCGGGCAGCGCCGTCTCCACCTGCTTGCGTAATGCAACCGGATCGGCTTTCAGTGGCAGCTTCATCAGCAGCTTTTGGCTGGCGCGGCTGCCCGGAGCTATCAGGCCTGTGCGCTCGAGCGACGCCTGCGAGATCATCACCCGCGGTCCAAGTCCCGCTCCGGCGCTGAGCCGGTCCGGCTCCTGCTTCAGCACGGCGGCAATGCGAAAGTTTCTGCCGCCCAGCCGCAGCGTTTGGCCAACCCGCGCATTCAAGCGGATGAGAAACTCCTCGGCCACCACTGCCGTGTCTCCATCCAGAGCCTGCTTGAGGCTCATCGCCGGCTCCAGCTCAGCCGTGCCGTAATAGGGATACTCGGCCGGGTCCACCGCCTTGAGCGAAACCAGCAGCGGCACCGGGTCAGGAGGAACAGAGGCCATAGAAACCGTCTCCGTCACCCAGGTGGTGCGAATGTTGCTAGGTTGTGTGATAGCCGCAATCCTGTCCTTCTCCTCGGCAGTCGGCGGATGGAAGAATCGCGCGGTAAGATCGCCGGCCATTAGCGACCGTGCTTCCGTATTCAGCGTCCGCCGGAAGCTCTCGCTGAAGCCGCGCACGCCAACCAGCGCCGCCACTCCCACGGCCACCGACAGCACAACAAAGCCGAACTTGCCCGGAGCGGAGCGCAGATCCCGCCAACCGATGGCTCCGGCCCGTTTCCAACTCAACGCGCGCTTAGCCATTGTTCTCCCGACCTTGAACCGCAATCGCGCTCGGCCCGGTATAGGGCAACGTATCTTCCACAATCATTCCGTCCCGCAGCACAATCTTGCGGTCGGCGCGGCTGGCTACCTCCGGATCGTGCGTCACCAGCACCAGCGTCGTTCCTGCTTTGCGTTTTCGGTCCAGCAAAAGGTCCAGCACCATCCGCCCGTTGGTGGAGTCCAGATTCCCGGTCGGCTCATCGGCCATCACAATGGGCGGCTCGACAACAAATGCCCGCGCCAGCGCCACGCGCTGCTGCTCTCCGCCCGATAGCTGCACCGGGTAGTGGTCCACACGCTCCGTGAGGCCCACTTCATCCAGAAGCCGCCTCGCCTGTGCGATGCCGCTGCCCTCTACATTTAGTTCATAGGGCAGCAGCACATTTTCCAAAGCTGTAAGTGTTTCGATCAACTGATACGACTGAAAGACAAAGCCGATCTTCTCTCCCCGCACGGCGGCCAGTTCCGCCTCGTCCAGGTTGTGAATCGGAACGCTATCCAGCCAAATCTCGCCGGAACTGGGCGTGTCGAGGCCCGCCAGCAATCCCAGCAACGTGCTCTTGCCGCTGCCGCTCGCGCCCAGAATGGCCACAAACTGACCGGCTGGAATAGTCAGGGTAATCCCCTTCAGAATCTCCACTTTCCGCGCGCCGTTCTGAATCCACTTCTTCGCGTCCCTAACCTCGATCACGCTGCCTCCCGAAACTCTCTATATTCGCTTCCCTGCTCTTCGCTACACTGTTCCTGTGGACGTTCGCCGTCGGATTATCGTTTCGTTTTGGCTGATTCTTCTTGCCCGCCCGCTTCTGGCGGTCGAACGGACCCTACTGGTTTGCTACGGCGACAGCATTACCGCCGGATACGGCCTTGAATCCGGCCAATCCTTTCCCGACGCCCTACAACGCGACCTCAACCGTCGCGGCTACCATTACAAGGTCATGAATCAGGGAACCAGCGGCGCCACCACCAAGGACGCCGTAGCCGGTCTGCATTCCATTCTGCTGCTGCATCCGGCAGTCGTTATCGTCGAGTTCGGCGGCAACGACGGATTGCGCGGCTTACCCCTCGCCGAGACCCGCCGCAACATCGATGCCGTGCTGACGGCTCTCGAAAATGCCCACATCAATACCCTGCTCGCCGGAATCACTCTACCGCCCAACTATGGCCAGGAGTACATTCTGCAATTCCAGCAGATCTTCCGCGACCTGGCCCGCAAACACCACACTGCCTTCGTCCCCATGATCTACAAAGACATGGTCCACGTTCTCGGCACGATCCAGCCCGATGGCATCCATCCCACCGCCAAAGGCTCGGAGATCATTGCGCGCACTCTGTTGCCGGCGCTGGTGCCTTTATTGCGTAAAGGCCAGTGATCGGCGGTCAGTAAACGTAACGCTGCATCGCATTTATTGTTTCCGCAAGAGCTCGAACTTTCACAGAACAAACTGATCATTGTCCACTGTTCACTGACCACTGAGCACCACAACTGGCTGAAAGAGCGTTCCGACGACCCTTTTCACAATCCCCACAAGTTCCCGCTGACCATCGAAGACCTTCACCAGCGGCGCGCGGGAAAACTCCGGCAAGTTGGCCTGCGCGCCATTGCGCAAGCGTCCAAGAGCCAGCGCATCGCCGGTAACCGAGGGCATCTCCGGCAACAGGCTGCGCGGATGGAGGCACAGCTTCTCTAACGCATCCGGATTTCCGGCCAAAGGAGAGAGCTCATCCAGCGTGTGCGCGTCGGCCAGCGTGAAGACGCCTGCCTGCGTGCGGCGCAGACTGTTCAAATGCGCCCCGCAGCCCAAATCCTGGCCCAACTGGTGAGCCACAGCTCGCACGTAGCCGCCAGCGCTGATGGTTAGGTTGAACTTGGCCTCTGCACCCTCCATCGAGTTGATTTCAAATGAGGTTATAAGAACTTTGACTGCCTTTAGTTCCACCGGTTTGCCCTCGCGGGCCAGCTTGTAGGCGGGCGTGCCGGCAATCTTTTTAGCAGAGAACGGCGGCGGCATCTGCTCCATCTCGCCGTGGAAGCGTGCGGCGGCCGCGCGCACCTGCTCCAGCGTCAGCGCAGGCCTGGAGTCAGGCCCGGCAGGCTCGCCCTCGGCGTCATAGGTGTCGGTTGCGAATCCAAAGCGGATCGTCCCTGTGTAGCTCTTATCCGTCGAGGAGAAGTACTGCGCCAGGCGAGTAAACTTGCCCAGCAGCAGGGGCAGAACGCCGGTGGCCATGGGATCCAGCGTGCCCAGATGGCCAATGGAACGTTCTCCGGTAATTCTGCGCAGAACGCCCACCACATCGTGGCTGGTCATGCCAGCCGGTTTGTCAATCACCAGAAGTCCGTTCACTTCTTCACTTTAGCCGATCAGCGCAGCCCGCTCACACCCCGCCTGAATCTGGCTGCCGCACAAGCGAGAGGAACTCCAGGCGCGTTTCCTTCTGGCGGAAACCGCCCACCATGGCCGAGGTCACCGTGGATGAGTGTTGTTTCTCAATGCCCCGCATCATCATGCACAGGTGCCGCGCCTCGATGACCACGCCCACGCCCAGCGGTTGAATGGCGTTCTGGATCGCGTCGGCAATCTGCCGGGTAAGCCGCTCCTGCACCTGCAAACGTCGAGCAAACACTTCAACTAATCGCGGTATCTTACTCAATCCAATTACTTTGCCCTTTGGGATATAGGCCACATGCACTTTGCCGAAGAAGGGCAACATATGATGCTCGCAAAGCGAAAAGATTTCGATGTCCTTGACGATGACCATCTCGTCGTAATCCTCGTCAAAGAGCGCCCCGCGCAGGACTTCGCTCGGATCCTCGTCATAACCCTTGGTCAGGTAGGCCAACGACTTCTCCATCCGGCCCGGCGTGGCCAGCAAACCTTGTCGGCTGGGATCCTCGCCCAACCGGCTCAGAATCTCGCGGTACATCTCGGATGTGCTATACGCGCTTAAGCCCTCATCCGCCTCAACGGGCCGCTGAATCCTCTTGCTCACTGCTATTGGTTGTGCCATGCTTTTCATCCTCCCTGGGGAATAGAGTGTTACGATTACTCTCCCGAGCACTCAAAGAAATTATTCTCCGTCTCTTCCACTCGCACTCGCTCTAGTTTTCCTGCCGGCATTGCATCCTTCAATAAGCCAAAGACCACTCTACAGAGATTCTCCGTCGTCGGCACGCGATTCACAAACATCGGGTCCAGATTCAGATTGGCGTGATCGAATCGATCCACCACGCGGCTGCGCACAACTTCGTCCAGAGCGGCCATATTCACCACCATTCCTGTCTCCACGTCCACGGCTCCGGCAACCATCACTTCCAGCACATAATTGTGCCCGTGACCGTGTGGATTGTTGCACTTACCGTATGTGGCCTGGTTCTCCATGGCCGATAATGCTTCCGTATGCAGCCGGTGGCTGGCGGAGATGGTGTAGCGGCGTCCGAAATATGCCATCATGCTTCGCCTCTGTATTCCGCGAAGATCTCCGGCGTCTCGTAGATGCGGATCCGGCTCAGTCGCGCTCCTCTGGCGGCATTCACATACGGCTCCAGTCGCTTCCAGGCCGCGATGGCAAGGTTTTCCGTGGTTGGCATCAGAGCCGCAAATTCGGGTGTTTCCAAATTCAGGTGGCGATGGTCCCAGGCCGTGAGCACCTCGTGCTCCATAATCTCCTTGAGCCACTTCAGATCGACAACAAAACCGGTGACAGGGTCCGGCTCGCCCTCGACCGTAACCTCCAGGATGTAGTTGTGCCCGTGCCCGTTGCGATTGGCGCACCGGCCAAAGACCTGCTCGTTCTTCTCCGCACTCCACGCCTCGTTCCAGTAATAGTGCGAAGCGGAAAATGTGGCCCGGCGCGTCAGGTAGATCATTCTGACCCCTTACTGAACAGATGCTATAGCCCCATCCAAGGCTGCATACTTTGAACTTTTAGGAGCATTACGCTTTGTATTCCCTGCCCTTCCAGCTTACGCGCTTGAGGATGCAGTGCTGGAACCAACTGCGGTAGAGCAGCCAGATAAACAGTGGCAACCCCAGCGGCGAAATGGCGCAATCGAGAAAGGAAAAATTGCTCTTGGCCACGCGGCCATAGAAGCGGAAGAGGTTGCGCACCCACACCAGCGCCAGCACCCAGCCGGCAATCAGCCACTGCGCCGAATGAGCGAAGAGGCGCGCGTTCCATAACTCCACCGCCAGCAACGGCAACGCCGCCAGCAGCAGAATATCGATCACCCGCCAAACAGCCAGCGCCAATGAATTATCAAATAACAGCGCCAGATTCTTGGTCCAACCCTCGATCATCGCCGCGGTTGAGCGGTACATACGCGTGGATACCGCGTCCTCGGCGTAGCGGAAGCGCAGACCAACCTTGCGCCGCTTGGCCAGGAAAGCAAGCTCCACGTCTTCCAGAACCTTTTCAGAAACAGCCGCGTGGCCGCCGATCCGCCTGTATGCCTCGCGCTCGACCAGTAAAAATTGTCCATTGGCGGCGGCAATGCGCTCGGCAGGGTCGGAGACTTTTGCAGGAGGATAAGCCAGCGCCAGTTCGCAGAAGATGAGTGGCATCAGCGCTCTCTGCCAAAGCCCGCTCACCATCTGCCGCGGCGAGTAGCTCAACACGCCCACCTTGTGCCGGTCGGCCTCGTGCAGCGCGCGGCGCAGATTTCCCGGCTCATGGAGCGTGTCCGCATCGGTAAAGAGCAGCCACCGTCCACGCGCTCGTTTGGCCGCCGTCCAGATGGCATTGTTTTTGCCTGTCCAGTCCGCTTCCAGCTTTCCTGCTTCGAGTACAGTGACCCCCGCAAAGCCGCGGGCAATCTCCGCGGTCCGGTCGGTCGAGTGATCGTCCACCACGATCAATTCCCAGTCGCGGCCTAGCTTGAAAATCTCCTCGGACTGGCTCACCAGTGACTCGAGGCATGAGGCAAGGCATTCTTCCTCGTTGCGCGCCGGAATGATCACGGTCAACTCCAGCAATTTCCTCGGCTCGGGCTGGTCGAAAACCGTTCTCCACTGCACCAGCGTCGCTGCTGGAGTCTCTGAAATGCCTAGCACGGGCTTGAAACCGTCTTCCACAACCGTTGCGCTCTCCTGTTTCTTCTTCATTCGTGTACCGTTTTCATTGGAGGCTTACGCTCAGTATTATAGAGATGTGCGGCTTTCTCGGTTCCTCTCTCTCACTATGTTTTTCCCGTTAGTCTTGGCGTCCGCCTGTGACCGCGGCGCGCATCCTTTTCTGTCCGGCCAGCCAGCACCGGATTTCAACCTCTCCGATGGCTCGACTACCATTCACCTGGCAGACTATCGGGGCCGCGTAGTGCTGATTAACTTCTGGGCCACATGGTGCGCGCCCTGCGTCGAGGAGATGCCCTCCCTGCTCCAACTGCACCACGACCAGCCCGACATCGCTATCCTCGCCGTCAGCATCGACGACAACCCTGACGCCTACAGCCGCTTCCTCGCTCGCCATCATGTGGACCTTATCACGGTCCGCGATCCTGCCCAAAAAGCAGCCCAGCTCTATCACACCGAAGGCTGGCCGGAGACTTACATCATCGACCGCCAGGGATTCATCCGCCGCAAGGTTGTCGGGCCCCAGGATTGGGGCAGCACTGAAATCCGCGCTTATCTGAAAAGCCTGTAGCGTCCGATTTTCCGCTAAGCAAATTGCGCCTTGACCTACCATGTAGTGTGTGTATACACTATACAGGTGATCAAAAGTTACCGTCACAAAGGCTTGCAGAAGTTCGCTGAGACGGGATCGAAGGCGGGAATCAGGCCAGAACATGCGGCCAGACTGCGCATCCTGCTGACGGCTTTGGATGCAGCCGCAGTGGCAAGCGATATGAACTCTCCAGGGTACAACCTGCATCCGCTTCGCGGTAACCTGAAAAACCACTGGTCCGTCTGGGTAAGCGGCAATTGGAGGATTACCTTCACCTTCGAGCATTCGGATGTGATACTCGTCGATTACCTGGACTACCACTAAGGAGGAACTAAATGATCTTCAATCCCGCACATCCCGGTGAAGTGCTGCGCGACTACTTGGGAGAGATGAGTGTTTCCGACGCGGCAAATCGGCTGGGCCTGACTCGCGCCCATCTGTCGCGCATTCTGAATGGACACGCGGGCATCACCGCCAACATGTCCTTGCGGCTTTCAGCGGCCTTGGGCACCTCGCCGGATTTCTGGCTGAAAATGCAGATGAACTATGACCTATGGCTGGAGCAACAACGGCCTCAGACCTTTAAGGTACATCCATTTCCACACACGGCGGCCTGTGAGGCGCGATGAGGTTCCCATCCTTGCTATCATTCTCTTATGACCTCGGTAGAAATGCTCTTTCGCATTGCCGCGCCTCCAACAGAAGCTGTGGCCCGAGCGCTGGCTAATGCCCGAGAGGTCTACGGCATACACCGGCTTACATTCGACCACGCCGCCCGTTCGCTGCGCGTGGAGTATGACGCGACTCGGCTCAACGCCGCCGCCGTGACAAAGCTCCTATGCCAGGCAGGCCTGGAGATCGATACAGAACAACCCTTGAATCCGGTGCAATCACTTCAGGAACCGACGGCCGTATCATGAATAACGTCAATTGCGTCGCAGAAAAAACCCTGATATTCTATCAATGGTTTGGCTTGACGCCATCCGTATGCGCCCGTAGCTCAGCTGGATAGAGCGACTGGCTACGAACCAGTAGGTCGGGAGTTCGAATCTCTCCGGGCGCACCATAAACCATCTACTCCATATAAACGAGCGAAGCGCTCATACGCTTCGCTCTTTCTGACTCTCCTATCAAACCTTTAGTACAGATGGAAGTTGACCTCGATGTCAACCACCACGGCAACTGCCTTCTTATGTTCTCGGTCATAGGCCGGCTTGAACTTGTATTTCATCACTGCCTCAATAGCCTTTTCGTCCAGTCCCATACCCAGTGCGCGAGTCACACGCGGATTTTGTGGATTGCCCTGTGCATCCACAACGATTTGTACCATGCAAATG